>Ga0265294_10004170_pt1 | contig 18145 bp, 17 predicted proteins | sample MunlanPumphouse3_FD_192504 | JGI IMG/M metagenome (GOLD analysis project Ga0265294, IMG submission 192504) | Groundwater microbial communities from a municipal landfill in Southern Ontario, Canada - Pumphouse #3 | ecosystem: Environmental > Aquatic > Deep subsurface > Groundwater | place...
GAAGAGGTCGTAAGTTCAAGTCTTATCATAGGCTCCAGAAGCAGTGTATATTAATTTATAGTAAAATCCCCTCTGAATAGATTAGCCAAAGGCTTATCTGCTCAGAGGGCATAATCAAAAATTTTAGAAGGGGAATTCTATGGCAAAAGAAAAGTTTTCAAGAAACAAGCCACACGTTAACATCGGTACAATCGGACACGTTGACCACGGTAAAACTACATTAACAGCAGCAATTTCTGCAGTTTTAACAACTAAATTTGGTGGAGAGATGAAAGATTACGATCAAATCGACAACGCACCAGAAGAGAGAGAAAGAGGAATTACGATTGCTACTTCTCATATTGAATATGAAACAGAAAACAGACACTACGCACACGTAGATTGTCCAGGACACGCCGACTATGTTAAAAACATGATCACGGGTGCTGCTCAAATGGATGGAGCTATTTTAGTAATTGCTTCAACAGATGGTCCTATGGCTCAAACTAGAGAGCACATTTTATTATCTAAACAAGTAGGTGTTCCATATATTGTTGTATTTATGAACAAAGAAGATCAACTTGATGAAGAAGATAAAGAAGAGATGTTAGAACTTGTTGAAATGGAAATTAGAGAACTATTATCTACTTATGACTTTCCAGGTGATGACACTCCAATTATTGCAGGTTCTGCATTTCAAGCATTAGAAGAAGCTAAAGCTGGAACAGTTGGACCATGGGGAGAAAAAATTATTGCATTAATGGATGCAGTTGATTCTTATATCCCAACACCAGTTAGAGATATCGATCAAGATTTCTTAATGCCTGTTGAAGATGTTTTCTCTATCCCAGGAAGAGGAACAGTTGTAACTGGTAGAATTGAAAAAGGTACAATTAAAATTGGTGAAACAATTGAAATCGTAGGAATTAGAGACACTCAAACTACAACTGTTACAGGTGTTGAAATGTTCCGAAAAGAGATGGACCAAGGACAAGCAGGAGATAACTGTGGTGTTCTATTAAGAGGGGTTAAGAAAGAAGATGTAGAAAGAGGACAAGTTTTATGTAAACCTAAAACTATTACTCCACATACAAAATTCAGATGTGAAACCTATATTCTTTCTAAAGAAGAGGGTGGTAGACACACTCCATTCTTCTCAGGATATAGACCACAATTTTATGTAAGAACAACTGACGTAACTGGTTCTGTAACTCTACCTGAGGGAACAGAAATGGTTATGCCTGGTGACAACGTTGAAATGACTGTTGAACTAGTAGCTCCTATTGCACTTGTAAAAGGTACAAAATTTGCTATTAGAGAAGGTGGTAGAACTGTTGGTGCTGGAGTTGTTGCAGAAATTATCGTATAAGGATAACAAATGGGTAACGGAGTATCAATAAAAATTGGATTAAAATGTCAAGAAAGTGGAGATATCAACTACACTACTTATAAAAACCCAAAGACTCACACTGAGAAATTTGAGGCGAATAAATATTGTCCAAGATTAAGAAAACATACACTTCATAAAGAAGTAAAACTTAAATCGTAAGGTTTAAGTTTGTAGGGACAACAAAGCAATTTGTTGTCCTAAACTACAATTAGGTCAGTAGCTCCAATGGTAGAGCGCCGGATTCCAAATCCGACGGTTGTGGGTTCGAGTCCCTCCTGGCCTGCCATTACTTTTTTAATAGGATTTAAGTTAAATCTTATTAAAAGAATATTATAAAGATAAATAACTTGGAGTTAATTGTGAATAAATTTAAGTCATATTATAAAGCTTGTAAAGAAGAGTTGTTAAAAGTAATTTTCCCAATTAAAGAACAAGTAAGAAGTGCATATATCTCAGTTTTTATCGTTGTAACCGTGATTACTCTGTTTTTAGCGCTTATTGATGCAATTATGTCAGTAAGTCTATCTTCTATAATGAACTAAGGAAAATATATGGCACATCAATGGTATGCAATTCAAACACACTCAGGAAGTGAGCTTGCGGTTAAAAGAGCACTTGAAAAATTAGCTGATGAAATGAAAAATGACAAAATCGCAGATGTTTTAGTTCCTACTGAAGATTTAATAGAAATCAAAAAAGGCAAAAAAAATATCGTAGAAAAACCACTTTATCCTGCCTATGCTTTTGCAAAAATTGACTTAGATACTGCGCTTTGGCACCGAATTCAATCTATGCCAAAAGTAGGACGATTTATTGGTGAAGCTAAAAAACCAACAGCGTTATCTAAAAAAGATATTGATGCTATTTTAGACAAAGTTCATAACAGAGCAGCTGCAAAACCAAAAGTATCGTTTGAAGAAGGAGAAATGGTACGAATTAAAGAGGGACCATTTTCAAACTTCAATGGAATTGTTGAAGATTTTGAGATGTCTTCAGGATTATTAAAACTCAATGTTTCTATTTTTGGAAGAAACACACCGGTAGAAATTTCATATACGCAAGTTGAGCGAGCCGTATAGAAATTTGGATAGACATTAGGCAAAAAAACTTCGCTTCCCATATAGTTTTTTTGCCTAATGTCTAAATCATTAACAACAATTAAATTTAAAAAGGAAAGAAGATGGCTAAAAAAGTAACTGGTAAGCTAAAATTACAAATCCCTGCTGGTGCAGCAAACCCATCACCACCGGTTGGTCCTGCTTTAGGACAAAGAGGTGTTAATATTATGGAATTCTGTAAGGCATTTAACGAGAGAACAAAAGATAAAGCGGGATTCAAAATTCCAGTAGAGATTACTATTTATGCAGATAAAAGCTTTACGTTTGTGTTAAAACAACCACCAATGATGGATTTGATTAAAAAAATCTCAGGAATTAAAAAAGGAAGTGAAAACCCTGCTAAAAACAAAGTAGGAAAATTAACAAAAGACCAAGTTATGGAAATTGTTAATATGAAAATCGCTGACTTAAATACAACAGACAGAGAAAAAGCTGCAAAAATTGTAGCTGGAACTGCTCGTTCTGTTGGGGTAGACGTAGAAGCATAAGGCTTAGCCTTACCACCAGGCTTTAAAAAGGCGGTAGCAAAAAAATAGATTGCGGAGAAAAATATGGCAAAAATTTCAAAAAGATATAAAGCATTATTAGAAAAAGTTGATTCAACTAAAGAGTATACAGTAGCACTATCGTGTGAAAAAGTCAAAGAATTAAATTCAGCAAAATTTGACGAAAGTGTAGAGATTGCACTAAATTTAAATGTTGATCCACGACACGCTGACCAAATGATTAGAGGAGCGGTTGTTCTTCCTCATGGTACAGGTAAAACAGTACGAGTTGCTGTTTTCGCAAAAGGTGTAAAACTAGATGAAGCAAAAGCAGCTGGTGCTGATGTTGTTGGAAATGATGATTTAGCTGAAGCTATTCAAGCTGGAAATATTAATTTCGACGTCTTAATTGCAACTCCTGATTGTATGGGAATTGTAGGAAAAGTAGGACGGATTTTAGGGCCAAAAGGTTTAATGCCTAACCCTAAAACAGGTACTGTTACTATGGACGTAGCAAAAGCTGTTGAAGAAGCTAAAGGTGGAAAAGTAACGTATAGAGTTGATAAAAAAGGAAATATGCAAGCAGGAATTGGAAAAGCATCTTTTTCAACTGAAGCAATTTTAGAAAACTTAAAAACGTTTGTTGCAGCTATTAATAGAGCAAAACCTTCAACTGCAAAAGGTAGATATATTAAAAATGCAGCTATTTCATTAACTATGTCTCCTTCTGTAAAGATTGATGTTATGGAATTAATGGACATTAAAAGCTAGACCAATTAAATAAGGAGAAATCCTTATTTAATAACATTCAAAGATAAAGACAAGGTCTTTAACTTTGAGTGTTATTCAAAACACTGATTTAAAACTGAAGACAGCTGGATAGAGACTTCCTCGTTTCTAGTAAAACCCGCCGAAGTTGGATGTTTTGAAAGGAGGAAACTAAAATGACTAAACAACAAAAAACCGAAATTGTAGATTTCTTAACTGCTGAATTTAAAGTCTCTCAAGCTATTGTAGTGTGTGACTATAAAGGATTAACTCATAAAGAGTTAGAAGTATTAAGAAAAAATGCTAAAGATGCTGGAACTAAAATTCAAGTAATCAGAAACACTTTAGTAACAGTGGCTGCTAGAAATGCGCAACTTGGTGAAGTGAAATTAGCAGGTACTAATATCTATCTTTGGTCTGAAGATCAAATCGCTGCTTGTAAAGTAGCAGATGCATTTGCTACTGCAAATAAAGAGAAATTTTCTATTAAATCAGGGATTATTGAAGGTAAAGTTGCAGACTTTGCAACAGTTAATGCCTTTGCTAAATTACCATCAAGAGAAGAACTTCTTGGTATGCTTGCTTCTGTATGGATGGGGCCTGTTAGAAACTTTACTATTGGCCTTGATGCACTTAGAAGAAAAAAAGAAGAAGAAGCAGCATAATTGCTGTATAAAAAAACAATAAAAATATAAGGAATATTAAATGGCAATTTCTAAAGAAGACGTATTAGAATTTATCTCTGCATTATCAGTATTAGAGTTATCAGAGCTAGTTAAAGAGTTTGAAGAAAAATTTGGTGTATCTGCACAACCTGTTGCGGTTGCTGGTGGAGCTGTTGCTGCTGTTGAAGCTGTTGAAGAGAAAACGGAATTTGACGTTATTATCTTAAGCGCAGGAGACAAAAAAATTAATGTTATTAAAGAAATTAGAGCATTAACTGGTCTTGGATTAAAAGAAGCAAAAACAGCTGCTGAAGAGACTCCTTCTACAATTAAAGAAGGTATTTCTAAAGAAGACGCTGAAGCTGCAAAAGTTGCATTAGAAGCAGCTGGAGCAAAAGTAGAAATCAAATAAGTTTTTCTACTAAATAGCGAAGCCTCTTGGCTTCGCATTTTTCGTTAGCATCTTTGAAGGTTAAGGTTAGAATTTAAAGTAAAATTTTAACCCTATCCTTTAAGGGTGCTTTTTTGCGCTTTTAAATAAAAAGTAATCTTTATTAAAATATATGAGGTTAACAATGCTAAATTCCCTAAAATCTGGAAATAGACTAAGAGTTGATTTTGCGAAAAATCCACAGAAGATAGAAATTCCAAATTTACTACAGCTACAACAAAACAGTTATGACAATTTTTTAATGATTGGAAAAGAAGACAGAACCAATGCAGGTATTGAAAAAGTTTTCAAATCTCTTTTCCCTATTCATGATGTCCAAAATAGAATTACGCTTGAGTACTTAGGTACTGAAGTTGGTAAACCTAAATATGACGTCAGAGAAGCAATGGTTAGAGGGCTAACCTTTTCAATTCCTTTAAAAATAAATGTCAGATTAACCTTATGGGAACTCGATGAAAAAACGGGTGAGAAAATAGGTGTCAAGGATATGAAAGAGCAATCTTTATTTATTCGTGAAATTCCATTAATGACAGATAGAACTTCTTTTATTGTCAATGGTGTTGAAAGAGTTGTTGTTAACCAACTTCACCGATCTCCTGGAGTTATTTTCAAAGAAGAAGAGTCTGCAACATCACATAACAAATTAATTTATACGGGACAAATTATTCCTGACCGTGGTTCATGGTTATATTTTGAATATGATGCTAAAGATGTATTGTATGTTCGAATTAATAAACGAAGAAAAGTTCCTGTAACAATTCTATTTAGAGCATTAGGTTACTCTAAAGAAGATATTATTAAACTTTTTTATCCTATTTTAAATATTAAAATTAAAAATAATAAATTTTTAATGCACTTTAATCCTGACGATTTTACAGGAAGAATTGAGTTTGATTTAAAAGACGATAAAGGCAATTTAATTTTAGCTGCTGGAAAAAGACTTACTACTAGAAAAGCCAATGCATTAGCAGAAGGTGGATTAAAATTAGTAGAGTATCCAATTGAACTCTTAATGGACAGACACACTGCAAATGCTATTTTTGACCCAGAATCAGGAGAAGTGTTATTTGACGCGTTAACGCATTTAGATGAATTAAAATTAAAAAAATTACTTGACTTAGGCTTTGAATCATTTGATATTGCAAATGACTTAGCAACAGGGGTTGATGATTCTATTATAAACGCATTTAAAGCAGATGCTGAGAGCTTAAAACTTTTAAAACAGACTGAACAACTTGACGATGAAAATGATTTATCGGCAATTAGAATTTATAAAGTTATGAGACCAGGTGAACCTGTTACTAAAGAAGCGGCAAAAGATTTTGTAAAAAAACTTTTCTTTGATCCAGAAAGATATGACTTAACAAAAGTTGGGCGAATGAAAATGAACCATAAACTTGATGTTAAGGTTCCTGAATATGTTACAACATTGACGTATGAAGATGTTATTAAAACAGTTCAATATTTGGTAAAAGTTAAATCAGGTCATGGACATATTGATGATAGAGATCACTTAGGAAATAGAAGAATTAGAGCTATTGGTGAGCTTCTTGCAAATGAGTTACATTCAGGGCTTATTAAAATGCAAAAAGCAATTCGAGATAGAATGACAACATTAAGTGGAACATTAGAAGATTTAATGCCACACGATTTAATTAACTCTAAAATGATTACATCTACTATTACAGAGTTTTTTACATCAGGTCAATTATCACAATTTATGGATCAAACTAATCCATTATCTGAAGTTACACACAAACGAAGACTTTCAGCACTTGGTGAAGGTGGACTTGTAAAAGAAAGAGCTGGATTTGAAGTAAGGGACGTTCACCCAACGCACTACGGAAGAATCTGTCCTGTTGAGACTCCAGAGGGTCAAAACATTGGGCTAATTAACACCTTATCAACGTTTTCTAAAGTAAATGAGTTAGGTTTTATTGAAGCTCCATATAAAAAAGTTATTGAAGGTATGGTAACTGAAGAGATTATTTACTTAACAGCAACACTAGAAGAGGGACTTATAATTGCACCTGGTTCTACAAAAGTAGATCAAAATGGGAAAATTGTAGAAAGCTTAATAGAAGCACGACAAGATGGTGAAATTTTATTAATTGAACGAGCAAAAGTTGATTTAATTGATATTTCTTCGCAAATGGTTATGGGAGTTGCGGCTTCTTTAATTCCATTCTTAGAACACGATGATGCTAATAGAGCCCTAATGGGATCAAACATGATGCGACAAGCAGTACCATTGTTACGACCAAATGCTCCAATTGTAGGTACTGGTTTAGAAAAAACAGTAGCAAGAGATGCATGGGAAGCTATTAAAGCTGGTCGAAGTGGTGTGGTAGAAAAAGCAGATGCTAAAAATATTTACGTACTTGGTGAAGACGAAAGTGGTGCATTTATTGACCATTATTATGTTAATAAAAATGTTCGTACAAATAATAATACCTCTTTTGGGCAAAGAATTGCTGTTAAAGAAGGAGATGTAGTTGAAAAAGGTCAAGTAATTGCCGATGGTCCTGCTATGGACAAAGGTGAGTTGGCTGTTGGAGTGAATGCTATGGTAGCGTTTATGCCATGGAATGGATACAACTACGAAGATGCTATTGTATTATCACAACGATTAATTAAAGACGATGACTTTACTTCGGTACATATTTATGAAAAAGAGCTTGAGTCTCGAGAATTAAAACATGGAAATGAAGAGATAACTCGAGATTTACCAGGGGTTAAAGAGGAATCTATTTCTCACTTAGATGCATCTGGAATTGTTAAAATTGGAACATTTGTAAAACCTGGAATGATTTTAGTAGGGAAAGTTACACCAAAAGGTGAAATTAAACCAACTCCTGAAGAGAGATTGCTTCGAGCAATTTTTGGAGAAAAAGCAGGACATGTTATTAACAAGTCTCTTTATTGTCCTACTTCAATGGAAGGAACGGTAGTTGACGTTAAAGTCTTTACAAAAAAAGGTTATGAAAAAGATGAAAGAGCTAAATTAGCGATTGAATCTGAAAAATCTGAACTGGATATTAAACACCACGACAGACTTTTAATGTTAGATCGTGAAGAGATTTTAAAAATCAATATGCTTTTAGGTAAAGCCAGTTTAGTTAAAGACCTTGAACTTGACGAAGTTGAGTATAAAAAAGGTGGAACGCTTCCTGTTGATGTCATTGCTGGAGTTAATAGGTTTGCACTTAAAAAAGTTGTAAGCTCTTTTGGCGCAGATATTGAATATAAATATAATGAAATCAAAGAGTATTTTATTAAAGAAAAATCAGCGTTGCGAACTCAACATGAAGAAAAACTTCAAATTTTAGAACACGATGATATTTTACAAAGTGGGGTAATTAAACAAGTTAAAGTTTATATTGCAACTAAGCGTAAAATTAAAGTTGGGGATAAAATGGCTGGGCGACATGGAAACAAAGGTATTGTTTCTAATATTGTTCCTCAAGTAGATATGCCATATTTAGAAGATGGCTCAACCGTGGATGTTATTTTAAACCCATTAGGGGTTCCTTCACGTATGAACATCGGTCAAATTATGGAAGTGCACTTAGGACTTGTTGGGAAACGATTGGGTGACCAAATTCAAGATTTATTTGAAGCTAAGCGAACAGAATTTGTTGCTGAATTACGAGCTAAAATGACAGAAATAGCAGATGTTGCAAAACTTATGGATGCTAAGAATTTCATGGATAAATTAACCGATGAAGAGCTAATTGAATATGGGCGAGATTGGACAAAAGGTGTTCGATTTGCATCTCCTGTATTTGATGGGGTCGAAGTTTATGAATTCGAAAGATTATTTGAATTAGCTAAAATTGATACCGATGGAAAATGTGTTTTATACGATGGTAAAACTGGTACTAAGATGAAAGAACGAGTCAATGTTGGGTATATGTATGTGTTAAAACTGCACCACCTTGTTGATGAGAAAGTTCACGCAAGAAGTACAGGTCCTTACTCATTGGTTACTCAACAACCCGTTGGTGGAAAAGCACTATTCGGGGGTCAACGATTTGGAGAGATGGAAGTTTGGGCATTAGAAGCATATGGGGCTACTAGTGTGTTAAAAGAGATGTTAACAACTAAATCAGATGACGTTGAAGGACGTACCCGTGCATACAGAGCAATTGCAAATGGTGAAAATGTTCCAAGATCAGGTGTTCCTGAAACATTCTTTGTTCTAACAAAAGAGTTAAAAGCTCTTGGGTTAGATGTTGAAATTTTTGACGAGGTGGAAGAAGATAATGAGCAGTAATAAAATTCTACAAGCAATTGAAATTAAAGAACTTGAAAGACCACAAGATTTTTCAGCTTTTCAATTAAAATTGGCAAGCCCTGAAAAAATTCTTTCATGGTCAAATGGCGAAGTAAAAAAACCAGAGACAATTAACTACAGAACATTAAAGCCAGAACGTGATGGGCTTTTTTGTGCTAAAATTTTTGGTCCTGTAAAAGATTATGAATGTCTTTGTGGCAAATATAAAAAAATGCGATACAAAGGTGTTGTGTGTGAAAAATGTGGAGTTGAAGTAACTTCTTCAAAAGTTAGACGACACCGAATGGGACACATTGATTTAGTGGCACCCGTTGCTCATATTTGGATGGTAAGTTCACTTCCTTCACGAATTGGAACACTTTTAGGCGTAAAGCTTAAAGATTTAGAAAGAGTTCTTTATTATGAAGCGTATATTGTAAATGAACCAGCAGAAGCTTTCTATGATAATGAAAAAACTAAACCTGTTTTAAAATATGATATTTTAAATGAAGAACAGTACCGAACTATTGTTGAACACTTTGAATACAGTGGATTTGAAGCTAAAATGGGTGGTGAAATTGTTCGAGAACTGTTAGCTAATTTAGATTTAATTGAACTGCTAACGACTTTAAAAGAGGGAATGTACAGTACAAAATCTGAAGCAAAACGTAAAACAATTATTAAACGACTTAAAATTGTAGAAAATTTTATTAACTCAGGAAACAGACCTGAATGGATGATGTTAACACAACTTCCAGTACTTCCGCCAGATTTAAGACCACTTGTGGCACTTGATGGTGGAAAATTTGCAGTTTCAGACGTTAATGACCTTTACAGACGTGTTATTAACAGAAATAACCGACTTAAACGATTAACAGAACTCGATGCTCCTGAAATTATTATTAGAAATGAAAAAAGAATGCTGCAAGAAGCTGTTGATGCACTTTTTGATAATGGTAAAACAGCCAATGCAGTTAAGGGTGCTAATAAACGACCTTTGAAATCTTTATCTGAAATTATTAAAGGGAAACAAGGGCGATTTAGACAAAACTTACTTGGAAAACGAGTTGACTTCTCTGGTCGTTCTGTTATTGTTGTAGGACCTTCTTTAAATTTAGACCAATGTGGGATTCCTAAAAAAATGGCGTTAGAGCTGTTTAAACCACATTTAATGGCAAAACTAGAAGAAAAAGGGTACGCAACTACTTTAAAATCGGCAAAACGATTAATTGAAGCAGAAACAAATGAAGTATGGGAGTGTTTAAGTGAAATAGTTGATGAGTATCCAATTTTACTTAACCGTGCGCCAACACTTCATAAACTTTCAATTCAAGCGTTTCATCCTGTTTTAATTGATGGAAAAGCAATTCAATTGCACCCATTAGTGTGTTCAGCATTTAATGCGGACTTCGATGGGGATCAAATGGCAGTTCACGTGCCTTTATCACAAGAAGCTATTGCTGAAGCTAAAATTTTAATGATGTCTTCAATGAATATCTTATTACCAGCATCAGGAAGAGCTATTGCTGTACCTTCACAAGATATGATTTTAGGTATTTACTATCTATCATTGTCTAAAGATGGAGTTATTGGAGAGAATAAACTTCTTACTGATGTTAATGAGGCCGTTATTGCATTAGAGAATAAAAAAATTGATTTACACGCAAAAATCAGAACCAAAATGGGTGATAAAATTATTCGTACAACAGTAGGAAGATTGATTTTCCATGATATATTGCCTGATTTTGTACCCGTTGAATTATGGAATAAAATTTTAAAGAAAAAAGATATTGGTATTTTAGTTGACTATGTTTATAAACACGGTGGATATAGAGTTACTCCACGATTTTTAGATAACTTAAAAAACCTTGGGTTTAAATATGCAACTGATGCTGGAATTTCTGTATCTATTGATGATATTAAAGTTCCTGCTTCAAAACCAGAACACATTGCTAAATCTAAAAAAGATGTTATTGAAGTTCAAAAACAGTTTGGTCAAGGGTTATTAACGGAACAAGAAAGATACAATAAAATTATTGATATTTGGACAGAAGTTAACAACACTTTAGGAACAGAAATGATGTCTTTAGTGGAATCAGATAAAGATGGGTTTAACTCTATTTATATGATGGCAGATTCAGGTGCTAGAGGGTCGGCTGCTCAAATTAGACAGCTTTCAGGGATGAGAGGACTTATGGCAAAACCAGATGGTTCTATTATTGAAACACCAATTATTTCTAACTTTAAAGAAGGATTAAACGTACTTGAGTACTTTATTTCAACTCACGGGGCTAGAAAAGGGTTAGCGGATACTGCTTTAAAAACAGCCAATGCTGGATATTTAACAAGAAAGCTAATTGACGTTTCTCAAAATGTTAGAATTACTATTGAAGATTGTGGAACGCATGAAGGAATTCAAATTACCGATATTTCAAGTGGAAATGAGTTAATTGAAAGTCTAGAAGAGAGAATCACAGGGCGAGTTATTGCTGAAGATATTATTGACCCTATTTCTAATGAAATTTTATTCCCAGAAGGTACACTAATTACTGAAGAGAATGCAAAATTAGTTAGAGAAGCTGAAGTTAAATCTGTAGTTATTAGAACACCATTAACATGTAAAGTTGAACATGGATTATGTTCAAAATGTTATGGATTAAATCTAGGTGAGCAACGAAAAGCAAACCCAGGTGAAGCAGTTGGAGTAATTGCAGCTCAATCAATTGGAGAGCCTGGAACTCAGTTGACACTTAGAACCTTCCACGTTGGGGGAACTGCAAGTGCTACTCAAACTGAGAGACAATTGCGAGTTGATAAAGAAGGGTTTATTCGATATTACAATATTAAAACCTATAATACAAAAACTGGAACAAAAATTGTTTCAAACAGAAGAAATGCAGGGATTTTATTGGTTGAACCAAAAATCAATGCTCCTTTTAAAGGAAAAATTACTGTTGAAACAATTCATGAAGAGACCATTATCACTATTGCTAATGACAAAGAGAGTAAGAAATATTATTTAAGAAAAAATGATGTTGCTAAAGCCAATGAATTAGCTGGTGTTTCTGGAAAAATTGATGGGAAACTTTATTTACCATATGTAACAGGTGATGAAGTAGAAGCCAATGAGTCAATAGTAGAGATGATTAAAGATGGATGGAACGTTCCAAACCGAATCCCATTTGCAGCTGAACTTAAAGTTGAGGATGGTGCGCCTATTACTTCTAAGTTAGTATCAGGTACTAAAGGGATGATTAAATACTACAAATTAACGGGTGATTATATTGAAAGACGACACGATATTAAAGCCGGTAAAAAAGTAGATGAAAAAGGGTTCTTTGCAGTTATTGTTGACAATGACGACAGAGAAGCTATGAGACACTACGTTGCACGTGGATCTGTTTTAGAGCTAGATGATAACTCTGAAGTTGAGAAAGGTACAGTTATCTCTTCTCCTCAAACGCAAGAGCAAGTTATTATTGCTGAGTGGGATCCATATGCTAATCCTACTATTGCAGAAGAATCAGGAACAATTGCATTTGAAGATGTAATTCCTGGAATTACAGTTTCTGAGCAGTACGATGAGTTAACGGGAACATCAAAAATGGTGGTTAATGAGTATATTCCTAGTGGATATAAACCAGCGGTACTTATTGCTACAAACAGTTCAACCGTACTTAGATATACGCTTGACCCTAAAACCTCTTTAAACGTATCTGAGGGGCAAAAAGTTGATGTTGCCGATATTATTGGTAAAACACCAAAAGCAACTCAAAAATCAAAAGATATTACGGGAGGTCTTCCACGAGTTTCTGAGCTTTTTGAAGCACGACGACCTAAAAATATTGCAGTATTATCTTCATTTGACGGAGTTGTTTCTTTTGGTAAATCTTTAAGAAACAAACAACGAATAATTGTAACAGATGAAATTGGTGGACGAGCAGAATATTTAGTTGAAAAATCAAAACAAATATTAGTACACGAAGGGGAGTTTGTTCACGCGGGAGAGTCTTTAACGGATGGACAAATTGCATCGCATGATATTTTAAGAATATTAGGTGAAAAAGCATTGCACTTCTTTATTGTTTCTGAAGTACAACAAGTTTACCGATCACAAGGGGTTAATATTGCCGATAAGCATATTGAGGTAATTTTATCTCAAATGTTACGACAAGTTTCAATTCTTGATGGTGGTGATACGAAGTTTATTGTAGGCGATATGGTTTCTAAAAAACGATTTAAAATCGAAAATGCAAGAATTGTAAAATTAGGTGGGGAGCCAGCTATTGGGGAGCCACTCTTGCTAGGAATCACAAGAGCAGCTGTTACGTCTGACTCTATTATTTCAGCAGCATCATTCCAAGAGACTACTAAAGTGCTTACCGAAGCAGCTATTAGTGCAAAAATGGATATGCTTGAAGACTTAAAAGAGAATGTTGTAATTGGAAGAACTATTCCAGTAGGAACAGGTCTTTATAAAGATAAAAAAATTAAATTTGCTATTAAACAAGATTAATAACCATTGCAGTGAAGCATATGCTTCACTGTTAAGGTAAGTCATGGATACCATTATATTTCTATTTACACTTTTCTTTGCTTTAGAACTCTTTGAAGCCAATTGGCAAAAATCACAAAGCCTACATGGCACAATATATAATAATTTTTTAGTCTACCAAAAATCACTTTTAACTTTTTTTGTTTTAAACCCAACTTTTTTTTATGTTTTATTTTTAATTATCTATTTAGATACAAGCTCTTTATTAATGTTCGCAATGCTGATTATTAAATTTATTGATGTAGCTTTTAAAATAGTAATGATGAAAAAATTATCTCAAGGTGAGAAAATAGAAGATATAATGCCTGTAAATGCTAAAATGGGCTTCTTTTTTCGATATATGAATGCAATTATTTATCCTGTAACATTTCTTTTTGCTATAAATTATATTTAATACTAATATCAATAATAGGTATCATTTAACTTTAAGTCATAATTGGTTATATTTTCACTTATGAAAGCAATTAACTTAAATCAAATTATAGAAAAATCTTCTTATCACACAAAATATGAAGCAATTATAGATGTAAAGAAAAAAGAGATATATGCATATGAAGCATTGGCAAAATTTAATATAAATGAAACTATTGCAACCACAGATGAAATATTTAGACATTTACACCAAAACAATAACCTTTTTTATGAAATAGAGAAAAGAAACAAACTTCATCAAATTAAACACGCTCCTTTAAATTACAAAACATTTGTAAACTTTGATGCGGATGTTGCAAAAACTTCTTTACAACAAGAGTATTGGGATAGTTTTTTAGAAAAAAATAGAGAAAAAATAGTTGTAGAAATTACAGAAAATGGCAGTGATGATGAAAAAAGTGCAAATATTATGAAAGATTTTTCAAGTTGGTTAAAATCTAAAAAAATTATTACAGCACTAGATGATTTTGCTCAAGAGGGTTCCATGTTCTCTTTTTATATTATGAAAAATAGTGAATATATTAAAATAGATAGATCATTTTTGCGAGAAATAGAAAAAAATCCTAACTATATTTATTATTTAGAGGGTGTTATAAAAACAATACAGTCAAATGGGCAAAAAACAATTATTGAAGGTGTTGAGACAAAAGAAGATTTAAATTTAGTGAAAAAACTGGGTTCAAACTATATGCAAGGCTACTATTTTAGCCATCTTACACAAATAAAATAAAACAGAATATTCTAATTTTATTATGATATAATTTTTGAAAATTAAAGGGTAAAGATGCAATATTTAGTCATTGTATACGATCATGAAGATGCACAAGAACGAAGAATGAAAGCCAGAGCTGAGCATATTAAAGCCACTCAAAGTTTAATGAAAAGTGGAAAAATAGTCAGTGCGTGCGCCTTGGTTGAAGATGAAAAAATGATAGGTTCTACTATTGTTACTAACTTTAACAGTGAAGAAGAGTTTGAATCATGGTTAGCTAACGAGCCGTATGTAAAAAACAATGTTTGGAATATAGAAGAGATACAAATTGTTGATGTTAAAGTGATGATAAAAGAGTAAAACATAGTTAACTGTTTAATTAAGGCAGTTAATTAGAATCTTTTTTTGCTCTTCAAAGGAGTGGTTAAATTTAAATTCGGCTTCTTTTAAATAGTAGATGAAATTATTGGCATCTACTCCTTTGAATTTTTTTAAGAAAAGTTCTAGAAAATCCCAAAACTCATTGATGCGTGAAGATTTACTTTGCAACTTCGCAATTTTATTCAAAAACAAAAATTTACTTAACTCTTTATTGGATTCATAATAGGTTCTAAATTTTTGCAAAGATGGAAGCATAAGATTATAAATTTTGTTTTCATAGGCAAAGGTTAGAAAATTTTGTGCTTTATAAATATTTTTATTTTTTAAATAGAGATATTCATCGTATTCCTTGCTGTTGCTTTTTTGTTGTTTGTGTAAAGTATCTAAATATTGAACAATAAATTCTCGAAGCTGGGCATATTTTTTGTGAATGGTTACATAATTAAGCCCAAGTTGAATATGGCATTGATACGCATTGATATTATTGCAAAATGCTGCAATAATTTTTTCTTGAGTTTGCTGCTTTTTTAATGAGAACTTCTTTTTGCAAGAAGCACACTTTATATAGCCGTTGCTTAAAATATAAAGATGTTTACCGTGGCAAAAAATACATTTATTCATTATTTTAAGTTCCAAAAATATATAAGAAATGAGAATTTTTATTATAGTGTAAAAGGTTTAAGAATACAATATTCAAAATAAAATTAAAGGAAAAAATCGTATGAAAAAAATTATTGTTTTGTTGTTGGTATCTCTTTATGCCAATGCTCATTTTTTAACATTTTTATCTAATAAAGATGTGATAGAAGAACAAAAAGATTCAAAAATCGTGTTTGATATTTCATTTATTCACCCTTTTGAACAAAGTGGAATGACTCTAGAAAAACCTCAAGTTTTTTTAAAAAACAATAAAACACCATTAACTCTTACCCAGAGTAAAAAGTTTGAGCATAAATCTTGGAAAGCCAATTTTGATTTGAAACTTCCAGGAGTATATCAGTTTTATGTTCAACCACAAGCCTATTTTGAACCAGCTGAAGATGTTTTTATTGTACATGTTCCAAAACTTATAATTTCAGCTTTTGGTTTTGAAGAGGGTTGGGACGAGCCAATTGGATTAGACTATGAAATTATTCCATTAGTAAAACCATTTGCTTTGTATAGTGGAAACCTATTTCAAGGAAAAGTTTTACACAAAGGAAAACCAGCAGCAAATACAGAAGTTGAAGTTGAACTTTATAATGAATTTGGTTTAAAAGCACCCACTGAAGCTCATATTACACAAAGCGTTAAAACCAATGTCAATGGCGAGTTTAGTTTTGTTTTAAATCATAAAGGGTGGTGGGGATTTGCAGCACTCATAGAAGAGGGCGAAATTAAACACACCAATGGCAAGATGTATCCAGTAGAAAATGGAGCACTTATTTGGGTAAAAGCACACTAATATGCATATTGCGGATGGTGTATTAACCCTTGAAGCCACACTGATAGTTTCAATTGTAAGTGCTGGCATATTGTATGTGGGCATGAAACGACTTAAAGAGGAGCACATAGCCATAGCTGCTGTTTGCAGTGCTTTGTTTTTTGTGGCTTCTTTTATACACATTCCTTTTGGCGTAACACAAATTCACTTAATGCTTTTAGGAGTTATTGGCTTACTAGTAGGGTTAAGTGGGTTTGTAAGTATTGCCATTGCTTTAATTTTACAAGCGTTATTAATGGGTTATGGGGGTATTGCTTCAATTGGCGTGAACCTATTTATTATGGGAGTGCCAATTGTTTTGGTGCATTGGTTGTATAAAACAGCCCTGTTCCAACGCTTAAATGACAAAGTCCAATTTTTTTTAGTGGGATTTATAGGTACTTTTTTTGCGACACTTTTTTTAACAGTAATATTATATTTTTCAAAAGCCGAATATGAAACAGCCGCCATGACTATTTTAGGGGTGAATAGTATTACCATGATTATTGAAGGCATTGTTAGTATGTTTTTACTCCTATTTATTAAAAAAACCTATCCAAAACTTTTAAGAAGAAACTTACATGCGTAGTCTGATTTTAGCTTTGTTGTTAAGCAACTCTTTATGGGCACATAAAATCAACTTGTTTATTACACACGACAAAAACGAGTTGCAACTCTTCTCGTATTTTGCTTCGGGAGCACCTTGTAAAGAGTGTAAAGTAATTATAAAACACAATGACGAAACTCTTTTAGAAGGCAATTTAGATAAAGAGGGGAAGTTTAGTTATGTATCTGTTTATGATAAGTTAATGATTATTATAGATGGTTCAAGCGGACATCTTGTGCAAAAAGAGGTAACTCTTACGCAAATACCAGAAAAAAGTTTAGAAAAGCTAGTAGAAGAAGAGGAAGAAGGAAATATTTTTAAAATATTTTTATCATTAGGACTAATTGGACTGTTTTTTTATGGCGTAAAGAGGTTTAAATCTCGTGCAAAATGAGGCATTAAAACTAATTGTTATTTTACTTTTTTCTTCATGGGTTGCTTTTACGCCCTTAAAAATACTCTATGTTTGTCCGCTTCTTTTTTTAGTTTTTATAGAAAGAAAATATTTTATTTTGATACTAAAAAAGTTGATTCTTCTTAATATTTTTACTCTTTTTCTAGTCTTGTTTGTTGCTTTTGAAAATATTTTTATGGCACTGGAACTCTTTGGAAAAATCAATCTAATATTGTTATTTACCTTGATGCTTTTTTCTCAATCCAAAGGCTACGATATTATTCGAGGGTTGAGTTATTTTAAAGTGCATCCTTTGTTTATTGCTTTATTTTACTTTACATTAAAAATGATTGAGTTTTTAGTTCAAGAGGTAATAGAAACAAAAAACAGACTAAAAAGCAGGGGCTTTCATGCCAACACTTCTTTGTTCTCCTACCAAACTTTTGGGAATATTTTTGCTTTAATGTTAA
>Ga0265294_10004171_pt1 | contig 18138 bp, 12 predicted proteins | sample MunlanPumphouse3_FD_192504 | JGI IMG/M metagenome (GOLD analysis project Ga0265294, IMG submission 192504) | Groundwater microbial communities from a municipal landfill in Southern Ontario, Canada - Pumphouse #3 | ecosystem: Environmental > Aquatic > Deep subsurface > Groundwater | place...
AACAGGACGAAACAGTTATGCCTTGGATTTTAGCAGATACGTATGTGGGAGGAACCGGATGCGTTAATTGCGCTCGTCCGGGTCTGTGGGGGAGTCTCTCGGGTAACCGGGGGCTCTACCTGGAAGCAGCATTTACGCGTTATGCCGCTCATAGAAGGATCGACAAAGTTTGCGACAAAGTTCACGACAAAGATAAAAACACATGGAAAACACCCTGAATCATTTGAAGTTATAGGCAAGAAAGCGAGTTCTATGAAAGCAAAAAATGTTTTAATCACAGGTGCCTCAGGTTTACTGGGCCGCAGGATTTTCCGGTCATTCAAAGAGGTTAAAGTTTGGAAGGTCACGGGAACCGCGCACACTCGTCCCACGCCAGCTCTAGTGCGGGTGGATCTAGCGGACCTGGAGTGTCTCTCGGCTTTTCTGGACAAGGTTCAGCCAGAGATCATTATCCATTCGGCCGCAGAGCGCCGTCCGGATGTGAGCCAGCGCGATCCTGAGGGAACGCAGCGGCTCAATGTTGAAACAACCGCCAAAATCGCCGAGTGGGCGGCTGCGCATGGAGCCTTTCTGGTCTATATCTCCACCGACTATGTCTTTGACGGAACAACCCCGCCTTATTACATCGACTCGCTCCCCAACCCGCTCAACAGCTACGGCGAGAGCAAGCGTGCGGGCGAGGTCGCCGTGCTCTCAGCCTGTGAAGAGTACGCCATCCTGCGAGTCCCGATTCTGTACGGATTGGTCGAGTCGCTGGGAGAGTCCGCTGTCATGACAATTGCGCAAAACCTCTTAGATGCGGGCGAGAGCGGAACGGTCACTGAGGAAAACTGGGCAGTGCGTCACCCAACACTGACCGATGATGTCGCCGATATTCTCAGGCAGATGCTTTTTTACAGGGAGAAACATCCGACTTTCAAGGGGATCTTCCACTGGAGTGGCAATGAGGCCATGACTAAGTATGACATGGCCCTGATTTTTGCGAAATACCTGAATTTTGAGAAGGGCCGCATCCTCCCTGACCACCGTCCGCCAGCGGGCGCGCCGCGCCCCTGGAACAGCCAGCTTGACACATCGGCCCTGACCTCCATCGGCATTGAGAAATACACCCCGTTCCGCGAGGCTGTGCCGCAGATATTGAAGGGTGCGCTGTGAGTGAAACTTATTGACCGGGACACCCCCATGTTGTTGCCGCCTGATTTGCGGGATCGGGTTCCAGAAAACCACATAGTGCACAGAGATCTGATTCACACATAACACTTCGGTGCTCAAGGACAGACAGCTCTTTTTATTGCGTCAGGAAAGCCCGGTAGAAGCGCTGGGTCTCAGTTTCCGTTGCAGCGAAGTCGATATATGTCCAAGGACTGGCGGACGGAGTGTCGTTGGTGACCGTCATCCAGTTCGCAAGCAACAGGTCAGGGCAGGTTTGCAGAGTCAAAAGAAAATACGGCGTGGTCTGGAGGACAACCGTCGCCGAAATGCTGTTGGTTCTGAAGATAGCGGTGAATTCAGGAACCGCCGGAGTTGGCAGATCGCCACCGTCGCCATTGAAGACAACCCCGGCTTCAAATGCCAAAGCTCTCCCCTCCATTGTGCTACTGGTATCCATCGTGATGGCTTGATCGGCCAAAATGGTTCCTTTGAAGACGGCGAACGTTCCGATCGTCGCCGAAGTGCCTACCTGCCAGTAAACATTTCTGGCCTGTGCGCCGCCCGCCAAGATGACGTGAACCATACTACCCACCTGAAGGTCATATTTGATCTGGAAAATCCAGACATCATTGGGGCCACCCGTAAGCGTAACATCATCCCCTGTTATCAACGTCGTAGTCGTGAATTTATAGAGGCCCGGGATCAGGTTCAAACCGGCAAGATTTCCGGCGCCTGGATTTAGAAAGGTTCCCGTTGGAACAGGTGTCTTGTCTCTCGCTTCAATGTAAGCAAGGGTCAAGTCACCTTTGGCCGCCGTTAACAACACAGGGTCAACCACCACGTTCGGAGCTTGCGTACCAGTGGCATCGACCGCGTAGATAGTTCCGTTCACTTGAGGCGGCGGGATACCTATGGCAGATCCGGAGATCGGGCTTGCGCCGACATCCCCGTTAATGACCCCCTCTCCCATTGTTGTGATTGCCGCCCCTGCCAGAATCGTGAAACGGGCGGTTGATCTTAAGTTGATGGGCATGGGGCCTGCTGAGTTCAGCGTTTGAAAGTTCGCGGCCGGGCTGGCCCACACTTCGCCGTCCTGATTTTTTGCGAAAAAGCGATAGTTGTACATGCGGTTGGGCGTCAGACCGGCCACCTCAACGCTCAACGGCCCCGCCGTCTTAATTCCCAGACTTTTCGTGTGCGCCCAGTTCCCGAATACAGTCCCCCCGTCGGCCTCACCCCAGTACAGATACACCCGAGTTGCGAATGTGCCTGTCGAGGTCAGCGTCCCGCAGAGTGTCGCGCTGACTGCGAGTACATTCGATGCGCCGTTGGCATTGTCCACAGCAGGCACGGCAGCCCATATCCGGTGTGGTGTCATCGCGGCTACTGCAAGGGCAAAGTACAGGGAAATATGTTTCGTCCTGCTAAAAGGAGGTGCCTGTGCGTCCTTTGCAGGCATCAAGTATGTCATGGCCTTGATGGCATCTGTCATTGTCCGTGTTTTCATGTTTAATTCCTTGTCTGCGAGAGATAACTTTTTTACTGTGTCAGAAACGCCCGGTAGAAACGCTGGGTCTCAACCTCCGTCGCGGTGGTGTCGGTGTATGTCCAAGGGCTGGCAGATGGAGTGTCGTTGGTGACCGTCATCCAGTTCGCGAGCAGCAGGTCGGGGCAGGTTTGCAGGGTCAGTAGAAAATACGGCGTGGTCTGGAGGACAACCGTCGCCGAGACGCTGTTGGTTCTGAAGATAGCGGTGAATACAGGAGCCGTCGGAGTCGGCAGGCCGCCGCCATCACCATTAAAGACAACCCCGGCTTCAAATGCCAAAGCCCTCCCGTCCATTGTGCTGCTGGTATTCATCGTGATGGCTTGATCGGCCAGAATGGTTCCTTTGAAGACAGCGAACGTTCCAATTGTCGCCGAAGTACCCACCTGCCAGAAGATATTTCTGGTCTGCGCGCCGCCCGCTAGGATGACGTGAACCATGCTGCCCACCTGAAGATCAGCTGCAATCTGAAAAATCCAGACATCATTGGGACCACCCGTGAGGGTGACGTCACCACCTGTTATCAGTGCCGTACTCGTGAATTTATAGAGGCCCGGGATCAGGTTCAACCCTGCGAGATTTCCGGCACCGGGATTCAGGAAAGGCCCTACCGGTGTGGGTGTTTTGTCTCTCGCTTCGTTATAAGCAAGGGTCAAGTCCCCTTTAGCCTTCGTTAACAACACAGGGTCAATCACCACATTCGGAGCTTGCGTTCCGGCGGCATCGACCGCGAATATAGTTCCGTTCACTTGAGGTGGAGGAATGCCTATGGCAGCCCCGGTGATTGGGCTTGCGCCGATATCACCGTTAATGATTCCTCCGCCCGTCGTTGTGATTGCCGCCCCTGCCAGAATCGTGAAACGGGCGGTTGATCTTAAGTTGATGGGCATGGGGCCTGCCGAATTCAGCGTTTGAAAGTTCGCAGTCGGGCTGGCCCATACCTCGCCATCCTGGTTCTTTGCAAAGAACCGATAGTTGTACGTGCGGTTGGGCGTCAGACCGTCCACCTCAACGGTCAACGGCCCCGCCGTCTTAATTCCCAGGCTATTGGTGTGAGCCCAGCCTCCGAACACCGTCCCCCCGTCGGCCTCACCCCAGTACAGATACACCCGAGTTGCGTATGTGCCTGTCGAAGTCAGCGTCCCGCAAAGCGTCGCGCTGACCGAGAGCACATTCGATGCGCCGTTAGCATTATCCACAACAGGCAGGGCAGCCCATATCCGGTGTGGTGTCATCACGGCTATTGCAAAGACAAAGCACATGAGAATCTGTTTCGTCCTGCTAAAAGAAAGTGCCGTCGCGTCCTTTGCAGGCATCAGATATGTCATGGCTTTGATAGCGCCTGTCATTGTACGTGTTTTCATGTTTAATTCCTTTCGGTTTACCAGCCGCTTAAGCGACTTGTGTCATTGAAAAGACATTAACCTTTTGACTTGTTCTTCTCTATAAGGTGTAACCCTACCCTAGATCCGCGCCGGGCGCGGAGTTTAGAGTTCAGAGGTCGGTTTACGATAACGGCGACGATGCTGGTTGACGATTTCTCGCATGATCCAAATCGTCCACCAACATCGTCGCACAGCATCGTCGGCCGACACCGCTCTGCGAGCGGCATTTTGCAACAATCCCGTGAAAAGCGCGCCCTGGGGTGTAGGGTTGCTTCCAGCATGTCCGCCGTAGCCTTGGCGAAGGAGGATGAAGCAATTAGCGGACACTTGGTGTTTGTCCGACAAAGGCACGCCGTGGGATTTCATGATCTTTGCGTGGCTCATCCGTCGTCAGGCTTCGCACAAGCTACGCCCGGACAAGTCGTCCCGCAACCCGGCTTCGCCCGCGAGCGGGGCTACGCCGTGTTATGGCGGAACTACGCCGGACAGGTGCCGCCAACCCTACAGTTTCAACTGGATGAAACTTGCAAAGCGTAAACTTTGTCGCAAACTTTGTCGCCAGCTTTGTCGCAAACTTTGTCGTAAACTTTATCGGAGTGGAATAAACGCACTACGTTGTTTTTGAGGTGAAAAATCTTAGAGGTGAAAAATGGGATGTGGAAAGTGGGATGTAATTTCCGTCCACCGCATAGCGGCGGACATACTGAAAGCAACACAGTATATCCGCCGCTATGCGGTGGATGATTGCGCAACACAGTATATCCGCCGCTATGCGGTGGATGATTGAGCAACACAGTATATCCTCCGCTATGCGATGGATGATTGCGAAACAAGTCGCAAGAAGACCCAATAGACAACTTTTCGGAAAGAACAATTAGTTGTTCTTTTGCGCCCGTAAAGGGCTAAGAATTGTAGGAGTTTAGGTTTCAGGCTGTAGGCGTTTAGGGTTCCTAATCACAATCCTAATCGCAATCCTAATCAAACAATGGCTGCCTGTGGCTGGTCGAAAGAGATAAGGATTGAGATTAAGATTAAGACTAAGATTAGGATTGGCCCACCGACATGTTTTTAAGAACCAACATATTTGTCTTGCCCTTCGTTTAAGGGCCTGCGGTAGGGTTACACCCCATATACTAGATCCGTTGCATCGCATATTATGCACTTACGAAACAAGAAATATGTCCAAATTCAAAAGCATGGAATTTGAATGGACATAAAAACAATAGAAAGAAGTTAAAACTATGAAAAAATTTAATTATTTAACAGTCATAATGATGACGGTAATACTCTCAGGAATTACCGCTATGGGTGGTTATCCTGAACTGCCGATTGACCTTGGAAGCGCGGGTAATTTTGGAGTTCTGGCAAAGACAGGCATTAGTACTGTTCCAAAATCTAACGTGACAGGGGATATGGGCGTGAGTCCGATTGACTCAGCGGCTATAACCGGCTTTTCTCTTACATTGGACAGCACCTCCACCTTTTCAACATCTATTCAAGTGACGGGGAAAGTCTATGCCTCCGACTATTCGACACCGACTCCTTCTATCCTGATTACAGCGATCAGCGATATGGGAACCGCTTACGCCGATGCCGCTGGACGACAATCACCTGATTCTACTGAACTCGGCGGCGGTGATATCAGCGGGAAGACGCTCCTTCCCGGCCTCTACAAATGGGGTACCTCGGTTTCAATCAATACGGACGTAACGCTCGCGGGCGGCCCTGAAGATGTCTGGATCTTCCAGATCGCAGGGAATCTCACGATGGCCAGCGCAAAGTCTGTCATTTTGAGCGGCGGCGCACAGGCTAGGAATATCTTCTGGCAGGTCGCTGGCGGTGTGGGTGTGGATATTGGAACTACATCGCACTTTGAAGGAATCATACTCGCACAGGCGGGGATCAACATGCAAACCGGCGCATCAATGAACGGCAGACTATTAGCTCAGACGGCGGTCACCTTGCAGTCCAACGCAGTCACAGAACCCACAGACTCGACCGGAGCGCTAGTGCTACGCTCGGCGGATGAGGTTTCCGGTTTGTACACATACACTCCGGGGCAATTCATCAACTTCGCAATAAAATCAATAACAGCCCCCAAGCAAGGCAGCAATCAGTTTTATCGCATTTGGTCGGACACTGCTCTGACCATCACAGAGTTCACGGTCACAAATGGCAATGTGGCAGTGACCTATGAATAGGCATAGAAAAAATATGATTTTTAAGGTTGACAATTTTTACCACTCCATTGCTAATTTGTAATGGTTAAAAACTAACAATAATAAGCATCTCCAACGGGATGCTCATGGAAGGAAGAAAAAATGACAACGCACACAACACGAAATGTGTTTTTAACAGCGGCCATCGTGGCCTGCATCGGCACTGGCGTGACGGCCAGTACCGTGTCGTGGGGTACAGCGGGAACCTTCGCGGTTCTTGGTAACCAATCGGTGACCAGCGCTGGCGCGACCACCATTGACGGTGACCTCGGGGTAAGCCCGGGAACGTCCATCACAGGCTCTCCCACTGTGACTGGAACGATCCACATAAACAATGCGACCGCTACTCAGGCCCAAGCCGATGCTAACACAGCCTACAACCTCCTTATAGGCCTTGCTGTCACGCAGACCTTGGCCAGCCAGCTCGGCGGTACTACACTAACACCAGGTGTCTACAAGTTTACTTCAGAGGCTGATTTGACTGGAGACCTGACCCTCAGTGGCCAAGGCGAATATATCTTCCAGATCGGCAGCACGTTAATAACAGCCGCAAACTCGAAGGTTAAGCTGACTAACGGCGCGGTCTGGGAGGATGTGTTCTTCGCGGTTGGCTCTTCGGCCACTCTCGGCGCAGACACAGATTTCTTCGGAAACATAATCGCCCACACGAGCGACACGCTTGGTGCCAACGCCAGCGTCAACGGACGAGTAATCGCCTTAGGCGGATCTGTGTCGCTCTACGACGGCAGCTATGTTGTAATTCCTGAGCCTTCCTCAGCTGCGCTTCTGCTCGTGGGAGTGGTCACCCTGCTTGTCGCCAAGCGGCGGACATTCACCACCTGTAGCGACAACGTAGTGTGAGTTGCTCTTGCTGAACTCAGTGAGCCTGATCCGCACACCAAGGGTTTCACTGTGATTCCTTAAAGGCTTAACCATAGAGACACCTAGCAGGCTGTCGGACTTAAAAGTCCGGCAGCCTTATTCCTTATTCCTTTTGACAACCAGAAATTTTTGATATAGTATAGTAGGTTATTTAGCGAATTTATAGATTCGCTCTATGAACCAACAAAAGAGAAGAGAAGTGATATGGAAGTTATTATCCGACCTAATGAAGCTGCGGCAGCCACACTGACTGCCAGACTGATCGCCGAAAGCATTCAGAACAAACATGATCTGGTTCTTGGTTTGGCAACCGGTCGCACCATGGAGAATGTTTATGCCGCATTGGCGGGAATGCACAAAAATGACGGGCTCAATTTTTCGGCCTGCCGAACGTTCAATTTGGATGAGTATGTCGGCCTGCCTGCAACTGATCCGAACTCCTACCGCAGCTACATGAATTCCCGTCTTTTTAACCTGATCAACATCGATCCGCGTAATACCTACCTGCCGGATGGCGCTGCTGAGGATCTCGTTGAAGAGTGCCAACTCTATGAAGAGCGCATCGAAGCATGCGGCGGCATTGACCTGCAACTGCTTGGCGTGGGAGAGTCGGGGCACATTGGATTCAACGAGCCCCTCTCGGCCTTGCTGAGTCGTACGCGGCAGAAAGCATTGAACAAGGTGACCATCGAGCAGAATTCGCCGCTCTTTGATCCGCCGTCGAAAATGCCGCGCCGCGCTTTGACCATGGGGGTTGGTACAATCCTGGATGCGCGCCGTATCATTATGCTTGTTACAGGGTCAAACAAAGCGCAGATCCTGGGCAAGGCTGTTGAAGGACCAATTACCTCCATGATTTCAGCCACTGCCCTGCAGTTGCATCCCGCAACGATTATAATCTGCGATGAGGCGGCTGCGTCCAAATTGGAGCATAAAGATTATTACAACTGGGTATTCAGCAACGAGCCTGAATGGGAGTCGTATCGCTGAAGTCCGGCTTCGCCTCCAATGTGGAAGTTCACGACAAAGATAAAAACACATGGAAAATACCCTGAATCATTTGAAGTTATAGGCAAGGCTTGAGGGGGGGATATGCGAAGATTTTGGAGTGCGGTGGTGGTATTGTACGCCTGCAATGGTTTGAACGCTGAGCCTTTAAAATTGGATTATATTTTCCCGGCGGGGTGTCGGCGGGGCTCCAGTTGCGAGGTGGAGGTAGGCGGCAGCTGGTCTGACAATGCGTTGAGCCCGGGGATCTCGGGAACAGGGGTGGATACGTTCTACAAGGACGCTGTTTATACGTATGTTCCTGAAAAAACAGCTGCTAAGAACGCTAAAAACCCGAGATACCGCAAGACCGCGCTGCGTGGGCACTCACTTCTGAATATGAATATCGCACCAATGGCGGAAACCGGGGTACAGGAGCTTTATATTGATTGCCGCCGCGAGATCAGCAACCCAGTCAAATTTGAGATATCGGATTATGAGGAAATCGTTGCGCCAGCCACCAACCGGAGAGCTGGTGTAAAGCTTGCTCTCAATGCCTTGCCGGTCTGCTTGAACGGACGTATTTTGAGCGGGAAGCCCGATTGCTACCAGTTCAAAGCCAAGGATGGGGCTAAAATAGTGGCGTATTTTCGGGCGGAAGTCATGACGCCGGGAGGCTTTGTCCCTGATTTACAGATCCAGGACGCTGCTGGCGCGGCGGTGACTAACGGCGTGACTTTGTATCACCGGGCCAGTACGCCGGTGCTTGTTTTCGAGGTGTCGCTCGCCGGTGATTACACACTGCGCGTTGGAGACCCTGCGGGTAAAGGGGGGCGCGCCGCTGTTTACCGGATTGTGTTCGGTGAACTGCCTTTAATCACTGATTTTTCGCCACGTTGCCTGACCAAAGGAAGCAGCGAAAATGTGCGTCTCCAAGGGGTGAATCTAAAACAAACTCGTGTAAGGCTGTTCTCGGGGGGCAAGGACACTGCGATGTGTATGCAAACCATAGCAGGGAAGGCTTTTGTGCTGCCGGGTTTGCACTTTGATCTGAAGGACGAGCAGATTGTCAATCAGGTGGAGTCCAATCACACCGCCGGACAGGCGCAGCCGCTGCAGTTGCCCGTGGTGGTTCAAGGCATCAGTAAACTGGGAGTGACCACATCGGAGTTCTACAGCTTTGAGGCCGTTGCCGGCCAGGAGCTTTATATCGACGTTGACTGCGGTTCGTGCGAGCCGACCACCGTGACTGTCCGGGATGGAGCAGGCGCGGTAGTCGCCTCGCAAGTGCATCCAGAACTCTCTGCGGTGGGGCGTTTGATTCAGGGGCGCGGCCTTTCGCTGCCACTGGTGTGTGCCGCCGCTGGGCGGTATATCATTGAACTCTGTTTTGAAGCAAGAGATACTTTGGAGCCCATTATTTACACCCTGCGCGTGGGTGCGGCGGTGCCTGATTTTGAAGTATGGATGAGCCCTGTTGCGATCAATATACCACGACATGGCAGCCAATTGATCCAACTGTATGTACGCCGCATCCATGGCTATGCGGCCCCTCTCTCTGTTACTGCGGCGTTTCCGCCTTTGGGGGTGATCAGCACTGGCGGAGCGGTTGCCGCAGGGGCGGAGAGCGGGTGGATTACACTCTGGTGCGATGGCCATCGCTTCCCTAAAACCGCCTTCTATCAGGAGCTGGTGGCCGAGGCGGAGATCAACGGGGTGATGCGGAGGCGGGTGGTTCGCCCACTGATGATGATGGGCACTGGTGCTGATCAGAGCACGCATCAGGCAGTTGTATTCGAAAAATCTCCGGTGCGGGTAAACTTCCACCAAAGCGGCATCCTGGTTGATTGGGGGCAAAAGTCACCGCTGGCTTTGAGCGCGAACAAGGCTCGCGAAATTTCGCTGACAGCCAAATTAGTGACTGGCGACCTGGTCGAGGACTATGATTATATTGTGCTCGCACCTGAAAAGGGGGTGAGGATAAAAAACAAAATCGCCTCGAAGGCGCCGGACACTCTGCGCTTGAGCCTAATTTTAACGGCTGATGGCTCTTTTAAGGCGGGTGACGGGACGGATTTGATTATCGGTATCGTAAAGAAAAAAAAAGATGCCACCTCTTTGGTCGCGGCAACACAAGCCCTGCGCTTGATCTGCAAGTAACCTAAAATACCGTTTACGGCCTGAAATTATGAAGAGATTAAAATGATTGATTTAACAGAAAAAACGCTGAGTATTAAAAGAGTCTTTGAAGGGCGGGCGTTGACGATCGATGTAGCCGAGATAGAGTTACCGAATGGCCGACGCTCCACCCGTGAGATTGTCAGGCACAGGGGCGCGGCCGTGATACTCGGAGAACGACCTGACGGGAAGTTTGTTCTGATCTATCAGTACCGTCGGGCAGTGGAGGAAACCCTGCTGGAGATGGTGGCCGGCTGTATCGACGAGGGGGAGAGCACTGAAGCGTGTGCCCGCCGTGAGATGGAGGAGGAGAGCGGCTACCAGGTCGAGACAATTAAGAAATTCGCCGAAATTGTGCCGTGCCCGGGCTACAGCGAAGAGCGGCTGCACCTTTATCATGCTCACATCGCGCAGGAACCCAACGGACGGAGATTGGACTTTGATGAGAATCTGGAGACAGTTGTCCTCTCCGCCGATGAGATTGATGAAGCCATTGACAGCGGTAGTATGATTGATGCCAAGAGCATCACTGCCTGGTTACTCTGGCAACGTACGCGTCCCCGAGGTCACGGCCCTCAGTGTTACGGCTAGGATTACCCTTCGCTTAAGGGAAGGGGTATCGCAACTGATTGAAAGCGCTTGAGGCGGCGGACCTCTCTGATAAGTACTGGACCAATCAACAAGAATGCGGCCAGGTCGCACAAGGGGCTGGCCAGCCAGACCCCGTCTAACCCCAAAACCCGTGGCAGCAGCAGTAGCGTTGGTATCAGACATAATCCATTTTTGAATAGGTTGAGCAGAATACTGGAGCGCGGGCGTCCTGTGGCCTGGAAGAACTGGATGCCGACCATGTCCAGGTTGGTGAGCGGTAGCATACACAGAAAGAGCCGCATGCCGCGGCCACCAAGTTCTATAAACTCCGAGTTGCCTTTGCCAAAGAGGCCACTCAAAAAATACGGCGCACTTTGACAGATGATCAGGCCTGCAATGCCGATCACACCCGCGTAGAGCAGGCTGGCTTTGAGCGCCTGGCGGACGCGTCGGAAATTGCGGGCGCCGTAGTTGAATCCTATGATCGGCTGGGCACCCTGGATGAGTCCCCACACCGGCATATTCAGCATCATAGAAATGCTGAAGATCGCCCCCATGGCGCCTACCGCGACCTCGCCGCTGTAGCGCAGCAGTTGTTTGTTCAAGAGCAGAACGATCAAACTGCCTACCAACTGCATGATGAACGGGGAGAGCCCAATGGTCATCAGAGGACGCACCAGCGTCCACTTCAAACGCAAATTCCGTATATGCAGCGTCAACGCGCGGTATTTCCCGACACGGAAATGGAGCATAATCCAAGTAGCTGAGACCACCTTGGATATGCCTGTGGCCAGCGCCGCTCCGAAAATACCCATTTGCATGGGGAAGATAAAAAGGTAGTCGAGCGCAATGTTCAGAATAGCTCCAACAATCAGGGTGTACATTGAAATTCGCGGGTTACCCTCGGCCCGCAGGCAGTTATTGGTGCCCATGGCCAAAAAATCCACTGGAACAAACCAGAGCAAAGTTCCCAGATAAGCGCTCGCAAACGGCAGAGTGGTTTCGGTTGCACCGAAAAAAAGCAGCAGGGGCTTCAGAAAGATGAGCCCCAATGCGCCCATAATAATGCCACCCAGCATAAACAACGCAACCACATTACCGAGGATATTCTCAGCCTCCTGATAACGGCGCTCGCCCAGCCGCAGAGATATCAATGTGCCGCCTCCCACCCCCACCAGCACTCCAATGGCGATACAGGTCATAAACAAGGGGAAGGTGACCGTCAGCCCTGAGAGTGCCAGCGGCCCCATCGCGTGCCCGATAAATATGCGGTCAATAATGTTGTATAAGGTGAACGCAGCTGAGCCCACTGTTGCCGGTATGCTGTAACGTATCAGCAGCCGATAGATGTTTTCCTGTGCAAATTCCCGGCTTCTTTGATGAATCTTATCCATAACGAGCTGTTATAGTAACATACAGCAGGCGGTAAAGTACGTAAATTATGACGTAAATTACGAGCGTATATTGACTGGATTGCAACGTTAAGCGCGCCACCATATCTTTGCATTGTACTTTTTAGCCGCTACAATGATATACTTTAAAAAACAGCTGGGTTGTTTATACCCCGTGTTATACCCTGTGAGTGGTTAAGAGCATAAATCCGCGCTGGGCGCGGAGTGAAGAAGTTCTAAAGCAGCTAGTCGCCGCAACCGGCTGAGTTTGTGTGATTTGTGAAAGGTCTTCGCTCTCATTGAGAAGTTGCAATGAAGGCTATAAAAAAGTAGCACAGTCGTCCCGCCTGTGTCTGTCATGTAATTCACTGGAGTTCGGCTTCGCCTCCGGTTTACGATAACGGCGACGATGCTGGTTGACGATTTTCAATGGCGGAATTTTAATCTTAAGCCGCTATCGTCGCCGCTATCGTCGGCCAGCATCGAATGTAGTAGCCGCTCTATGAGCGGCATGTGTCGCTCATAGAGCGACTACTACAATCAAAGTTATAGGCAAGCCCGCCGCGCGGCTGCGCCGCTAAAAAACGATGGGGTAACTCGACGGTCAAACGCATCGGAGTCGGGGTCGGTATCGGAATCGGGGTCGACCTAGTACGTTTTTCGATACCGATTCCGATAGCGACCCCGACCCCGACCCCGAGTTACAGACACGAAACTGTGACAAAATGGCCGAGTTATAGGCAAGGGCGATTGACTGGAATAAAACCGAAGGAGAAATAATGATGAGAACAATGAAAAAGATGGTATTCCTGTGCTGCGCATGGGTATGCGTGCTAACAGCGGCAGGTGAGGCCGTCAAAAGTGTGGCTGTTCAGGGGCCGCCAGCGGGAAAGAAGTGGAAGCTTGTCTGGAACGATGAATTCGAAGGGACAGCCATTGACATGCAGTGCTGGCAGAACGCCTCTCCTGATGAGAAGTGGAATTACCCAGGATTTAAAACCAAGTATTCGTCTGAAAACTGCGGGCTGGACGGCCAAGGAAACTTAGTTCTTAGCCTAACCCAGGATGCAGATGGGACGGTGCGATTCAATAAAGGTCTGCAATCGCGGGTATTCGAAAAGGCCTTCGGATATTTCGAAACCCGGGTGCAGTTCTCAACTCAGCCTGGATGGTGGACGGCGGTCTGGCTCTCGGGAGTGCCTTATGGTTTGGGTACCGACACCTTCCAAAGCCCGCAGGAATTCGATATTTTCGAGGATTTCAACAAGCCTAAAGTCAAGAACGATATCTTCCACTGCTACCATGCCACAGCTGGGCTTGGCTATATTAAAGATCAGGGTAATGGCAAAGGGATCGGCAGCACCAACATGATGAGCCAGGCAGAGATTGCCCGCTGTTCTAAAGGCAAAAAAGTGATGATGGAAAAATATGACGGCTGGCATACCGTGGCTTTAGAGTGGTCACCCCTGGAGCACATCTTTTACGTGGACGGCCAAGAGACGCTCCGCCAGACCTACCGGGAGGTTCCTGTGACTACGGTCCCGCAAAGGGTCTGGATTAGCGGATGCCTGAGAACACCTGAAAAACTGAAAAAGGACGGGGGTGGGAACCCTTTTTATGGCTTTTTAGAGGATGCGGAATTTCCTGACCAGCTGGTGGTCGACTACGTCCGGGTCTATGACGAAGACCACGGGAAAAAGACGGCACCCACGGTCACGTTGAAAATGGACGGGAACATGAAGGAGTGTCTTCTGGGCCAGCCAGTGACTTTCCATGTTCGCGCCGATGATCAAGACGGCACAGTCAAAATGGTCTACCTTTTCTCCTCCGGTTACATCCGAGCCGAGGTGGAGGTGTCTCCGCCTTCGACTCGGTCGGGCTCATGGATAGCCCGCTTTGTTGCCATGTTTGCGAAACGCGGCCACTCCGTCCACCAGACGTTTACCGTGACCAACCTTTTCGAGGTCAGCAACACGGTTATCGCCATGGCCAAGGACAACGACGGCATGATCGGTCTATCGGCGCCACTCCAGATCAATACGCTCACAGGCAACGAATACACTGGCACTGCCTATCAAGGCAAACCTCACTCCATCCCCGGTAAGATTATCGCGGGCCATTACGATGAAGGCGGAAAAGGCGTAGCCTTCCAAGACAACTCCCATAAAGGCGATCCAAACGCATCCTGGCGTATCGCTGAAATCGCTAATAGCGTAGAAACGTCGATTCCGGCGACGGCCGGATGGGTGACCTATCGTGTGCTGGTCAAAGAGGCTGGCGAGTATGATGTAGAACTTTTTATGAACCGCCCGGGCCATATCCAGGAGGGAAATGATTTCACCGATCACCCCGATGAAGTTATTCAGCTTGATGTGGACAAGGTGAAAGCCGCAGAGTGGAGAGTGCCTGCCGCCTGGGTTTCCGGGTCGGGTTGGCGTACCCCCCTCAAGCCTGTTGGCAAACAGAGCATCATATTGACTGCCGGTGAACACCAGCTAATCGTGCGATTCGACCGCATCAAAACAGCGAATGCCTTCTTTGGTGGCTTCGAGTTTGCGCCCAAAAATAATTTCTAGTTTGCGCTTCGGCGAGATGTTGGTTGTCGGTTCTCCTGAGATCAATTACATTGGTGCTGATACAAATGCAACGCTCTCTTCTCAACTTTTAGTTGAAGGGACGTTGCGTAAGATCGGAACTGGCGACCTTACTGTTCCTCTTCATAAGGTCTCTTCAATGCAGGGTAGTATTGATGTTCTGGATGGTTCTTTATCTGTCGTAGCAGATGGAACCGCATATGAGCTTGCTGATAAGCCGCTTTCAATTCTGGATAAAGCCGCGTTTTGGGTCGATGCCAACACGAATGTTGTCACCTATCTCTCCAACAATGTCACCTATGTTACACAGTGGCTTGATGTGCGTGAACCAAATCAGACGGGTCCTTGGCAATATCCGCGTGCTGTTGGTAAAACAAACTTTACCAACTGTTACCCTGAACTGCTGACCGATGATGCGGGTGTCTCCACCAACCTTTCCAGTATTCATTTCGGCGGTGTTCACAGTCTGCGTTGGATGGAGTGGCAGAACGCCTCATCCAATCTTAACGGCATTACCAATATCCGAAATGTTTTTCTGGTTTTCGGTGCGCATGAGGGATATGGATTTATCCTGGGATCTAACGCCACATATTCAGATTTTCATCCTTCTGAATACAAAGATACTGGTTTGGGTGCACCTATCTGGTCTGCCATGGATAACACCATGTCGAAAGTGAAAACAGGAAGAACCTATCTTAACCGAGAGCGGATTGATGGTACAAAGGTTCTGCCTAAACAGGATTTTCAGCTGCTTGAAACAGTGAGTGGAACTAAGGAAGGAGCGCGCGCCTCAAACTTTTGCAATGATCGGAATTATAAGACCAGTAGCACCGGTGTTCGAATTGGCGGTGAAAGGCTCTGCGAAGTAATTCTATTTACAACCCGTTTGTCAGAGGCTGAGCGGCTGCAGATTGAGCAATATCTCTGGCAGAAATGGTTTTCAACAGAGCAGGATGTACCATTTTTTACCGCTGCCAGCGGCAAATCGGCATCGGTCACAGTTCCCAATGGGGTAGAGCAGTCGGTTAGGTTCGGAGGTGAGGGGGCCTTTGTGAAAGATGGCAGCGGGACGTTGTTGCTGGACGTTAATAAGGATACTCCTACGTTCAATGGTTCAGTGCGTATTGGTGCGGGAACGTTTGTGCCCTGCCTGCCGACTCCGGTCGAGGTGTTCGGTGGCACCCAGATTACCGCTGATCCCGATGCTTTTAATGTCGCTTCTATCGTCGATAGCGAGAGGATTATCAAAAGTGGTCAGGCGGAACTGGTTCTTCGTGAAGTGCCTGCCAATATTACGAGTATCTCTGTTGAGGAGGGTATCCTTCAATTTGCCCAACCTCTGAAAACTAGGGAGTGGCCCACTAATACAGCCGGTTATATTCCGAGTCATTCCTTTGAATTCGGTGCATATAAAAACTATGATGACGGCACTACTTACGGCGGCTGGACAGCATCAATAAATACGGGTGACATATATTCCAAAGTTTTTGTCCACTCTCAGAACCTGTCCTGGTATGCGCCCTTTCCCACGCCGGATGGAGACTATGCGTTGGCTCTGAAAGCCGATGTCGGTATGGAAACAACCATGACCCTGCCTGTAGATGGGGTGTATGTTCTCTCTTTCCTGGCTTCGGGCAGAATCGGGTTTGACGGTCATGAATTTGATATTATCATTGATGGAAACCGCATGGCTACGGTGCAGACCTGGGCCACTGAATATGTGCTATACCGCTATCGTCTGCCATGGCTTGAGGCTGGATCGCATACGTTGCGTTTGCAGAGCATCACTCTTGCCGATAAATTATCAAATCTTGATAATTTTCATGTTGATCTGTTACCTATGGATAGGTCTCTGGATGTTATGAAAAATGCCAGTTTCGAATGTGCTGAGTATTCGGCAGGCGCAACGGCGATTAACGCCCCAACAAATACGGGATGGATCTTTACTGCAAACGGTGATGATAAAGCAATGGTTGCTGCAGTCGGTTCCGATTATTGTCTGGTGCCTGAATATGGCCGCCGGGTTCTTATGCTTAAAAATCAGGGGGTTGTGTCAACAACGATGACGTTCTCTGAGAGCGGTTCTTACCGGTTGTCTTTTAATATTGCTCACTTTCGTACGCTATATGCTGAGTCTCCAAACAGTCACTCTGTGACCGTCACGGTTAATGGCTCTAATGTCGGTACTCTTTCAACCACCTCTCAGATCTATGAAAAGAAGTTCACATCTGTTTTCCAGGCAGAGGCTGGTGTTCCCCTGACTTTGACTTTGACAGGTGTAAACACCGACAACCGTGTGCTGCTGATCGACGATGTTATTGCGCATAAGAGTGTAGAGGGGAGTAATCTCATCAGTAATGGAGGGTTTGAAAGCGGCAGCACTGGTTGGGATCTGATTTTTGATACGCGCTATATACCCAAGATGGGTGCGGCGGTATTGGATTATAAGAGTCTGTCAACGAAATATTACGGATACAACTTCTTTGAAGGTGCTAAACGTCTGCATCTGGCGCAGACTGGAGTTGCCAAACAGAGCGTTGCCTTCAGTGAGCCGGGAATCTATCGTCTTACCTTCCACGCAGTCTCCCGTGTGAGTGAGGGTACCGCCAACAGGTATGGCAAGAATCCCGTTGTGGCATGGGTCAGCAGGGGTGGAGTTACCAACAATATCGGTTACATCAAAAGCTATGATGAATTCTTCCGCCGCCATGAGTTCTACTTTGAAATTCCTGAAGCAGGGAGTTACGATATCGGACTGCAGGGGCAGAATGCTGTGCCGACCGGCGATTTTAGTACGCTGATCGACTCAGTCTCTGTTGAAAAGGTGGAACTTGCTGAGCTTGGGGCGATTCTGCCTAAATCGACAGTTTTAGAAGTAGCCGCAGGTGCTAAACTGAACCTGAACTTTATCGGCACTCTCGCTGTTGATACAATGCGCTATAATGGGCAAACGCTTGTAGGCACAATCTCTAGTGAAACATATCCTGAATTCATCTATGGGTCAGGAAAGATTTATAGCGCTCCGAAGGGAACACTCTTGCTCTTGTTATAGGCAAGCCCGCCGCGCACCGCGGGTGCGAAAAAACGATGGGGTAACTCGACGGTAAGCTGCATCGGAGTCGGGGTCGGGGTCGGAATCGGGGTCGACCTCGTACGCTTTTCGATACCGATACCGATACCGATACCGACCCCGACTCCGACCCCAAGTTACAG
>Ga0265294_10004172_pt1 | contig 18136 bp, 14 predicted proteins | sample MunlanPumphouse3_FD_192504 | JGI IMG/M metagenome (GOLD analysis project Ga0265294, IMG submission 192504) | Groundwater microbial communities from a municipal landfill in Southern Ontario, Canada - Pumphouse #3 | ecosystem: Environmental > Aquatic > Deep subsurface > Groundwater | place...
ACATAATCAGGTCTTTTATTCTGATACTTAAGGTAGTAGGCATGTTCCCATACATCCATTCCAAGGATTGGTGTGCCTATCTTTCCGGCAACATCCATCAGAGGATTGTCCTGATTGGGAGTGGAAGAGACAAACAGTTCCCCTTTATCATCTACACTGAGCCATGCCCAACCGCTGCCAAAACGGCCTTTTCCGGCATCAAGGAACAATTTTTTAAGCTGGTCCATTGATCCGAATGTTTTATTGATTGCAGCTTCCAGTTTGGGAGAGGGTTTTCCCCCTGCTAACTTCATGTTCTCCCAATAGAGTATGTGGTTGTAAAATCCTCCGCCATTATTTCGCACGGCCACAGGGTATTTACTAATCTCTGCAAATATCTCCTCTATGGTTTTTGATTCAAGGGCAGTTCCTTTGATTGCATTCACAAAATTGTCGAAATAGGCTTTGTGGTGCTTTGAATAGTGGATCTCCATTGTGAGTTTGTCAATGTAGGGTTCAAGTGCATCATATGCGTACGGTAACTGAGGAAAAGTGAATTTATCTATTGTATTCATGATCTTTTTTGTTTTTGTGTAATTAACTCTTTTGTCTGCCTGCGCAGAAAGCTCTGCTGGTGATACCATCAGTATCAGGGCAAACAGATATATTGCTCTTTTCATAATTATCTATTTATGTGTTAAAACAACAAATAAGGAGATTTGTTCACTCAATATGAATGAACAAATGTGGATTGATTATGCAGAGGTATTACCTGACTTGATTACCTGCGAACCAGAACGACAAATTCAAAGGGGTATTCAAAGAACTCCCCTCTGGGGAAATAGTTCCGGGAAACCTCCCTCCATTTGGAAAAGTCGAGTTTTGGGAAGAAGGTGTCAGCTTCATCAGGCATAATGTGCACTCTTGTAAGATAGAGTTTGTCGGCCAGAGGAATGGCCTGCCTGTAGATCTCACCTCCACCTATTATAAAAACTTCATGGAGATTGGCTGAGGCGTCATTATAATCCCTGGAAAGGTGATAACGGGATGGATTGCTAACGGGTGGATTGTTCCGGGCTGCTTCCAGGGCTTCGCCAAGAGACTTGTATACCTCAGCCTTGCCTTTTAAAGGCTGGGACGGGTCAGCAAACAAAGAGCTGCTAACTACTATATTCCTTCTGTTTGGGAGAGGTTTGCCGATAGATTCCCAGGTTTTTCTGCCCATTATCACAGTATGCCCGGAGGTTAGTTTCCTGAAATAGCGCATATCCTCTGTGATATGCCAGAGTAACTGGTTGTTTTTTCCTATGGCTCCGTTATCTGCAACGGCTGCAACAATCGATATCATATGTTATATTATTAAGCAGTTGTTAAACAGCAACCGGGGCTTTTATTGCCGGCCAGGGATCATATCCCTCAAGTTTAAAATCATCGTATTTGAACTCAAATACAGATTTTACATCCGGATTGATAACCATGCGGGGGAGAGGCCGGGGGGTGCGTCCGAGTTGCGTCTGAACCTGTTCAAAATGGTTGGTATAGATATGGACATCACCAAAGGTGTGGATAAAATCCCCCGGCCTCAGCCCTGTCACCTGTGCTATCATCATTGTAAGAAGAGAGTAGGATGCAATGTTAAAGGGAACCCCCAGAAAAACATCCGCGCTCCTCTGGTAGAGCTGGCAGCTGAGTCTTCCTTCGCTTACATAGAACTGGAAAAGTGTATGGCAGGGGGGAAGAGCCATTTTGTTCACATCTCCCGGATTCCATGCTGTTATTATATGGCGTCTTGAATCGGGGTTTTTGATTATCCCCCCGATAAGCTGCGAGAGCTGATCAATTATCTCCCCTGAGGCAGTTTCCCACCTTCTCCACTGTTTCCCGTAAACCGGACCCAGCTCCCCCTCATTATCAGCCCATTCATCCCAGATGGAGACACCGTTGTCTTTGAGATACCTGATATTTGTATCACCTTTTATAAACCAAAGTAGCTCGTGAATAACCGACCTGAGATGCACTTTTTTAGTGGTAAGCAGAGGGAATCCCTCTGAGAGGTCAAATCTCATCTGATATCCGAAAACACTTTTAGTTCCGGTACCGGTACGGTCGCTTTTGAGGGAGCCATTGTTCATTATATGGCTAAGAAGATTCAGATAAGGTTGCATAAAATCCGGAATGGTTGTTAAGTGAGTAGTAACAGAACTCTCGTTTACAAATATAGCAATGTTTGTTCTTTTATTGTTATTTTACCGGGGAATGGTTATGGTTGGGAGGCGCAACTTTTTTACGGAGATGATAGTTCATGAACTTACCACCTTTATTCAAAGGGCAAATATAATTCAGGAGTTGACGGATGGCAGAAAGAGAACAGAAGAGGGAGCGGGAATCAGATTCACGGTTAAAATCCCGGTTGAAAATTAGTTCATCAACTCCTGGACAATTCTTGAAACTGTTCTGAAGTCAATCTTTCCGGTGCTCATCATAGGTAAATCCCTTATAACAATAAAATCTCTGGGAAGGGCTATGTTAGGAAGCTCTTTGCCCATTTTCTTAAGAATATCATTTTTGTTAACCTCGATAGAGACAGTTGCGATTATAGAAGAGCCGCGAAGCTCGTCCGAGACATCCACTACACAACAGGAGACCCCCGTGGGCAGAAATTTTTCCAGTGTGTTTTCCACTTTGACAAGGGAGACCATCTCTCCTCCTATCTTTACAAACCTTTTGAAACGGCCGGAGTGCCAGAGATAGTTGTCCTCATCCAGATAACCCATATCCCCGGTGTTGTACCATCCGTCTACGACAGCTTCTGCGGTGAGTTGAGGATCACCGTAATAGCCCTTCATAACCGAGTCGCCCTTTACCAGGATCTTCCCGACATCACCCTTTTTGCACTCTTCGCCGGTCTCAAAGTTCTCAATCCTGACCTGCAGGTTTGGTATAACCCGGCCGGTGCTTCCGGGACGGTTATATTCGTGACTGTTTACAGAGATCACAGGGGAGGTTTCGGTGGCACCGTATCCCTCGAGCAGGGTCACTCCATGTTTCTTCATAAAGCCATCCCTCAAAGCGTCAGGGCATTTGTCTGCTCCTGAAACCATAATCCTCAAAGTTTTAAAATCACCAGGCTCTGATTTGTGTAGATATCCCCAGAAGAAACTGGGTGTACCGACCATTACTGTGGGTTTTTCTTCGCGTGCTATTTTGCAGATTGTCTGGAAATCAAGGGGGTTCGCATAAGTTACCATTGTCATCCCATAGTAGAAGGGAACCCATAGGTTTACAGTCAATCCAAAGACGTGGAAGAAGACAAGGTTTGCAAGAAGTATATCAGAACTGTTGATATTTATATAGTTCCCGAAATTTTCGATATTTGAAGAGATGTTTTTATGTGAAAGCTCCACAGCCTTTGGATCCTTTTCGCTGCCACTGGTAAATAAAACAACAGCAGTTTCATCAATTGTCCCTCCATGAATCAGTTTTAATATCTGTTTTGCAGGTAATTTACTTTTCAGCAGAGCCTTTATCTTCTCAAAAACAGTCACCTCCTTCATTATATCCTCAAGCATCACCATCCCATCTATCACCGGACAGTTAATCTTCTCCAGCAGAGCTTTGGATGTAATTATGGTTTTGAATCCGCACTTTTTCTGAGCGTAGAGAGCATTGGACTCTGCACCAGTGGAATAATTTATCATTACGGGTGTTCTGCCACTCATCAGCACTCCCAGGGTGGCAAGAGCACATCCTGCAGATGTCGGAACCATGATCCCGGTAAACCCTTTGTTGTACTTTTTAAATTTTGAGGTGAGAATCAGAGACGCAATAAGTGCGGTAGAGTAGGTAATATTCTTCTCTGTTGTTCTGTCGATTATGGCCATCTTCTTTGAGTGTTTTTTGGCCATTGTTACAAATTGCTGATAGAGTAGCATCTTTTCGGGTGTGTTAGTTTATATTACAAAATCAGGGCCGCAAGATAATGATATTTTTTTAATCACCAACCTGAGGGTGTAAGTATGTAAAATGATATAAATATTTACATATAGATAAATTGAGGCATATAATTTACTTTAAGTTAATGCAGAGTGTAAAATAATTCAAGATTAAACAAATTACAATTGCGCAAAATTCAAATAGGTTTTTATCTTTGTAAAACCTAAACAAAACAAATCCCGGTAAAACTAAGATTGTGTACGCAAAATTAGTTTTACAGCAATAAACAAGACTATGCTGCCGGATTCCTCTCCTCTGGAATACAAAAGAAACATGTCAGATGCCGGAATTAAAACCGGCAGTGATGAGTGCTTTTCTGCTCTTTTCAAAGAGTATTACGGCAGTCTCTATTCTTATGCTGTAAGATTGCTTGCTGATGAAACAGAGGCAGAAGAGTGCGTTCATAACACATTCTGTCACTTATGGGATGTTCGAAACAGCATTGAGATTAAAGATTCAGTGAGATCATATCTTTTCAGGGCGGTATACAACAGAGCTATTTCCTCGATAAGACAGAAAAAAATTATCTCAAGATATGAAGAAAAGGGTCTTTCTGAGCTCTATTTTACCAATGTTGTACAGACTCCCCAGGCAGAAGTCAAGCTGATAAGTTCCGAAACATCAAAAATTATTGTGTCTGCAATCGAATCTTTGCCGGAAAGGTGCAGAGAGGTGTTTGTCGGGTGCAAAATCAGAGGAAAATCTTATGCAGAGGTTGCCCGTGCTCTTGAAATATCAGAAAAGACGGTTGAAAACCAAATGACAATTGCAATGAAAAAATTGAGGGAAAAGCTAAAATGGCTTTTGCTTTTCTTTTGATTTTTTAAATATTATTCAAATTAGTTTTGGGGGTTTTGCCCCCGATTTTCGTCTTAACAATAATAAAAGCATAGTTTATGCAGAGTGACAAAAGAGAAGATATTGATATCCTACTTAACAGAATTTTAAACGGTGAAGCAGACTCCTCTGATATTGAAGTATTTTCTTTGTGGATAAGGGATCCCGGAAATGAAAAATACTTTGAGCAGTTTAAAGATATCTGGCACCTGAGCCACAGTACACTCCCGGATCCTGATAAAACAGCAAAAGAACATGACAGGTATATTAATTATATCAGGATGAGAAGGAGAAGGGAGAGGGCAACAAAGAGTCTCACCCGTGTTTTTTCCATTGCCGCTGTTACCCTGATTTTATTCGGACTATATATTTTTGTCAATCAATATGTTATTCAATATGATTACACGAACATATCTCTTGCCGAATTAAAATATAATACCGATTCAATTAAAGTCGTACTCTCCGATGGGCGTGTTATAAATCCTTTGTCAGGTAACTCTTTTGAAGACAGTAATATTACAGAGAGTGGACTTGTGATTGATCCTGTAAATGCCAGACAAATATCCTATGTTCCGGGAGAGAAAAGATCTATACGGAAAACAACACAGGCAAAAGATGGTGTAAAGTTTAATTCTGTATCCATTCCTCCTGGAGAGAGATTTGTTATTATGCTGTCAGACAGCACAATGGTATATCTTAATTCAAATTCCTACCTAAGATATCCCGTGAATTTCGGAGAAGGTACAAGGCATGTAACACTGTCTGGAAGAGCCTATTTTGACGTGACAAAATCGAGTAAACCATTTATTGTTACAACTAACGACATGGAGGTGGAGGTTCTGGGTACCTCTTTTGATGTTGAATCGTCTGAGGCAGCAAAAAACTCTTCCGTAATTCTGGTTGAGGGATCTGTAAGGGTAACTGCCAACGGTCAGACAAAAGTTATTAGTCCTAACGAAAAATTCACATTGAATCATGTTTTCAACGAAGTTTCCATTAGCAATATTGATTCAAAAACCATGACCCTGTGGAAAGACGGCATTCTGGTACTCAAAGAACTCTCTTTTGACCAGATGATTGAGAGCCTGAGTTCCTGGTACGGAGTGGAGATAGAAGACCGGTCAACCGTTCCCGAAACAGACCGTTTCAACGGTAAGTTTGACAGGGAGGATATAAAAGCTGCGATGAAAACGATAGCTCTGAGCGCAAAGGTGAAATATAAAGTCCGCGAGGGGAAGCTTGTAATTGAAGATGGAAAATAAAAAGGCGGGATTGAACTGAAAATAAAAAAGCGGGAGATGCTAAGGCCTGGTAAACTTTAATCTCTCCCGCATACCGATCAATAATCTATAATATTAACCAGAAATTATGGCAAAACTATGAAAACTTTTCCATTATTGAGAAAAAAGTGCTTCAACGGAAGTCGCCTGCTACGGCAGTTAATCCTGCCGGTTCTTTTCTTTCTGATTTCACTCCCTGTGGCAAAAGGGATTGAGCAGCAGGAAAAGGTTACTCTTAACCTGAAAAATGTGAGCATAGTGGAGTTTTTTAAAGAGGTGGAAAAACAGACCCCCTATAAGTTTTTCTACAAAAACTCCCAGATAGAGTCTGTTCCCAAGGTCTCCGTTGAGGCAAAGGATCAGCTCCTCACAGTTGTTCTGAACACAGTCTTTTCCAAGACAAATTTAACTTATGTTTTTAATGAAAAGCAGATTGTAATTCAGCAAAAACAGAATACACAAAGAACACCTCAAACAGTCAGAATCACAGGTGTGATTGTGGACAAAAATCAAATACCCCTTATGGGAGTCTCTGTTTTAATCCAGGGAACAAAGAAAGGTACGTTTACCGATGAAAACGGAAAATTTATCATAGATGTTCCCAAAACAAGGGGAGCCTCTCTTCTGGTCTCGATGATAGGTATGATCAACCAGGTGATTTACATCGACGATAAGACAGACTACAGAGTGACTATGGAGGATGATCAGGAGCAGCTCTCTGAGGTGGTCATTACAGGTTATCAGACCCTGCCCAAAGAGAGGTCTACCGGAGCTCATACCAGTCTTAGTTCAGAAGTTCTCGAGAAAACCACTCATTTTAGCCTGAAGGATAAACTTGAAGCTTTGGTTCCCGGACTATACTTTGAACCTAACTATGTTGAGGACCAGTATCCTACAGAGGAGAGCAGCAGAAGCATCATAATCCGTGGTGCCAGTACATTTGGCGATAACAATCCTCTGATTGTAATTGACGGATTTCCTGCAAGTTCTGCTTCTGATCCATGGAAATCAATTAATCCGGACGATATTGAAAACGTCACGGTTCTCAAGGATGCTTCGGCTGCATCTATCTGGGGAGCACAGGCCGCCAACGGAGTTATTGTAATAACGACAAAAAGAGGCAAAAGTCCCACTCCCAGGATTGACATAACTGTAGACACATATGCACAGAGAGCACCCAATCTTTTTAAAATTCCCTGGGCAAGCAGTGCTGATGCCATTGAACTCTACAAATGGATGGGATTCGAAACTACCTATCTTGATGCACTTGGAACCAACGCGGCAACTTACGAAAAGTACGAGCTTTCTCCTCCAATCAAAATAATTGCAGAGGCAAAACTTGGCCTGATAACAATGGAACAGGCAAATATGCAACTTAATCAGCTTAAGGGGATTGATATCAGAAATGAATTTGCCGATCTCTTCCTAAACAAGATGGAGAACAATACAAAAGCAAATATGTCCTTTCAGCTTGGCAGTGGATCACACAACTTCAGAACATCTCTCACAGTCACCAGCAACAGGAAATACAACAAGGGGAACTCAAAAAATGACTATATTATCAGTGTGAATGACCAGTATGCACCGGCAAAATGGATCAGAGTCTCTCTGGGTGCAAATATAAATCTGAGTGAAGAGGAGAGAAACGGATTCGTTATAAATGAACTGAACTATCTCAACCAGTTTGACAGAATACTGGACGGGAACGGTAATTATCTTCCGATGAATGCTCAGGATTCCAGATCATCTTATGATTCCTATTTTGCACTCAAGACATCCGCAAGAAGAGACTCCGTTGCTAAGTATAAATTGCCTTATGACTGGGATTGGAACCTGAAACGGGAAGCCGAAACCAGGGATAACACCCAGAGAAATTCCGACATCAGGCTCACTGCTAAGGTAAATCTTATGCCATTGCCCGGGTTGAGCGTGGAGCTCTCATATCAGTATCAGTATATTAACCAATATCTCAGGGAATATTATAACGAGGACTCCTGGATGGTAAGGAATCAGGTAAACAACAATGCCAGAACAGACGGTACATACCCTGTTCCTCCCGGGGGGATGCTCTATGAAAATAAGAAATTCGGATCCGGGAATAATTACAGGGGGCAGATAACCTATGACAAAAAAATTAAGGATCACTCCATTAAAGTAATGGCTGGGACAGACTGGAGGAGAGATTATTACGACCAAACTCCTTATGGGTATTATTCCTATGATCCGCAGGCTCTTACTTACGCAACCGGATTGGATTTTCAAACTGCCAACACCAAAATTATCAGGTCAGTCTAATTACTACTCGACAGTGCCGATGATTCCCGGAAAATACTATTTTAGTATGGATGGAAGAGATGACCGTTATGTCGGTTATTTCGGTAATTTTGGATACACCTATGCAAAGAAATATGACTTTACCGGAAGTATCAGACTGGATAAGACAAATCTTTTTGGAGGGTCACAGGAGTCTCCCAATCTGCCGCAATGGTCTCTGGGTGCAGGGTGGAATATAACTGAGGAGAAATTTGCAAAAGATATCAAATTCCTGGATTATTTAAAACTCAGGGTATCTTACGGATGGAACGGTAAGATTGACAAAACAGCAGCACCTTACCTCTACGGATACCCCTGGACAGACAAGGTTACCCTTCTTCCCTACTCTGCTATTCAGTCAGCTCCCAACCCCAGCCTTACCTGGGAGAAGACACAGACCTATAATATCGGTGTGGATTATGCGTTCCTGAAAAACAGCATATCAGGTACCATCAACGTTTACCGCAAAAACTCGGACGACTGCCTGGTTCAGCTTGCAGTGAACGGAACATACGGATTCCAGAACAACAGGGGAACCTTTAACGGAGGCCGGCTGGAGAACACAGGTTTGGAATTCAATATTAACGCAAACATAGTTAATAATAAGAATTTCAAATGGCAGACAATGTTTATGTACTCAACCAATAAAAATATGGCAAGAGGTATAACCAAGGTTTCGGATAATACATCGGCCTACACTACTATGGCTTTCTATTACCGCAAACCTGACCGGCCACTCAGTTATCTGGCAGCTGTCGAATTTGCCGGCTACGATGAGGTTGGTCTGCCAAAATTTATATATGACGGAGAGGTTACCAAAGTTACAGATATAGCAAATGCCAGCACTCTGATAATGGATAAACTCTTTAAATTTGTGGGGCAGAAAGATCCCAAGCATTTTGGATCCTGGACCAACAGGTTTATTTATAAAAACTTTGAACTATCCCTTGGGCTTTATTATAAATTCGGGCATAAAGTAATCGGGGATTATCCTCCCACAAATTTATTCACCTCTTCTGGTTTTTTGCAACCCACAAAGATGTACACCTTCCTGCCTGAGTTAATGCTGCACAGCTGGAAGTCAGAGGCAGATGCGGCTACTGCTGAAATGTACAACCTTAACAATAAAATAACAAACAGCAGCCATACTCAGCTGATGGATTTAATTATGTCTTACGGCACGCAAAATGTGTATAATGCAGGATCTATCAGAGTGAAGAATATCTCATTATCCTATTCGGTGCCCAAAAAAGCTCTCAGCAAAATTAATCTCAAAGATCTGAGAATAGTAATTGAGGCCAGAAACCTCGGCACGATTGTAAAATTTGCACCTTTTGATCCGGATAATCCACCTTACAGCAGTTCTACTTATGGAGCCCTGATGTTCGTAACCAGAAACCGTCCTGAGTTCTCTGCAGGATTAAAGATTGGTTTATTTTAATTTTTAATACCGACCACTATGAAGAAAATATTATATTTTATAGCAATCTTTTTCATAACAGGCATTTTAGCATCCTGTGAGAAAGAATTCCTGAATTCATTCCCAAGGGGACAGGTAATTGCAAAAACTACTGCAGACTTCAGAAAACTACTGGACTTTGTTGATAACTCGAGGTATTCGTATTCATTGTCCCTGACCACCGGTTATGTGGATGTTATGACAGACGACTGTTATATGGATTCCACAAAATGGAATTCATACACAACCACCAGGGAGCATATAAAGAATCTCTATGCATACAAGAACAGCGTTTTCACTTATGATTCTCCCTCATTTACAAATGAGACCAACTGGAATAACCAGTATTATACCATATCCCTCTGCAGCAATATCCTTTCCGAAATCACAATAGCCACAGACAATGTTGAAAAGCAGAAACAGCTTATCGGAGAGGCCAGAGTACACAGGGCCTATGCATATCTGATTCTTATAAACACCTTTGCTGTCCATTACAATGAAGCAACCGCAGCAACAGACAAGGGAGTTCCTATTATAAATAACCCAACAGCGCTTCCTCCTCTTGACAGAAAATCAGTAAAAGAGGTCTATGAGTTTATTATCAGCGAACTGGAGAGTGCACTTCCTGACCTGCCCGATGATGTGGATCAGTATAAACACAGACCTACAAAATTGAGTGTATATGCCATACTGGCCAGAACCTATCTCTATATGGGCAACTATACCAAGGCTTTGGAGAATGCAAACAGTGCTCTTCAAATAAGAAATTATCTGTATGACTACAACACCATCTACACCGGCACCGTTGATTATTATAACAACCTTATTGGCATATCAAGGATGAACGACGAGGAGATGATCCTTTGGAAAACCTTTGCAAAGAGTGTGGTTTACACAACTGCATCTACCCATTATATTCTTGACACTATGACCTTCAACCAGCTTTATCCCGATTTTATCAAGAATCCCGACGGAACGACTGTCAATTATGACCTTAGAAGGACTTTGAAGTTTAATGGGATAGCCTCTAACAGAAAAATGACAGCCACCTCAACCTTCCAGTTTAATTTTTATAACCAAAGATATAAAACCGACTCAAATAAGGGCGGAACAACCTGTCATAATCCTGTTGCAACACCGGAGATGTATCTCACAAGAGCAGAATGTAATGCACGGGCGGGTAATCTCCAGGCAGCACTTGATGATGTAAATGCAATATGTTCAAAGCGTTATAAAACCGGATCCTTTACCAATCTTACTCCGGCAAATTTCCAGAACAACAAAGATCTGGTACTTGACAGAGTTTTACTTGAGAGAAGGAGGGAGCTCTACGGAAAAGACATGAGATTGTATGATCTTAAGCGCCTCAATTTACCATTCACCCATAAGCTGGGCTCTCTGACAATTTCGGTTCCTGCCAACGATCCAAGACTGATATGGCCGATATTCCCCAAGTATATCGAGATGAACTCGGAACTTGAGCAAAATGAGAGAGAAACATCCGGGGTAAAATATTATGACAAGAACGGAGTAGAAGTTCCGATTACAGATTGACTTTAACCGGCAGAATTCAGTTAAGATTATATTAATCAAGATTATCAACCGTATATATGAATAAATCACTACTAATAATAATATTGTTGCTTCTACCCGGACTTGTTTTTGCCCAGAATTATGTGGGTTATACAATCAGGGGGGAAATTAAAGGTGCTCCGGACGGAAATGTTTACATTCTTAAAATGTTTAATGGCGATACTCTTAACAGGGGTGTTATCAGCTCCGGAAAATTTACAATAGAGAAAAATGAAAAATTTTCAGGAGATGTCACTGTCTTGTGTATCAACGAGAATAGAATTTTTTCTAACCTGTTCATAGAACCAGGTGTGATAACCATAACCGGTGAGTATTCAAAGCCGTCGACTATTCAGGCTTCAGGTACACCTTCCAATGACGCATGGATATTATACCAAAAAAATGTTGCTCCCTACAATCAGAAAATCGACAATCTCGGAGCAGCCTACAGGGTAGAAAAAGATCCTGCTAAAAAGAACGCAATAAACCAGGAGAGAGGCAAAGCATATGATGATTTCTATACTTTCAAAAAGGAGTTTGCCTATAAATACAACAATACTATTATTGCTCCCATGTTTCTCTCAGCGGGCACGGGATATCTTGATTATAAAGGATTGAAAGAACTATTAGCCAAGCTCGATCCTAAAACTCCGGAGAACTGGTACACCAACAGACTGCTGGAGAGAGCCGATATCATGAGCAGGTGCGACTACGGAAAAGTCGCACCTGACTTTACTCTAAAGGATCCTTATGGTAAAAAGATCACACTCTCTTCTCTCAGAGGTCAGGTGGTACTGATAGATTTTTGGGCATCATGGTGCGCCCCCTGCAGGGCCGAGAACAAAAATGTGGTTGAACTCTACAAGAAGTACAATCCCAAAGGCTTTACAGTAATGAGCGTATCAATTGACGAAGACAAGAACAAATGGGTTGAGGCTGTGGAGAAAGACAACCTGCCCTGGAAAAATCAGGTATCCAGCCTGGTAGGATGGGAATGCCCTGTGGCAAAGATGTATGGTCTGGGTTATGGTATGACCGGGGTTCCTTATTCGATGCTTCTGGACAAAGAGGGGAAAGTATGCGGATACAATCTGCGCGGCGAAGAACTTAAGGCAAAACTCGTTGAATTGTTCGGTGAATAGTTATTTTCAACCTGTTAGTGACCGTAAAGATCAGCGAATGTAAAAAAAGTGCCGGTCGATAAAAAAAGAAGAAAAGAGGCTGTCAATTGAGACAGTCTCTCTTTGTTACTCCGGAAAGACACCTGATTTGGGAACATTTATTAGTATCCAAATAAGAGGTAATATGCAGCTGTCTTCTTTACCCGGTTAATGTCATAGACCCGGTTGTTATTACGATCTCTGGAACTCAATCCGTAAACCAGGCTCCTGCTAAGACTTCCGACACCTGGTACTTCAACAAACTCCCATTTAAATTTCATTTTATTTTCCTTTGCATAATTTTTACTCTCGTTGTAAAAATATCTTGCTCTTTCGTTACAGTTTTGTCCTTGCGCATAACTGGCAGGATCCTGTGGATAACCCTCTCCGTTTCTAGTATCCTCTTCACCTACGTGTACTATTATGTGTTTGTCAAATAGTGGTTTTAGATATTCATTTGTACCAAAAGGTGAATCCAGCAATGAAAATGGCCAGCTAAAAACATCTTTGTCTACTGTCAGCCCTTCCGGGAAAGGCATGATATAATTGGCAGCCTTGGACATGACGGCAGTTCTTATTCTGGCATCAGGTATTGAAATCAGAAAGGCCTGAATAAACTGGGCTCCCCACGCAGAGCCCCATATGTCATATTTTGAAGCTCTGCTTCCTGTCTCTTCTTTATAGTAAGTAAAAATTGCTTCAATAATCTGGGTAGTCCATTTTTCTTTTGATCTTATCTTAAGATTTGATTCAGAATATGTAATTCCGCCTCTTTGATATTCAGTCTGATTATAATACTCCTTTTTGAATTCAGGAGCCAGTACAACAAAACCGTCTCTTTCTGCAAAATCTTTCCAGGTTTCGAGTTCGTACTTACCATCTCGTTTTGAATCATGCATTACAAAAAGAACATACATTGACTCAACATTTCCCCGGGTAGGTATATAATAATGGAGTGTTACAGGTTTTGAAGAAAGCGGTTCATATTTTGTAAATGTAACAGAACCTTCTCCACGGGAGAAATCACCCTGGGCTAAACACAATAAATGTGAAAACAAAATTATAATTAACAGTAATGATTTTTTCATGATGACAAAATATTATTCAAAAAAATAACCGGCCTTTCGCATCTCTTTGTAATTTTTAAAAGGTTTTTCAGGCATCATGTATTTTTCAATAAATTTATATGCATTATACCTTATAGTAGTAGATTCTTTTGAGTCTAACCTTTCAAACAGGTGTGCACCAGGCAGGGAATCATATATTTTGTAAGTGAACAAATTTCCCTCTTTACCGGCTGTCTTAAGAGCGTCAATCATCCGTTTCACCTCTTTAACACTTACGTCATCATCATTTTGACAGGTGGTGATCATCAGCGGTCTGGAGAGTTGAGATGCATAAGTAACAGGTGAACGGCGGGCATACTCTTCCGGATTCTCTGACGGAGTCTCTCCTACATGATATTTGGCACTAAAAAGGTTGTTGTAGGATTTGTCGTAGTAACTAAGGCGGAAAGTTACATCGCTCACAGGAACACCTGCATAGGCACAATTATATTTGTCAGGATATTTCAAAATACCCATCAGGGCATGTAATCCTCCATGACTCCATCCAAAGATACAGACCCTGTCAGGATCTACTATCTTATAGTTTTCTACCATATAGTCTCTGCTTGCCAGGACATCTTCCACCTCAGATCCTCCGTAATCTATAGCCCTGTGGAAAGATTTTCCGTAACCTGTGCTGCCCCTGTAGTCGGGAGCAATAACGATGTAACCCTGATACAGAAATTCGCGAATTACGTGATTATAGGAGTTTGAGTATGTCCCATGAATACCTCCGTGAGGGAACACTATTAAAGGATATTTTTTTGACTGATCTACTCCCCGTGGGATGAAAACATAAGACCAGAAAATTAAAGGATTGTCAAGAAACTCATCAAAAAATGCATTCCCGGTTGAATCCTGATTTCTTTTTGGAGGTCCGGGCAACCTGACCTTATCTATATATGCATATTCAGAAAGATCCTCATAAAGAAGATTGTCTTCCAGCTTCTTTTTTAATATATCAAACTGAAATGACATATTATCAATTTTTTTATTGAGGGAAGAGATCTCCTTTTTAAGAGAATTAAAATCATTTTGGGAAATCTGAGCATTGGAGATTGAAATTCCCGCAAAAAGGGAACACAATGTTAACATAAATACAATTTTTCTCATGATATAAAAGATTTTATTACAACAAATTTATTAATTAATGTAAAAACAACTTATGTTTTACCTAATATTTTTTTTATATTTGAGAGCTCTCAATCAATATCAAAACTCAGCCATGATCAACAGCAAATTTATTACACGATTTGTTTTATTGTCAGTTTATCTCTTAATAAGTTGTTCCAGGGAGGATTCACCCCCGACAGTTACCACAACATTTCATTACGGATTAGATTCAATTGAGTTTGTTTATGAACCATTGAATCATAAGGAGATTAAAGTATATTACTATATTCCGGAGTCTGGCAGCATGAAAAATATGCCAATACTTTTTGCCTTTCACGGAGCAGACAGGAATGGGATCTACCAGATTGACACCTGGAAATCAATAGCTGACGAAAGAAAAATAATGGTATTTGCACCCCAGTTCTCCCAGCCATTATCAGAATCAGACAGAAAACGCTTTAATTCTAACGAATATCAGCTGGGAGGTGTGACAACATCAGGTTCATATTACTCCCCCGTTCAGGAAGATAAATGGACCTTCTCCGTTATTGAAGAGTTGTTTGATCATATAAAAGAGGCTACAGGAAGCAGTCAGGCGACATATGATATGTGGGGACATTCTGCCGGAGGTCAATGGACACACAGATATGTACTTTTTAAACCGAATGCCCGTTTGAGGATGGCTGTGGTGTCCAATTCCGGAGTTTTTACTGTACCCGATGTACTGGGTATCAGTGACGGCTCGGCAATATATTCTTTCCCTTATTCACTTAAAGGTACCACAATGATTGATAGTGATGTAAGGAGATATTTTACAAAAAACATGGTGATTCACACCGGAATGGCAGATCTTGCAACGACCACTCAACAAGATCCTTACCTGTCAGTAACTGCCGGAAGCAAGGCTCAGGGAGCAAACCGTAATCAGAGATCTCTCTTTTTTTATAATTATTGCAGACAGATAGCCGAGGACAAGGGTTGGGAGTTCAACTGGAGTCTGGTAGAGGTCCCAAATGTGGGTCACAGCTCCAGAAGAATGGTTCAGACCTATAATGTCGGTGCTGCAGATATCCTTTATTAATATGAGAAGACAATCTTATCAGGATTTTCTTACTAATTATTAAATAATTTTTTTATGAACATCAAACTAAAAATTTGCACGGCACTAATTTTATCAGCACTCTTTTCTGTGCAATGTCAGGAAAGGGAAGGCATTCCCGGCAGTGTTCTGTTTACGGTAACATCAGAAGCAGATGAGTATGACGGAACAGTTTTGGCTTTTCCCGGAGACCGTACATCTATCGAGATGGAGGTAAGCACAGACGGTACAGAGAATGGCTGGGAGACAACTTCACCAACTAAGGATAGTTGGATTACTACAGAAAAGATCGACGGTAAGCTTTACGTAACTGTCGATATCAACGAATCGACAATTCCTCGCACCAGCTATATTAAAGTATATTCTGGAAAAAGCGAAAGGACAATTAACGTAACACAGGACTATTACAGAAAATTACAATTTTTTGGTTCAGAAAAAAGCATCGGTGCCTCTTCCGGAGTATACACTGTTTTTTTCAACACTAATGTTTTGACAGAAAATCTTTCATGCACTCTTGACCAGGCAGCTTCTGCCTGGATCACTAATGTAAATATTGGTGAAGGTGTGATTAACTTCTTTGCAAGCCGAAACACTTCAACCACCGCTGCAAGAAGTGGTGTAGTGACACTTTCCGGTGACGGTAAAAACGCTGAAATAACAATAATTCAAAACCCCTTGACAGGGAAAGCGTATATTGTTAATATAAGCTCAATTGCCTGGGAAGAGTCCTCAGTTTATAATATTATGGCATCGGGAGAAAAAGTAGGAGAGATTTGTAAAGAGTATATTTATAAATACGATGATGTAAATGCAATCCCGGTTGTGAGAGGATCGATGATGATAGCTTATCCTATGAATATTTCCGGCAATGTGGACTATGCGAATGGTTATGTAATAGATAACGGAGGTTCGATTATATGGAACACAGCTGTTACGGTGGAAACAGCAGGAAATGAAATGATTGCCCAGTACAATCCAGGTTCTCTGACAGTAACCCCGTCAACAATCTATTTCCCGGACGGAGCCTCTTCGTTTACCCACATACAAATGGGAGCAGAGGATATGGCATCAGCAATAACAGCTGATACAGAACCGATGCTTCTTGTTGACGTAAAAAGCGGTGAGGCAAATACAGCAGGGGAGACTACAGAAACAATCACCTATGGAGTTGTAAAAATCGGACGTAATTACTGGTTGAACACAAATTATGCATCTTCACGTTATGCTGATGGAAGTAATATTCCTACAAACATTGCAAATGCACAATGGACAAATATATCCAATCCCGGTTGTCTGGTTTCCGGAACCTCTTCTACCAACACATACCTTGATGCAAACTCTTCAAATGCTACAACTACAAGAAGAACATACGGCTGTTTGTATAACTGGCAGGCTCTTACAGGTGCTGTTATTTTGCCTGATCAGACAACAGAAACTGACAGAAAGAGTGATATAATCTCTCCGGAAGGTTGGTCAGTCCCGTCAAAGGATGACTATACGATAATGAGGAATTACATTACACAGGGTTCACCCAATCCAACAACAGATCCTTTGAATGAATGTTATACAACAGCTACTACCACCTATGCAAATATAACCGGTTTTAATGGTCTCGGGACCCGGTCAAGAGGCTATAAATCCGGCGGATATAATACAGGAACCTATTATTGGACAATTGACTATACCTTTAAAGGATCTAATACTGCCGGGACCCAGGATGGTCATATGGGTTATATCCTTTCTCTTAACAAGTCAACAAATATCACTACAATCGGAGTTTCTACCGGTTGTTATTTACGTTTAATTAAGGACTGAAATGATGAAGATAATCAAAACTATATTATCCGCCATATTGGCTGCAGCATCAATATTTTACGCTGTTCTTTCCATTAATACTGTATATGCACAGAGCAAAATAACAGTACAGGGAAAGATTGTTGACTCAGATGGAGGACCTCTGCCCGGAGTGGCAGTAGTGCTTGAAGGGACTAATCAGGGAGTTGTATCAGATAATAATGGGGTATATTCTTTTACCTTTACCGGAAGTGATAACTCAGTACTTATATTCAAGTTTATCGGGATGAAATCTCAAAAAGTCACTATAGGGACCAAAAGATTAATCAATGTTATACTTGAACTTGATACAGAGGTTCTGGAAGAGGTAATAGTAACCGGATATGGTAACATTACCAAAGAAGCGTATACCGGCTCCGCCTCAGTTATTA
>Ga0265294_10004173_pt1 | contig 18133 bp, 18 predicted proteins | sample MunlanPumphouse3_FD_192504 | JGI IMG/M metagenome (GOLD analysis project Ga0265294, IMG submission 192504) | Groundwater microbial communities from a municipal landfill in Southern Ontario, Canada - Pumphouse #3 | ecosystem: Environmental > Aquatic > Deep subsurface > Groundwater | place...
CCCACGTCCGTATTCATTCATCTTCGGAGAAGAAGAATCTCTTCCTTGCTGAAAGCAAGATTAAGAATCCCCTTCGTTGAAGGGGAATGAATACGGACGTGGGCGTCCGCAATCCCAGTAAAAGCGTCCGCAATCCCAGTGAAAGAGTTCGCAATCCCAGTAAAAGCGTCCGCAATCCCAGTAAAAGCGTCCGCAATCCCAGTGAAAGAGTTCGCAATCCCAGTAAAAGCGTCCGCAATCCCAGTGAAAGCGTCCGCAATCCCAGTAAAAGCGTTCGTAGTCCCAGTGAAAGCGTCCGCAATCCCAGTGAAAGAGTCCGCAATCTTCCGTGATAAATCAACAAATTCCCATCCATTTCGCAAAAAGTGTAAATAAAAATAGAAATGTCTTGATTTAGCTTGACATAACTTTTCGATATTATTATATCGTTACATAAGAAATAAATAAAACAATGGAGTAAAGAAATGAAAACAAGTATGATTAGAATGAGAATGAGTTCAGCTGATGCACATTACGGTGGAAACTTAGTTGATGGAGCCAAAATGCATCAACTTTTTGGTGATGTTGCCACAGAATTATTAGTTATGAATGATGGTGATGAAGGTCTTTTTGTAGCTTATGAAATGGTTGAATTTACAGCTCCTGTTTATGCCGGTGAATTTATTGAAGCAACTGGTAAAATAGTTAAAACCGGTGGTTCATCACGTAAAATGGAATTTGAAGCAAGAAAAGTAGTTGTTCCCAGACCTGACCTTTGTGATTCAGCAGCGGAAGTTTTACCTGAACCAATAGTAGTATGTAAAGCTGTAGGTACTTGTGTAGTTCCAAAAGCCAGACAAAGATATAACAAATAAGCAGTTAGGAGAAAAAATGAGTAGCGTATTGTATGCAAAAATTGGGCATATAGCGAAAGTAACGATTAATCGTCCTGAAGCTTTAAATGCTTTGAATAGCTCAATTCTTCAAGAACTTAATCTTGTTCTTGCCCTAATAGAGGAAGATAAAACACTTCGCGTAGTAATTTTTACCGGTAGTGGTCGTTCTTTTGTAGCAGGAGCAGATATTAAAGAGATGCAGAATCTTGATTCTTTACAAGCTCGTGAATATGCTGAACTTGGTTTAAGCACTTTCAAAAGAGTGGAAGATTTGTCTATCCCGGTAATAGCTGCCGTTAATGGTTTTGCTCTGGGTGGTGGATGTGAACTTGCTCTTGCTTGTGAAATTCGTTATGCTTCTGAAAAGGCTAAGTTTGGTCAGCCAGAAGTGGGTTTAGGTATAACTCCCGGTTTTGGCGGAACACAGCGCTTAAGCCGTGTTGTAGGTCTTTCTCAAGCTAAAGAGATGATCTACACAGGAAAAGTTATTGGTGCAGAAGAAGCTCTGGCTATTGGCTTGGTAAACAAGGTTTTCACTGTGGAAACTTTGGAAGAAGAGACCATGAAATTAGCAGAAACTATTGCCAGACAATCAAAAACAGCAGTTGAATATGCTAAAGTTTCTATTAATAGTGGCTATGACACTACTTTAGCTAATTCCTTTGAATATGAAAAGAATCTCTTCTCACTTTGCTTCTCTACTTCTGATCAAAAAGAAGGAATGCAAGCATTTGTAGAGAAAAGAAAACCTCAATTTTAGGAGAATTCATGAAGATAGGCGTAATCGGTGCCGGAACAATGGGAGCAGGAATTGCTCAAGCCTTTGCAATATATGAACACGATGTAATTATAAATGATATAAATGAAGAGAGCCTTAACAAGTCTAAACCTGGTATTGACAAGAGTTTGACTCGTATGGTTGCTAAAGAGAAAATCACTGAAGAGAAGAAACAAAACACTCTTAACCACATTACAACCACACTTAATGTCAATGATTTAGCTGATGTTGATTTAATTATCGAAGCTGCAGCCGAGAATATGGCAATTAAGAAATCTATCTTCGCAAAATTAGATAGTGTTTGTAATGCTAAAACTATCTTTGCAACTAACACTTCTTCTCTTTCAATTACAGATATCGCAAGTGCTACTAAAAGAGCTGATAGATTTATTGGCATGCACTTCTTTAATCCTGTTCCGATGATGAAGTTAGTGGAAGTAATTAAGGGTTTGTCAACATCTCCTGAAGTTGTTGCTCAAGCTTTAGCAATCACCAAAAGTATTGATAAAGTACCTGTAGAAGTGAACGAAATGCCCGGTTTTGTAGTGAATCGTATTTTGATTCCTATGATTAATGAAGCAATTGGTATTTTAGCTGATGGCGTAGCTTCTGTGGAAGATATAGATAACGCTATGAAGCTTGGTGCTGCTCATCCAATGGGGCCTTTAGCATTAGCAGACTTAATCGGCAACGATGTGAACCTTGCTATCATGGAAACACTTTATGCTGAGTTTGGTGACCCTAAATATAGACCGCATCCGCTTCTTAGAAAATATGTTAAAGCCGGATTATTAGGCAGAAAGAATGGAAAGGGTTTTTACGATTATACCAAGAAATAAGTTTCAGCTTGTTGCTTAAATCAGCAATCTGAGAGGGTAATCTCGTTTTAAAAGAAAATAAATAATAAATATTAATAATAGATAAAACATGAGGTAAAATAATGGATTTTAGCTTTGCAAAAGAGTATGAAGTATGCCAAAGCATGTTCAGAGAGTTTGCTCAAAATGAAGTCAAACCTATCGCAGAGGAAGTTGATGAGGAAGAAAGATTTCCTCTCGAGACAGTCAAGAAGATGGCAGCTTGTGGGATGATGGGTATTCCTATTCCTAAAGAGTATGGCGGAGAAGGTGCAGATACCTTTGCTTACATTCTCGCAGTGGAAGAGTTGTCAAAAGTATGTGGTACAACAGGTGTGATTCTTTCAGCTCATACCTCTCTATGTGCAGTGCCTATTTTAGAATATGGTACAGAAGAACAGAAACAAAAATATCTTGTTCCGTTAGCAAAAGGCGAGAAACTTGGCTCTTTTGCTTTAACAGAAGCTAATGCCGGAACTGATGCTTCAGCTCAACAAACTGTAGCAGAAGATTGCGGAGATTATTATCTGCTTAACGGAAGCAAAATCTTCATCACTAATGCAGGTTATGCTGATATTTTCATCGTAATGGCGATGACTGATAAGAAAGCCGGAACTCGTGGAATCAGTGCTTTTATCTTAGAAAAAGGCATGCCGGGCTTTACAACCGGTAAACCTGAGAAGAAGATGGGAATCAGAGGTTCTTCAACCTGTGAATTAATCTTTGAAGATGTTAAAGTTCCTAAAGAGAATCTCTTAGGTAAAGTCGGAAAAGGTTTTGGTTTAGCTATGAAAACACTTGATGGCGGAAGAATAGGAATTGGTGCTCAGGCACTCGGTTTAGCTCAAGGTGCTTTAGACCAAACAGTCTCTTACACCTTGGAAAGAAAACAATTTGGCAGATCTATTGCTAAGTTCCAAAACACCCAATTCCAAGTAGCTGATATGCATTGTCAAACAGAAGCAGCGCGTAATTTAGTTTATAAAGCAGCCTGGAAGAAAGATCAAAAACTTCCTTTCTCATTAGATGCTGCCATGGCTAAGTTATTTGCTTCAGAAACTGCAATGGCTGTTACTACTAAAGCTGTTCAACTTCATGGTGGTTACGGATATACAAGAGAATATAGTGTAGAAAGAATGATGCGTGATGCCAAAATCACAGAAATCTATGAAGGTACTTCAGAAGTACAGAAAATGGTCATTTCCGGATCAGTTCTAAGGTAGGAGAAAAAATGAAAATAGTAGTATGTATAAAACAAGTTCCTAATACTAATGAAATTAGGATTGATCCTATCAAAGGCACTTTAATCAGAGATGGCGTTGATAGTATTATGAATCCTGATGATAAAGCTGGTTTAGAGACTGCTCTTCAGCTCAAAGATGAGAATAAAGATGTTACCATTACAGCCTTGACCATGGGTCCTAACCAGGCTACTGAAATTCTTAGAGAAGCAATAGCAATGGGTGCTGATGAAGCTGTTCTGTTAACAGATAAGACTTTCGCCGGTGCTGATACTTGGGCTACTTCCTTAACTTTAGCTAATGCAATCAGAAAAATAGGTTTTGACCTAATCGTTTGTGGCAGACAAGCTATTGATGGTGATACTGCTCAGGTTGGTCCGCAAATAGCCGAACATCTTAACATTCCTCATGTTAGCTATGTTTCTGCTGTTGAACAAAAAGGTGATCATCTGATCGTGAAAAGAGAATTTGAAGATTTCTATCAAACAATTAAATTACCTACTCCAAGTCTTATTACTGCTTTATCAAGTATGAATAAGCCTCGTTATATGAGAGTGGGAAGAATTTTTGATGCTTATAGAAACCTCGAAATCAAGACTTTAGGTCAGGTTGATATCAATATTGATCCGGAAGAACTCGGATTAAAAGGTTCACCTACCAAAGTTAGAAAAACTGAAACAAAACAAGCTAAGAAAAACGGCGTTATTCTTGAACTCGACCCTAAAGAGAGTGCAAATAAAATAGTCGAACTTTTAGCTGAAAAATATATAATTTAAGGAGTCTGAAACATGAGTAATGATGTAAATAAAAATGTACTGGTATTTGTTGAAACTCGACAAAATATTGTTCAGACTGTTGGCTTAGAATTAATCGGTAAGGCACGTGATTTAGCTGATATCCAACAAAGCAAAGTAATAGCTGTTGCTCTTGGTGATAATATCACTGACAAACAAGCTTATGATTTGATTGCCTTTGGTGCTGATGAAGCTATTATTGCTAATCACCCTCTGCTAAAAACATACATGAATGAACCTTACACTAAAGTTCTACATAAAATAATCAGTGAAAATAAACCTGGTTCAGCTCTCTTTGGTGCTTCTACTATTGGTAGAGATTTAGCTCCAAGAGTATCAGCCAGACTTCACACCGGACTTACTGCTGACTGCACAGGCTTAGAAATCGATGAGACCTCCGGGCTTCTTCTCATGACAAGACCTGCTTTTGGTGGAAATCTTTTCGCTACTATTATCTGCCCTGATCATAGTCCTCAAATGGCTACTGTCAGACCTGGCGTTATGATAAAAAGAGATAAAGATAGTGCCAGAGCAGGAAAAGTAACTAACTTCAAAGTAGAATTAGACAACACTTCTCTTACTTATGAAGTTTTAGAAGAAGTTGCTCTTGTTAAAACAAAAAAGAACATCGAAGATGCTACAATTCTTGTTTCAGCAGGAAGAGGAATGGGAAGTCCTGAAAACTTAGGCAAGCTTGATGATTTAGCTAATAGCCTCGGAGCTACAGTTTCCGGATCAAGAGCTGTTGTTGATGCTGGTTGGATTGAACATAGTCAACAAGTTGGACAAACAGGTAAAACTGTGAGACCAGAAGTCTATTTTGCCCTCGGTATTTCCGGAGCAATTCAGCATGTTGCTGGTATGGAAGAGTCAGACTTGATTATTGCTATTAACAAAAACCCGGGTGCTCCTATCTTTGAAGTAGCTGACTTAGGGCTAATTGGAGATGCTAATCAGATCGTTCCTGAATTAATAAAATCATTGAACATTCTGAAAGATAAAAAGAAAATCAGTTAGAATTTGATTCAATAATCATAAAAAATAGGGGAGATTCAGATTAGTGAGTTTCCCCTTTTTTAGGCATTAAAAAGCTAAAATAGTAGTAGCTAATTCAATTCTAAACCCCATTCTTCTTTCTCAAATATTAATTCTTTAAAATATTAGTTGACGTATTTCTTATCACTTTATATCTTTAGAAAAAAACTATAGGTGGCTAAATGGGCTTTTATTTTGGAAATAGAAAAGTAGATAATTCTTTAGCTAAGATTATATTATCTATCTTAGCGATTGTCATAATTATAGCTGTGCTTGGCTTAGTTGGAATAGTACTTTTTCCAATAGCAATTTTTGTTGTCATAGTGCTAATTTTTGTAGCTCTAATAGTCCCGATTGCAGCCGTGTTTGGTGCAGGAAAATGGATGAAAGGGATTAGAGGTAGTGGTGATATTATGACTGAGATCAGAGATGTGCTCGAATTTGATTGTATAAATTTAGGGATTTGTTGTGAGTTAACTGTAGAACAGGGAGAAACGCAAGAACTGACTATTGAGGCTGATGACAATATCTTGGGTTATATCTTAAGTTATGTGCAAGAAGGGGTTTTACACATTAATACTAAGAATAGTTTAATCCCAAATAAGAAGATAATTATCCAGCTAACTACCCCTAATTTCAAGAACTTAACTATTTCCGGCAAAGCCTCTGCTAATTTGAAAAATATCAAAGCTGATGATGTGAGAATCAAGATTTCCGGCAATGGCAAAGCATCCGGACAAGGTAAAATCGAGAGACTGGAATTGGTTATCAGCGGAGTTGGCGATATTAAGTTTAAAGAGCTTAAAACACACTCCACTAAACTTAAGATCTCAGGTAAGGGCAGTGCAGAACTCTATGTTGAGGATAATCTGGATGCTCTCATAAACGGTACAGGAAAGGCTAATGTTTGGGGTAAACCTAAAAATGTTAGTAAACAGATAAACGGGTTAGGTAAAATCAATATAATATAGTGAGGAAAGATGAGGATTGGTGTTGTCGGTGCAACCGGTGAAGTTGGAAGAATGATGTTGACATGTTTAGGAGAACAGCAGGTAGAAATTGATGAATTGGTACTATTTGCTTCACAGAAATCAGCCGGAACTACTGTTTATTTTCAAGGTAAGAAGATTGTTGTGCAAGAACTAACAGAAGATAAGATGCGACATAAATATGATTATCTCTTGTTTTCAGCCGGTTCTACTGTTTCCAAACATTATGCACCAATTGCATCCCAGGCAGGTAACACTGTAATCGATAACTCTTCTGCATTTCGTCAAGATCCACGAATTCCCTTAGTTATTCCCGAAATAAACGGTGCTAAATTAGATAATTATCAAGGCATAATTGCCAACCCCAATTGTTCTACTATTCAAATGTTGTTGCCTCTCTATCCTATTCACAGAAAAAACAGGATAAAGAAGATTATCGTGTCCACTTATCAATCTGTGTCCGGAAGTGGCAATAAGGGCATTGAATCACTGCTTAGCCATGATGAAAAGACGATTTATCCGCGTAAAATCAACAATAATGTAATCCCCCTTATCGGTACTCTTTTGCCATCCGGTTATAGTGATGAAGAGGAGAAAATGAGCTTTGAAACTCATAAAATATTTAATGACAAGAATATTCAGATTTCAGCAACAGCTGTTAGGGTGCCGGTTCTTTATGGACATTCCGAAAGTGTATATATAGAAATGGCATATAGTTATAAGTTGGATCTCATTAAAGAATTGTTAAAGAGTTCCCCCGGAGTAAAGTATTTAGAAGATGATTATATTACGCCTCTGGAGTTAGGTGATTCTAATGCCAGTTATGTTTGTAGGCTTAGAAGAGGGGTAGATGATTTCTCTCTTACCTTCTGGAATGTGGCAAATAATATTAGAGTTGGAGCAGCAACTAATGCAGTACGAATCTTAAAGTATTTAATAGACAGGGATTAAGATGAATTTACACAAGATTAGAGAAGATTTACATAGAATACCGGAGCTGGAGTTTGACGTTTTTAAGACCAGAGATTATATTCTTCAACTTTTCATTAATGAAGCCAAACTGGAGATTAAAGTCTTAGATTTTAATGCCCTAATCATGGTTTACCAACAAGGTGGAGATGAGCCTTTCTCTCTTTTTAGAGCTGATATGGATGCTCTACCGATTAAAGAGAAAACCGGCTGTGAGTACATTTCTACTCACCCTAATAATATGCACGCCTGTGGTCATGATATCCACATGACTGTTCTGGTAGGTTTGATAGATAAGGTATTGCAGTCCAATATTAAGAGAAATGTTATCTTCGTTTTCCAACCCGGGGAAGAGGGGCATGGCGGAGCATTGAAGATTATAGAGTCTAAGGTACTTGCTGACTTCGAGATAGCAGAATGTTATGCTCTGCATGTGGCAGGTCAAATGCCGGTAGGAAAAGTAGCTTGTAAATCCGGAATTATCTTTGGAATTCCTCAAGAGTTTGATGTTGAATTTAAAGGAGTTTCTGCTCATATTGCCAACCCTGAACATGGCAGAGATGCACTGTTGGCAGGTGTGCAATTCTACTCTTCAATGAAGCAACTTATTCCTCAATCTATTAATCCAATTGATCCGGCTGTCTTCCAAATAGGTAAAGCTGTGGCGGGGGTGGTTAGGAACTCCCTTGCTGATTCGTGTCTTTTCCAAGGAACCCACAGGACTCTCACAATTAAGAATAGAGATATCATTACCAATATTATCAGAAGAGTGGCTGTAAATACTGCTAAAGCCCATGATTTAGATGTGGAAGTGAAGATCTTAGCAACATTTGACCCGGTAGTGAATGATCCTGAATTATACTCTAAATTCAAGAAGGTGATGGATTTCTTACCTTATGATTTTGAAGAGTGTGATTATACTCTGACAGGTGAAGACTTTGGCTATTTTACTACATACTATAAAGGCTTGATGTTCTGGTTAGGCTCAGGGGATATGGAGAATAATCTTCATTCAAGTAAGTTCTTACCTAAATCTGAAGCAATTGAAGTAGGAGTTAATGTAATGTGGAGTTTGTTACAATCTCTTGATAAGCTTGTCCCGATTCCCTTTTAAAAAGAGACAAAACCAAAAGATATTGATATAAATTAAAATAATAAAAACAAAAAGAATAATAGGAAGAAAGATGAGTATTAGTTTTGGAAGTGATAATCATTCAGGTGTCCATCCTGAGATTTTAGAAGCAGTTTTAAGAGCAAATGTTGGATACACTCATTCGTATGGTGATGATGCGGTTACCTTAGAGGCAATAGCGAAATTTAAAGAGCAATTTGGTGAAAATATAGATGTTTACTTTGTGCTCACAGGGACAGCAGCGAATGTCCTCTCCTTGCAGAATTTCTTAAAGCCCTTTGAAGCAGTGATTTGTGCTAAGACTGCCCATATTAATGTTGATGAATGTGGAGCACCGGAACACTTTACAGGTAGTAAGCTCTTAACCATTCCTACGCAAAATGGGAAGTTAACTCCGGCTCTAATCGAAAGTGCTATCTTTGGCGTGGATGATGAGCATCATGTTCAACCCCGTATAATCTCTATTTCTCAGGTTACCGAACTTGGTTCTATCTACACTCCTGCAGAGATTAAAGAGATTGTAGATTTTGCTCACAAGCGTGGCTTGTATGTTCATCTTGATGGTGCCAGATTAGCCAATGCAGCAGTTGCCTTGAATTGTAGTTTAGCTGATTTAACTACCCACACCGGGATTGATATTCTCTCTTTCGGAGCTACCAAGAATGGTGCAATGTTAGCAGAATCAATAGTTTCTTTTAGACCTGAACTCTCAACTAATCTAAAATATATTCGCAAAATGGGGATGCAATTATACTCTAAGATGAGATATAGTTCAGCTCAATGGACTGCTTATTTGACAAATAATCTTTGGCAGAGAAATGCTCATAACGCTAACTCCAAAGCTAAATATCTCTATGATAAATTAGCTGAAATAAAAGAAGTAACTTTAACCCAAGAGATTCATGCCAATGCTCTCTTTGCTCTCTTACCTGCGGAGATTATTGAACCGTTAAGAGAAGCATATTACTTCTATACTTGGGATGAATTCACAGGTGAAATAAGATTGATGTGCTCTTTTGATACCAAACTGGAAGATATTGATAGATTTGTTGAAGTTTTAAAAGAGCTAATTAGCAAGAACAAATAGTTAACAATGCGAGGCTAAAGTGCAAAAAGCAACTGTAATTCTAGGTGGTGGAGCAGCTCTGGGATTCGCCCATATTGGAGCTCTTAAAGAAATAGAGAAGAAGTTTGAAATTCAGAGAATTATCGGCACAAGCATGGGTTCTCTGATAGGCGGATTGTATGCTTATGGCATGTCGCCCGACGAGATACTAGAATTTGGAAAAGACTTCAAATATATAGACTTTATTAATCCTCTTAACATAGATTTGAAGTTTCAAGGTGTCTTTGATGGCAGTTTTATAGAAAAGAAGATTAATCAGAAAATAGAAAGTGCTAATATTGAAGATCTAAATATAGAATATTCAGCAGTAGCTTTTGATCTTAATTCTAAATATACCGTGATTATTAATTCAGGAAACTGTGCAAGAGCAATGCGGGCATCGGCAGCGATTCCTTATATCTTCAATCCGGTTAATGTTGGAGACTACGCTTTGGTAGATGGTGGAGTTGAATATCCTTTGCCCTGCTTAGATTTGAAAGAGGGAGAATTCACAATTGCTGTAAATGTTTTGCCTGGAAATACCAATAAGACAACATACCTAAATGTTAATTTGGAAACCTTGGACAGTAAAAAGAAAACTTCCAAGAAATGGTATGAAATAGTAATGGAATCTATCAACTGTAATCAATCTTTCTTGGTGCAAGAGAGGCTTAAAAGCTTCACCCCTGATATCTATATTGATTGTAATATTGACTCTTTTCTCCCGGGAGAGTTTCTTAAAATAGAAGAGCTTTCTGAGATAGGAGAGAAAGTTGCGAGAGAGACATTAGAAGAATACAATAAGCCTCGACCTAAGACACACTGGAGTGAGAGGTTGAGACAGAAGAAGTGATGGGGAAGAAAAAGAATTAAAAGAGAAAAATTAAAAGTTAATATAAGACCTCACCCCGCCTGTCGGCACCCCTCCCCATATTCTTGCTAGGCAAGGGGTAGGGGATTTTTAAGAGGTTCCGTATTAGTCTTAATTTTTCTTAATCCGAGAAATCTGTGTAATCAGTGGATAAAATTCTTCTGCTAATTACTAATTACTAATTGTTCTTGCGCTGACGATAATAATATCTTCAATAGGCCAATCACCCATTTGGGTAGCTCTATTGCGACCAGTTTTTACACCTTTAATTTGATTAACAACATCCATACCTTCTGTTACTTTACCAAATACGCAATAACCCCAATTTGAACTATCTTGATAGTCTAAGAATGTGTTATCTGCAACATTGATAAAGAATTGAGCAGTAGCAGAATGAGGGTCATTTGTTCGTGCCATAGCAAGTGTACCAATTTCATTGCTTAACCCGTTATTAGCTTCATTCCTGATAGGTGCTTTGCCATCTTTATGGCTTCCGTCTGGTGTAAATCCTCCGCCTTGAATCATAAAGCTATCTATGACTCTATGAAAGACTAAGCCATCAAAAAACCCTTCTTCCACATAATCGACAAAATTCTTTACCGTTAATGGACTTTTATCTCCCATCAGTTCGATAACGATTTTGCCTTTATTCGTTTCCATAATTACTTTTTGCATTAAAGCCTCCGCTGTTTAAATTACAAATTATATTCATTAAAAGTTGTGTTATTCTGTCAATAAGATTTATCAAAGATTTATATTGAATAGTAATAGATTACACAAGTATAATAGATAAAAGCGGATGAAAAGCAAGAAATAAGTATTATAGAGAAAATAGTATTTGACTTTAAACGGTTGTATTATAATTATAAACTTGGAGAACAATATGAAAAAGAACAATGTTATTTACCCTGATTATGATAAGTGCATAATTAATATTACTGCTTCTATACTGCGCTATTTTGGGTGCGACCAGAGTTATAGTGCTTTGCCTGAATTGTCAAAAGAGTACTTAGATAAATTTGATAACATCATCTTTATTGTTGTTGATGGCTTAGGAGTAAACGTGTTGGAAAATCATCTTCCGGCTACTTCTTTATTGAGAAGAAACATGGTAACAACCCTTACTTCTGTGTTTCCTCCGACCACTGCCGCTGCTATTTCTTCCTATTTATCAGGAGTTTCTCCTTTAGAGCACGGCATTATTGGCTGGTCTCTGTATTTTAAGGAGTATTTTAAGCTGATTGATTTCTTGCCTTTACATGATTCTACAACCGGGAAAGCTCTGCCTGAATTCTATAAAGAAGTTCATGATAAGATGCACTTTGAATCTATTTTCAAGATTATTCATGAGCTAAAACCAGAAATCGAACAGCACTATGTTTCTCCTGATTATCTTACTAATTCAAGTTATACCAAAATGGCATCAGATTCTGCTGAAATATATGCCTATCAAGAGTTAAACCAAGCTATTGACTATGTGCAAAAAACGATTAAATCTAATGCAAATAAGAAGTTATTCTACTGTTACACTTCCGAACCTGATAAATCTATGCACAGGCAAGGTGTTTATACAGAACAGATTAAGAGTGTCGTAGAGAATATTGAGAAAGCGATAACTGAACTTAAAAAGCAAGTGGAAAATACTAAAACTTTGATTATCGTTACAGCTGATCATGGGATGATTGAAGTTGATGAGCCACTTTATTTAGATGAAGAGCCACAACTTCGCGATTGCTTAATTATACCTACTTTCCCGGAACCGCGTTTTATCTCGTGTCATGTGCATAGAGAAAAAGAAGCTCAGTTTCTAGAGTTTATGGAACAGCATAAAGAGGATTTTCTTGTTTTGAGTAAGGAAGAATTCTTAGAGAATGAGTTGTTGGGCAGGGGCAAGCCTCATCCACGCGTGTTAGAAATGTTGGGTGTCTACCTGGTTTTAGCTAAGGGCGATAAGTCTATTCAAACAAGATATCCGCAAAATGCTCACTCTTTCAAATTCGCAGCTATGCATGCCGGGATTACTGAACAAGAGATGATGGTTCCGTTGATTTTACTGGATTAAGTTTTTCCTATTATGACACATAAAACTAAAAGTTTAATCTTTGCTTTTTTAGCACTTTTCAGTTGGGGAATTCATGGTCCAGCCGGGAGATATCTGGCTGTCAATAATGTAAATATGTACTTTGTAGCAGTGAGTAGATTCTGGATCGGAACTTTTGTCTTCTTTCTCTATTTGGTGAAGAATAATGATTATGGATTCAGACTGTTCAAAGCTAAGTGGCGTCAAATCCTGAATATTAGCCTGGTTGGGATCTGTATGAATTCTCTGCTTTATCATCTTACACTAAAATATCTGCATGGTACTTTAGTGATGATTTTGGAGAATCTGGCACCGGTTTTTGTTCTGCTAATCGTCTATTTTAGGGATAAGATTGCACCCACGCGTAATCAGCTTATCTCTCTGATAGTCGCAATGATAGGACTTATTTCTATTGTGCTGGGTAAAGGGAGTTTCCCGGAACTGGGAGAAGGCTATACTATTGGTGTTATTCTCGGTATTTTGACAGGAATCACTTTTGGTGCTTATATTTACCTCTCTTCCGGTTTGATGAAAGGTCTAGGCAAAGAACCGCGGGCTGTGATTCAGCTTCTCTTCTGGATTTTCCTTCTTTCTTCTGTGCTAATGAGTCCGATTTATCTCTTTATAGATGGTGGCTTACCTTCCACTTCCACAGAAATATTCTGGTTCTTAGAGATGGGTATCTTCCAATCAGGTATAGCTTATCTACTCTGGAATTTCGCTCTCACAGGCCTTAGTGCCAATACTGCCAGCATTTTATTCACCTTCACTGTTTTATTCACAACAATCAATGAAGTATTATTTATGAATCTTAAGTTAAACTCTACTCTTATCTTTGGCGGTGTGCTAATCACCATAGCCGGTTATCTCTTGAGTAAGAAGCCTAAGAAGAAACTAGTTTTGAAAAGAGGTTAAGAAGTAATGAAGTTACTCTATTTATTTAGTTATTTGAATCAATATACCTTGCCCAACTTTGCTGATTTCCTCAACCACGCAACTACAGACTCTGATTATCAGATAGTAGTTTTGATGCAGATTGAAGAGCAGAAACGTGTTATTATGGATTTTATGAAGCAGACTGACATAGCTCTCGCTTGGGAAAGAGTGCATTTTATCTCGCCTACAATTAATGAAGAACAGGCTCCGGCAATAACCAGCGAAAAACTCAAACTAGCTACCGGAATTTTGGTTTGGGGTGGAAATATGCATCTCTATCAGAAGTTTTATGCTTCTCCTGAAATAACAGCAATAATTAACGAGAAATATCATGCCCATGTCCCTTATGCAGGAGTTTCAGCCGGGAGTATTTTAGCCCTGAATTTTGAGTTAATCACAGATATCGCGATTAAGCCTCACTTCACAGAGAAGAATAGATTCTTTGAATTAGTGAAGAAGATGCGGAAGAATAAAGTGAGTATTGGGTATGGGATTGACGATAATCTTTCACTGAAGATTATGGATAACAAAGAGATTAAATGTGTGGGGAAGGATTCGTTTTATCTTATTGAGAGGACGGAAGAACAGGAATATAAGATAAATGTCTTCAAGAATGAAGACCAATTAGCAATTAGCAATTAGCAATTAGCAATTGAAGAAAATGAGATTTTACAATAATGATTAAAGAAAAAAGCGGGTTATAAAATGAAAAGGAACATGGTTTTAGAAAAGAGTTTTAGGTTTGCTACAAGAATTATAAAGTTAGCCCAATATCTGCAGAAAGAGAAACAGGAATACATTCTTTCTAAACAAGTTTTTAGAAGTGGAACTGCGATTGGGGCATTAATAAGAGAGGCTCAATACGCTGAAAGTCCTAAAGACTTCATTCATAAATTGACCATCGCCTTAAAAGAAGCAAATGAAACTGAATATTGGTTATTACTGCTTAAAGAAGGTTGCTATATTTCTGTAGTAGAATTTGAAAGTATTCATCCTGAAATTAAAGAGCTTCTTAAACTTCTAATTTCAATTACTAAATCATCAAAAACAAATAATAAGATAAGTGAAGAAATAAGTCTATATAATATATAATTACATTCCTTTCAAGATTTAAGAGGTTTAATCTCAGTTATAATCATTGTTAATCTCTGTAATCTGCGGATAAAGTCTTTTTCTTCTTTCTCTTTAAACTCCTTGAAACTCCATTTTTTACTCTGAGAAACTCTGTGTTAGGGTCTTTGCCTTTCATTGCTAATTGCTCATTACTAATTGCTAATTGTTCTTCATTGCTAATTGTTCTTGTATTTCTGCAGCATCCTTCTTATCTCCGAAGTCTTAATAGGCTTCACGATAAAATCATCCATCCCGCATGTAATAGCCTGCTCTTTCACCTCATCAATCACATTTCCAGAAACAGCAATAATAGGAGTTTTGATACCTTTATCTCTGATCATCTTAGTAAGTTCAAAGCCGGTAACTTCGGGCATTTGGATATCCATAAAGATATAATCATACTCTCTGTCTTTTAGAAAAGCAAGGCACTCACGCCAATTAGAAGCAACATCAACTTTCACATTTTGTTTCTTAATAATAGCAGTGATAACCTTTTGATTAACTATATTATCCTCAACTACTAAACTATGGAGATTTGGAGGAAGCTCAAAAACGTCGCTAGTCTCTTCAATTGTAGATTTGTCATCAGTAATTAGGGGAAGCGTGATATCGAAATAAAAGATAGATCCGGGTGCTGAACAATCAGTAGGGCATTGGGGATTTGGACTCAATAGCCTGATTTCACTTTCCAGTAAATAGGCTAATTGCTGAGCTATAGATAGCCCGAGACCTGTGCCTGAAATCTTCTTAGAGAGCGAACCATCTACTTGCTCAAAAGCTTCAAAAACAGTCTTTTTCTTCTTTTCGGGAATGCCCAGACCTGTATCAGCAACAGAAATTCTTAACATAATGGAAGATTCGTTACGTTCGAGTTGTTCGATACCAAACGAGATTTCCCCAGTTTCTGTATATTTAACACTGTTACTTAGCAGATTTATTAAGATTTTCTGAATAGCCATTTCATCTGTTTGAACTAATAGAAATTTGTCAGGCAAGCTTTTGTAATTAAAGTCCAAGTTTTTAATTTTGCATTGAATTCTATACAACTTAGCCATTCTTTCAAATAGTTTAATCAGATCAAAACAGACAGGCGTTAATATTAACTTATTGGCAGATATCTTAGAGAAGTCTAAAACTTGGTTAATTAGACTAAAAAGTATATTACTTGATTGCTGAATTATATCCACATACTCTTCTTGTTCTTGAGAAAGAGAAGTATCATTTAACAGCTCAGACACAGAAATAACACCATTTAGAGGGGTTCGTAATTCATGAGAAATACTGGCAAGGAAGCTATCTTTTGCTTTATTTGCTATTTCGGCTAACTCTTTTTGTTTCACCAGCTCGGTAGCATATTCATTCTTCTCTTTCATGTTTTTCACAAAGGAATTAAACCACATCTGTAATTCACCAATCTCATCAATTGATTTTATGGGGATTTGCGAATCAAGGTCATATCTGTTTTTGGTAATTGCGACAAATGCTTCAGTTAATTCTTTAATTGGGAAGAGTATTCTGCGTGTGAAGATAGAGAAGATAATCAAACTGAAAATAACAATGGTGATTAATCCGATTAATGATATTCTTAAATAATCAAATTGAGCGTGCCAGAGATATTTACTGCTAATGAAAGTAAAGAATTTTAAGCCATATTTATCTAAATTATATTTAAGCAGAAGAGTTTTTCTACCCCCAAAATTCACTTTATCAAAGTTGTGTAATCTCTCTTTACTTATTTCATTAATAGCTTTGAAATCTTTTCCCACATCCTTTCTTTCGGGATCGTGGATGATGTTACCATGCATATCTACTACAAAAGTGGTGAAGTTTCGAGTTGAATCATCATTAAATTGTTCTGAAACTCCTTCTAAAGAGTAATGCACAACCATAATACCAAGATAATTCTTTTTCATTGTTTCATGATCTACGACACTTAATCTTTTAGAGGCAACTAAGGAGAATTTATCAGGGTTATCAATACTTTTTTTTACCCCATGCCAAATAATCTCAGAATCTATGCTTTTATTCTCATCTAATAGAGAGATAAATGTTTCATCTATTTTTGTATCTTCTTTGATTAGACTCTGTCCTAAATGATAGCGGTTATTGTTTTTAGAGAAAATATCAATAGATTCTATTCCTTCAATATTGATATAACCGGCTAAGACATAACCAATTTTGGCTTGGATATTCAGACGCTGATAGGTTGTTAATTCATCACTCTCTTCCCTTAAACTATTTGTAACATCTTCAACATTAGAGATATTATTCATCAAGTTTTCTACTGTAGAAAGCTGCAAGGCAGTGTATTCTGCTTTTTGTTTAATTAGCTCAAATACATTTCCCTCTAAATGATTCATAATAGATTGATTAGAACCATAAATCGCCCATACCATGATAGATAATAGAGGAACTAATCCCAGAAAGATGAATATTGCTACAAATCTGAGAATTATGGAGTGACTAAATCTGGTTTTCATTATGAGACTACTGCTCAGTTACCACTATTACGCTGACAACAACGGATTCAATTGGCTCATTGCGGAGCAGTTTATAAGCGGTTTCGACACCTTTATAACCCTGAACATCGGCTTGTTGGTCAATAGTAACTGATAATGCTCCCGACTGAAGGTGAGGTTTAATCTCTTCGATATTATCAAAAGCAGCCACTTTAATATCTTTGATATTATTGTCTTGTAGGAACTGAATAACCCCCAACGCCATCATATCATTAGCGGAGAAAACCAATTTGAGGTCTTTGTGCTTCTTCCAAATTTGGTTAAAGACTTCATACCCTTCATCAATTTTCCAATTAGCTGTCTCGCTGGCAATTAACTCAATATTCTTATTTTCTTTGAAGGCCCTGATGGCACCATTCTTCCTATCAATTCCATTTTGAGCAGTTCTGATACCTTCTAAAATGATAGCCTTGCTTTTTTCGGTAACATCTTTAGTGATGAATTTTGCGGAGAGATAAGCACCTTCTTCATTGTTCACGCTAATAAATGGAACATTTTTCAAATCATATTTAAGGGAAGTAGCTTTGTCTAATTCATTATCTATATTAACGATAACTATCCCGGCTTGTTGAGCTTTAGCCAATACCGGGACCAATTCTATGGAACTGGCAGGGGCTATCACGATAGCATCAACTTTATCCTCAATCAGTCGTCTAATAATATCAATTTGTTGGGTTATAGCGGTTTCTTGTGAACCTGTTTTAACTGTAAGCTTAATCCCGAGATCTTTTTCAGCTTCTCTTGCCCCTCTTTCCATAGTTATAAAGAAAGGATTAGTCAAGGTTTTCATCACTAAGGCAATATGATATACCTTTTCCTGTTCAACTTGTTCTTTTTTA
>Ga0265294_10004174_pt1 | contig 18131 bp, 18 predicted proteins | sample MunlanPumphouse3_FD_192504 | JGI IMG/M metagenome (GOLD analysis project Ga0265294, IMG submission 192504) | Groundwater microbial communities from a municipal landfill in Southern Ontario, Canada - Pumphouse #3 | ecosystem: Environmental > Aquatic > Deep subsurface > Groundwater | place...
TGTCAAAGTCATTTGAACAAATAATCTACATTTCCTGCAATTTAAGAACTTTATCTAGAGACTTAAATTTATTATTAACTAAATATAAAATTATAAATATTATTCCGGTTAAAATGTTTTACCAAACAACTGAAACTGAAACCATCGTTGTATTAGATAAAATGTAAACGTTTTTATAAATATATGCTTAAGTGTAAACTTAACCATCCACCTCATGTTGTGCTATAATAACTCTACTGTGAGGTGTTTTTTTATGCTTAAGTTAAAAAATATTAAGAAAAATTATAAAATAGCTGGAAGTGATTTTACCGCATTACATGCGGTTAACCTTACTTTCTCTAAAGCTGAATTTGTCGCCATTTTAGGACCTTCTGGTTGTGGAAAAACCACATTATTAAATATTATTGGTGGGTTAGATCAATACACCGATGGTGATTTAATTATTGAAGGGAAATCAACCAAAAATTTTAAGGATAATGATTGGGATTACTATCGAAATAATAAAGTGGGCTTTATTTTTCAAAATTATCATTTAATTAATCATATTTCTATCATTGAAAACGTTGAGATGGGAATGGCATTAAGTGGCATTCCAGTTAAAGAACGTCGACAAAGAGCGATTGAAGTCTTAAAAAGAGTTGGCCTTGAAGATCAAATGTATAAAAAGTCTAATCAATTATCAGGTGGACAAAAACAAAGAGTCGCGATTGCCCGAGCGTTATCTAATAATCCGGAAATCATTTTAGCTGATGAGCCGACTGGGGCGCTTGATACTAAAACCAGTATTCAAATTTTAGACTTGATCCGTGAAATTTCAAAAGAAACCTTAGTGATTATGGTGACCCACAATAAGGACCTTGCCAAAGCATATGCGACTAGAACCATTAATTTATTGGATGGTAATGTTGTTAGTGATACCCAAACTGAAGTAGCAAAAACTTCAAGTGAATCAACTTATCAACCTAAAAAGACTTCTATGAGTTATCTTCAATCATTGAAGTTATCCTTTAGAAATTTAATTACCAAAAAGGGAAGAACCTTAACCACCGCCTTCGCGGGATCAATTGGGATTATTGGCGTTTTATTAGTTTTAGCACTAGGAAACGGTTTTAATTCTTTAATTCGGAAACTAGAGACGGATTCATTAGCTGGCGTTCCTTTGATGGTCACTAAAATTCATCAAGATTTAAATATTAGACAGTATTTAAATGAACCAGAAGACACGGGGGCTTTCAAAACCTATAATCAAGAAGATAGAACCAATGAATCAACCTATAAAAATCCTATCTCTCATGAATATGTTGAATATTTAACAGAAAACCTAAATCCTGAAACATTCAATTCAATCGAATTAGGGTATGGGTTTAATCCAGTATTTCTTCAAGAAGATAGTTCAGGTAACGCCTATGTTATCGACAGTCAAAATGTGTTTCAACAATTGGATGCTGATTTCATGCGTCAATATTATAACCCACTAGTCGGAGACTTTCCTGATCAAAGTAGGACGGATGTTTTTGAAGTTGTTATTCTAGTGAATAATTATTATCAAGTCGATGAACGTGTTCTTAAGGCGTTAGGTATTGAAAATCTCACCAATGTAAAATATGAAGACGTATTAGGGAAAAAAATAGTTTTACCACGTTATAATGATTATTTTTCTCGTGATACTACGGACCCAGCTAAACCAGTATACCAAGTTAAAACGAATTTAGATGCTGCTTATGAAAATGGACTTGTATTAGAGGTCGTCGGGGTTTTAAAGACTAAAGAAGATGCGACATTTGCGATGAATGATGGGATATATGGTTCTCAAACCATGGCAGAAGCTTTCATAAAAATGGCTCAAAGTAGCGATATTGGGATTGAACAACAAACAGCAAACTACTTACTATATTCCTTACCTGGTTTTCCAGCAGGAACACCATTCATTTATAATCCAATAAATGGAAAATATGAAGGTAAAGAAGAGACTCTGATTACATTAGGTGTTAATGATGTTCCAATTATGATTGCGATTTATCCAAATAGTTATGAAGATAAACAAGCAATTCGTGCCGTATTAGATGAATATAATCTTCAATTTGATTCAGATAGCGACCAGCGCGTGCTTTATACGGATATCGCGGAAACGGTTGGAACTACTTTAGGACAAGTCGTTAATATGATTCAAATTGTCCTTGTTATCTTTGCCTCAATTAGTCTAGTCGTATCTTCAATAATGATTGGCATAATTACTTATGTTAGTGTGATTGAAAGAACGCAAGAAATCGGGATACTACGAGCGCTTGGGGCAAGAAAAAAAGACATCAAGCGTGTCTTTAACAGCGAAACATTCTTAATTGGGTTAACGAGTGGGCTTATCGGTTCTTTAATTAGTTTTATATTAACGTTCCCGTTAAATCATATCATCAAGAATATTGAACCAATGATGGCTAATGTATTACAAATGACCATTATGCATGCTGGGGTTATGACACTTATATCTGTTATTCTAACCTTCATTGCGGGATTAATTCCATCCGCAATGGCTGCTAGAAAACATCCAGTTGACGCACTAAGACATAATGAATAAATTAAAAAGCACTTCATTTTTATTGAAGTGCTGTTTTTTTACTCTGTTAAGTAATCAATTTGATTAATATTTAAAGGTTCTTCATTGTTAACGGTGTTTTCTTCTTGTTCAATACTGGTAAAGATAAGAATGGTAAGTAGCGTATAGATAATCATATGAACCGTATTATCAATTAAACCATGGATCATTGTGACAAGCCATGCAGAACCCAATATCGCGACATTTAAACGCATTTTTTTAACCATTAATACTAAGATTGAAAAGATATAACAAATTAAGGCAAACATGCCGAATAAACCAGAAATTGCCAAAGTATGGAAAATGGTGGAATGGTAAATTTGAATTCTATCCGGATTACCCATATCAGGATTAGACATCCAACCTCCACCAAATAGAGGATTTTCTAGGAACACGGCCCAAGCGTCTTTATATAAAGTTATTCGTGAACTTGAAAACAAATCAAGTGAATCAAATCCACCTTGAATGAACACGTCATAAAGTGTCGGAAGTAATTCAGGAACAACAAGTAAAAATGTGATAACGGCACCGATTACGATAAAACCACTAATGACTAGTTTCTTAGAACCAAAAGTAACCAATAAGACAAAAAACAACAATAATAATAGTGCCCAGGCGATATACCCACCTCTTGATCCACTAAAGATAACAGCGATAACACTTAAGAAAGGGAAAATCCATAAAAAATACTTTCTTGCGTGTTTAATAATCATATAGAGTTGACCCGCAGCGGTTAACGTAAAGAAGATAATTAAATCATTGATGTTACCATAACCAAAATCGCCATTGCCCCATGAAGTCGAAATACCTTGTCTAATCTTTTCAATATAAGTTAAATCATTACTATAGGATAAATAGCCTTGTATTTCAACAAAGATAAGTTGGGCTAAAATGATGATTGATGCGTAAAAGAAATAAGTTAATAATTTATCCGTTTTATTTTGAGCAGTTGATCCAATAAAAACGTAGATAGCCAAATAGATAAACCCGACCATAGAAATAACAAATAGGGTGGTTGAATAGGTAACATAGTATAACGGAATCATATAACTAATCGCTAATAACAAGAAGCCGGGCAATAAAAAACCAAACTTTAACTTGGGCTTGAATCTAATTAAATGTATTACTAACGCAATAATGATAAGCCCAACAAGAATATAAATAACACTAAATTTTTGAATATCTTTTAAGCCTAATTTTTCAATATTAACCATAAACATTAAGCCTAGAAATAAAGGAATTGCATAAGAAGTATCTTTAAAATAGGCCATAATGATGGCTGCCATAATTAAAAATAAGACGACTATCCCGTAGTTAACATACTGAAAAGGTCCTTCAGCGACCCAAGCGATAAAGGCAAGTATCGTGACGCTAATGGGATAAAAGTGTGAATCTAAAAATAGTTCTAGTTTTTTCATAAGTACTCCTTAATGAAAGGATTGTTTTCCTTTTCATTTTTTAAGATTGTTTCAGAACCATGACCTGGGAAAACAATCGTATCAAGTGGTAAAGTTAGTATTTTATTTTTAATGCTATCCATAATTGAACGAAAATCACCCAAATATAGATCCGTTCTCCCAATTGAGTTTTTAAATAAGGTATCACCTGAAAATAACACCTTATCAAAGTATAATATGGTTGACCCATAAGAATGGCCCGGGGTTTCAATGACTTTAAATGTTTTGTCAAGGAATAATACCACATCATTCTCTTTGACATAAACATCCACCAGTAGTGTTTCATGTAGGCCTAGTCTAGGGTTTCTTGAATACCAATATTGATCTTTAATCGGGGCATAAACAGTGGCGTTTTTGAATTTCCTTTTTAACGCATTAACACCACCAATATGGTCTATATGACCATGGGTTACATAGATGACTTCAACTTGTAAACCGTTATCATCTAAAAAATGCATTAATTCTTTTGATTCATAACCAGGATCAATGATCATGGCCTTGAAGTTATCATACAAAATATAGCAATTTGATTGGTAGTCACCTAAGACAAACTTTTGTAAATTCACAGTATCACCAATTAATATTATACATTAAATAACTTAAAAATAATTATATAAAAAAGTGTTAAGGATAAAATGTTATTTTTATTTGACAAAAAGGGTCAATGTTGTTAAAATGTTCATGTGTTTATTGAGGAGGATGTTTATGATTTTTTCAGATTATATCGTTTTTGTTCTTGGATTCCTATTAATTATGATTGTTGCAATATCACAATCTCAAGATAATATTCAAGATGCATTTTCAGGTGAAAAATCAGAATTATTTAAAAACCAAAAAGCTAGAGGGATTGAATTGTTCCTTATGAGATCAACATTTGTATTAGCAATCTTGTTTCTAGGGATGATTTTTCTGACTTTATACTTACACAGTAGATAAAAATGGGGATTCCCATTTTTTTTATCCTTAAATTGACTAATTATTGAATAATTGATAAACTGTAAATAGTATAAAATAGTATTAGGAGGCATTTATGGATAGATTAGAGTTTATGAAAGCTTTTTTCTCCAAGAAGAAAGTTAAAGTATCAATTGCTGATTTTGATAAATACGCAACGGATGATGTTAAAGAAGGTATTGAGCGAGCAAAACGTTTTTTAGGGATTGAAGCTCACGACATTAATGCCTATGCACCGATTGTGACTGTTTTTCCAGAATCACTGGTAAGAGATGTTAATACTTTGTACCAATACCATGAGGGTGAAGTAAGATATGATATTAATAGATTGAGTATTTTATTTTTTGGCGAAGGTGGTTTTTACTTTTATACTGCCTTAATTGACCATAAAAAAGGGATATTTTACAATGATAAGGCGATAGAAATGCCATATATTCAAATTAATGGTGTCCAAAGTGCGTATTATTTTAAGAATAAAAATCAAGTCAACTATCATATATTTGAATTAACGATTATTTTAGAGGGTTTAAAAGACATTGTTATACCAATCAAGTACAACTTAATTAACGCACAAACCCCTGATATTTTTTATGATCTTGATCAAGAATCATTGGATTTAGTATCCAATTTAAGAAAGTTTTTAAGAGATAAAATCTAATAATGAAAACTAAAATTATTACATATAGTTTAGTTGGAACCATTGGAATAATCGCAAGTGTTTTCTTAAGTATAAGGTTGGTCAACTTTATTATTGATTATGTCAATGGGATCTATCCAGCAGGTGTAAATCAAAATCAAGCAATATTGGCCATTATTTTAATTGTTGTCTTTCTATTATTGATGATATTGGTCATTATTAGAAGCATTTATGAGATTTATTTAGTTATCCAAAAATCCAAGTCGAGCTAAACGGATTATTTTCTTGACTTAGAGGTTTTGGTTTGCTATAATTAACTGCGTTGGTGATAATATGATTTACACATTAGATTTCTTGAAAAATCATGCTGGTGACGGCATTCATGAAGTGCTTGATTTCAAAAGAGAACTTGAAACAACAGACTTGATTTCTGATATCGGACCTTGTCAGGTAGATGGTAGTTATCAATTCATTTATTCAAGATCGGTGGCATTCACCCTAGAAGTTAAAGTCGATATCTTTATCATTAGCGCAGATACATTAAACCCTATCTTATATCCATTACACTTTACAATTACTGAAGAGGTTTCAGATACATCTGATGCTGAATTCAAGATTAGTGAGGATAAAATCAACTTATACGAACTCGTATGGGGGTGGTTAGTAGCGGAAATACCTTATGTGGTTTATGAGTTATAATACATAGGAGGTGTAATTATGGCTGTTCCTTTTCGTCGCACGAGTAAAACGGCAAAAAGAAAACGTCGTACACACTACAAACTAAGTAAACCAACGCTTGTCGTAGACAAACAAACTGGTGACTTAGTGTTACCACATCGTGTTTCACCAATCACAGGTGAATATAAGGGTAAACAAGTTGTACGTCAAAAAGAATCTGAATAAGATTTAAAGAAGGATGCCCAGAGGCATCTTTTTCTTTATGTGATATAATTAATTGAAGCTGAGGTGTTATTATGACACATGTTCCTGTTTTACTAAATGAAGTAATTGAATCGTTAAACATTAAGCCAGATGGTGTCTATGTGGATTTAACCTTGGGTGGCGGTGGTCATTCTTATGAGGTCCTTAAGCGGTTAAACCATCAGGGTTTTTTAATTGCTTTTGACCAAGATTTAGAAGCCATTAAATATGCTAAAGAAAAATTGAAAGATTTTAATAATAAAATCATTATTCATGCTAACTTTAAAGAGGCTAAAAAACACTTAATTGAACTGGGGTATGATCAGGTTGATGGCATTTTTATGGATTTAGGAATGAGCTCATTTCAAATTGACGATAGTGAAAGAGGGTTTAGTTATATGGAAGATGGACCGCTCGATATGAGAATGAACCAAAACAACCCATTAACCGCTGAAGAAATCCTAAATACATACAGTCTAAGTGATCTAAATAACATTTTTAAAGACTATGGTGAAGAGCCTAAAAGTTATCTAATTGCGAAAAAAATAATTCAAAATAGACCCTTAAAAACGACATTTGATTTAGTTAATATCACCGATCAATATAAAACAGGCAAAGGTCATTCAGCCAAAAGAGTCTTTCAAGCCTTAAGAATTTATCTTAATAATGAAATGCACGTTTTAGAAACAGTATTACCTGAGGCATTGAGCTTACTAAAAAAAGACGGTGTTATATCAGTTCTAACCTTTCACTCTTTAGAAGACAGAATCGTTAAGCATTTTATCAAGGAAAACGTTGAAGAACCTTATATCAAAGGGTTACCGACTTTACCTAAAGAAATGCCATTACGTTATTATAATAAAAAACCAATTTTGCCTAGTGAATTAGAAATTAGATCTAATCCAAGGGCAAAATCAGCTAAATTGAGGGCGGCAATCAAAAATTAAAAGGTCTCTTTTTAGACCTTTTTCTTTCGTGCCCCGATGGTAATTTTAATATATTCTACATTTAGATTCTCTAATTCTGGAAGTTTTTTAATATATTCAAAGACACTGTTATTAGAGATTTCTTTAATTTGGTTGGTATCCTTTAGCGCAATATGGATATGTGAATCGGCGTTATGCATCGGATTATCAATCGCTAAATCATAATATTTAGTTCCGTTAATGTGAAGCTCAACCGCTATTTTTTGTTCCAACAAAAAATCAAGGTTGTTATATATCGTAGAAACATTTGTATAACCACGTTCTAAAAGTTTAGATTGAATTTCTTTAAATGTTAAGTGGTTATCTTCAAGGATCTCGATTAATGCTTTTCTAGGTTCTGTAATACGTAGGTTTTTCTTTCGAAGCTTATTAAAATATTTGTCCTTTTCATTCATTTAATTCACCTCATAATGTTTGAATGTTTTTCAAAGTACTCACTCAAAATATTGTGTAGGTTTTGTGTGTGAAAGTCAATCGTCTCAAACCTGGTTCCTTTATCATCAACAATGTATTCTTCAAGAACGTGTAATTGTAATAAAGGTTTTCGTTTAAATAAACGATATAATCCGTAAGGTTTGCGTAACACAAATACCATAGGTATTATACCAACATTAGCGTCAACCGCAAAACGAATTGCTCCTTTTTTAAAGGGCCTAATATGATCACAGTAAGGTCTTAAGGAAGATTCTGGATAGACACCAACCCAAGCACCGCGCGCCAAAGCATCATTAAGCTGTTCTTGGAACTCTATTAAATGAGAACGTTTCGTGGGGATAGGCGCACCACCTAAAAATCTTAACCATTTTCCAAGGAAAGGAATGCCTAAATTAGTGTATAACATTAAAAAGTAAACCTTTTTTGGCCAAATAACGGTGCCAATTAAAAAAGCATCTGTAGGATGTATGTGATTACCGATAAAAATTTTGGCTTGATTACGATGTTTTTTGAGTATCTTTTTATTTTTAACACGGAATCCTAAAAACAGTGGGGCATATAGATATCGGACAAAGATTTGGAGTAAGAAAACTAAGATAGGGGTAAAAACTTTAAAATACCACTTTCTTCCAAAATAATCATAACCGGACCTCAATTCGACAGGTCGAGCCTCAATTGTGTGGAATGTGTGTTCGTTTTCATCTTCCGCAATAGTATCTTTCTTGTCCATGTTATCGTTCATAACCTAACACCTCAGTGACAATATTATAACATATAATATTTAGATTGGTTTATGTTATAATTAATTAGGTGATAATATGATAATAGTTTACGGTGGTACATTTAATCCCCCTACAGTGGCACATCGAAAGATAGCTGAAGTCGTGGTAAAGGGATTTAATCCTAATAAATTTATCTTATTACCTGTCGGTGATAGATATACGTGGAAAGACCAGTTTGTTCCTTTTGAGCATCGTTTTAACATGCTGAAATTATTATTTAAAGAAGATATTTTTGAAGTTTCTGATTTAGAAAACATCGATGAATATAAAGGGACTTATCAATCACTTAAAACAATTAAAGATACATATAAAAGTAATGTATACTTTTTACTAGGTGCAGATAATCTTGACTATTTAGACCAGTGGATTAACTATGAGAAACTGGTTAGTGAGTTTCGCTTTATTGTTTTAAGCCGATCAAATTTAGATGTACACGCTATTGTTAATGAAAAATTTCCTAATTATCAAAGTCATTTTCAATTGATCAATATAGATTTAAATATTTCAGCTTCGGATTTTAGAGAAAATCCGGATAATCATGAATTTATTCCCAATGTGGTTTATTCATATCTTAAAAAGCATCATTTATATGGGGTGAAATAATGTATAAGCATGGTATTTTAAAAGTTTTGTCCGCATCACCAACCTTACAAGTTGGTAATCCTAGATTTAATGCGAAAGAAATTAAAAAAGTCCTCCTAGAAACCAAGGCGTCTTTAGTGCTGTTTCCAGAGCTCGCTTTAACGGGTTATACTTGTGGGGATATGTTTTACCAAGAAAGTTTGATTAAGTCTGCATTAAATGGTTTACAGGATTTATTAGAGCTCAAATTTAATGGGATTGTCGTTGTTGGTATGCCATTAGATATTGATGGGATATTGTTAAATACGGCCGTTGTTTTTAAAGAAGATAAAATTTTAGGGGTTGTCCCAAAAACTTTTTTACCGAATACAGATGAGTTTCAAGAAAAAAGATGGTTTAGCAGTGGTATCGATATAAACATGGATGAAGTTATTCTTTTAGGTCAGAAAGTGCCTTTTGGTCATTTGTTGTTTGTGGATGAAAAATCTGAAATTCGTTTTGGGGTAGAAATTTGTCAAGACATGTGGGCACCCGTTTCACCAGGTAATTTATTGTCGTTGGCTGGTGCTAATATGATTTTAAATTTAAGTGCCTCAAATGTGATTGTAGGCAAAGAGATTGTAAGAAAAAATACTGTGCTAGAACATTCGAGAAAGAACCAAGGGGCTTATATCTATACTTCAAGTGGTATGTCTGAGTCCTCAAGTGAAACAATCTTTAGTGGGCATAACATCCACGCTAGCATGGGCGAATTAATTAATGAAAAAGTTATATCAGATTATAATACCGATTATTTAATCAGTGATATTGATTTTAAAGCGATTAATTTTCAAAGAAGAAAAGATTCAAATATTAAAGATACATTACATCAGTTTGATATAAAGTATAAAGTCGTTTATTTTACACTGAATGAATCAACTGATTTTGAATTTTCTCATGAAGTCAATACGTATCCCTTTATTGATGAAAGAAAAGAAACTTTTGAAGAGATTAGAACGATCCAAACAAGAGCGCTTGCTAAACGTCTAATCGTTTTGAATTACCCTAAAATAATTATTGGTGTTTCAGGCGGCCTAGATTCTACTTTAGCGCTATTGGTGGCGGTTGACACGTTTAATTATTTAAATAGAAACCTTAAAGACATCGTTGGATTATCATTACCTGGACTAGGTTCATCGAAACGAACCATGACGAATGCGAAACTTCTCGCAACCAAACTAGGGATTACTTTTAATGAAATTGATATTAAAGAAGAATCGTATCTTCATTTTGAAAAAATTGAACAAGATGCTGAGGATTTTTCGGTGACATACGAAAATACGCAAGCACGGATCAGAACGATGACTTTAATGAATCTAGCGAATAAATTAGGTGGTATTGTCCTTGGCACGGGTGATTTGACTGAAGTAGCCTTAGGTTTTATGACATACAGTGGGGATCAAATGAGTATGTATGGAATTAATGGAGGCATCCCAAAGACACTTGTACAACGCCAAACTTTAGGGTATAAAAATGTATTTCCTGAATTAAAAGATTTAATTGATGATATACTAGATACGCCTATTTCTCCGGAACTGATTAAGGAACAAAAGACAGAAGATATCTTAGGTAACTTCCAAATTAACGATTATTTATTATATCGACATTTGGTTTGTGGAGACCATAAAGAAAAACTATTATTTATGTTAAATAAGGTTTTCCATTTAGAAGAATATGACGCTAATAAATCGGTAACAAGATTTTTAAACCGGTTCTATAAAAGCCAATTTAAACGTCAAGTTCTCCCTGATGGACCTAAAGTATTAAAGTTGGGGTTATCCCCAAGAGGCGACTACCGAAGAGGTAGTGATGTTGGGATTGAGGAAGAATGAAAAAAGTAGTATTAGGGTTATCGGGTGGGGTTGACTCAGCCGTTAGTTTAATTGAACTAAAGAAACAAAAATACGATGTAAAAGCGGTATTTATGCGTAACTGGGATTCTCTTACCAATGATGATATTTTAGGTAATCCCACTTTAGACGATGATATTTGTGCTCAAGAAGTGGATTATCTCGATGCGAGAAAAGTAGCCGATCAATTAAACACCCCCATTGAAAAAATTGATTTTATTGAAGAATATTGGGCTAACGTGTTCCAATATTTTTTAAGTGAATATAATAAAGGGCGAACCCCAAATCCAGACATTTTATGTAACACAGAAATTAAATTTAAAGCTTTCTTAAAACATGCGATGGATTCGGATGCTGATTTAATTGCGATGGGTCATTACGCAAGAAAAGGTTGGATTGATGGTAGACCAGCCCTATTAAGAGCGGTTGACCAAAATAAGGATCAAACCTATTTTTTATCTCAACTAACTGAAGCACAGTTAGAAAAAGCGCTATTTCCAATTGGTGATTTAACCAAAGAAGAAGTCAGAAAGATTGCGATTGACAATCATTTAGTCGTGGCCAATAAAAAAGATTCAACCGGCATTTGTTTTATCGGTGAACGTCACTTTAATCAATTTTTATCTAATTATATTTTGGCTCAAAAGGGTCAAATGAAACGGTTAGATGGCACCTTCATTAAGGATCATGACGGACTCATTTACTATACGATTGGACAAAGAAAAGGGTTAGGTATCGGCGGAATTAAAGATTACGATGATGAACCATGGTTTGTGGTTGGTAAAGATATCACAACCAATACTTTATTGGTTGAACAAGGCTTCCACCATCCTTATCTATATTCAAATAACTGTATTGTCAAAGACGTTACCTTTAGAGGGAACAAAGACTTAACAAATAGAACATTTACAGCTAAGTTTAGATATAGACAAAAAGACAATGATGTTAAATTAACCTGGTTAGATGACACAACTTTAAAAGTAGAGTATCCTAATCGGGTTAGAGCGGTTACACCAGGTCAAGCAGCCGCTTTTTATGAAGGCGATGTTTGTGTTGGTGGTGGATTTATCGACACGGTTTATCTGGATGAAGCTAAAAGAAAGTATTAATGAAAAAAACCATTATTATCTTATTATTTGCGGTGTTAACGGGGATCGGGGCTAATTTAGCCCATCCTGTTACACCCCTTTATATTAGACAATTAAATATTGAACCCTATATGTTTGGGTTATTTTATACCGCGATGAACCTAGGGATTTTTATGATGAGCCCTTTTTGGGGTAATCTTGGTGATGTAATTAAACGAAAGTATATTGTCTTTATCGGTCTTGCTGGATATGGCATTGCCCAAGGATTCTTTGCCTATTTTTCTAATGAATATTTGATATTAATTGCGAGATTCTTTGCTGGGTTTTTCTACGCAGCGATTATCACATCGCTGCTTGCTTATCTCCAAGAAGACAGAGACTTTAAAAATAAAAGAACCCTTATTTCTATCTTTTTAGCATTAAACGTTTTAGGGGCATCACTGGGTTATTTGATTGGCGGGTTATTAGGTAATGTCTTTGAAGAAAATGTTAAAACTGTCATTTATATTCAAATGTTATTTAGCCTAGGTTTATCAATTTTAACCGTTTTTTTGGATACCCAAGGCAATAAAGAAGTCAAAGAAAAGAAAAATGTCTTTAAACAAATCGGTCAAATAAGATTTTTATCTAAGCCCCTTATCTTACTGTTAATCATTACAGCACTAATAAACTTGGCTCAAACAAATTTCTCTAAATATTTAGACTTGTATATTACAGATTTAGGCTTTAAATCCAGTGATTTAGGCAGTTTTGTTTTTGTGACAGGACTGGTAACAATTGTGGTTACACTGATAATAGTACCCACTATTTTGAGAAGATTTAATCCAATATGGGTGATGGTTGTGTCTACTTTTATTGGGGGGTTATTTACTTTTTTAACATTTAGTTTAAACCAATCCTTGATTTTAATCTGGTTGTATTCTCTGTACCTAATATATGTGGGAGCTAAAGCTATTTATGATCCTGCCTTGGTTAATCATCTAGCCGATTATAAAGAAGTATCAGTTGGTATGTTAATGGGATTAAGACAAAGTGCGCTATCTTTGGGTGCTATTGTTGGGCCTTTAGTTGCGGGTTTCTTATATGGTTATATTGGTGTATACTTATTTTATGGATTAGCTGGTATTCTAATCTTAATGGCTTTATTATTAATGTGGTATAAAAAACTGTCGGGAGTTAAAGTGTAATGGAAATCACAGGTTATATTATCCAAAAGGTATTTAAAAATAATGAAAATGGTTATTCCATTTATAAGTTATCTTTAGAAGAAGGTGATGTGGTCACAATCGTGGGCTATTTACCAGAAATGTCTGAAGAAGTTTTATTTACCTTTGAAGTCGATGAAGTAACGCACCCGAAATTTGGTTTACAATACCAAGTAAAAAGCTATCAAAAAGCTGAAAAACAAAATAAAATAGGCTTAATTAGTTACTTATCCAGTGACTTTTTTACGGGTATTGGACCAGTTAAAGCGTCTAAGATAGTTAACACTTTTGGAGATAATGCGATTGAGATTATCTTAAAAGATAAAAGTGTTCTAAAAGAGATTGGGTTTAATCCCCTTCAAATAGAACGGTTTTACCGAGAATTATATCAACATCAATTAACGGATACGACGTTAGTTAAATTGTTTGGGTATGGGTTTTCACCAAGATTATCGATGAAACTTTTTAATCGGTATAAAGAACAAACCCTTGATGTCTTAGATGAAAATCCCTACCGGTTAATCGATGAGGTTGAAGGAATCGGATTTAAAAGAGCGGATGAAATAGCTTTTAAATTAGGTTTTAGTGAGGATAACCCACTAAGAATTGAAGCCGCTATTTTGTTTGCCTTTAATGAATATATTTTTAGTCATGGCCATACCTATTTAGAAGAAAATGAACTATCAAAGGCGATTTATCAAATCTTATCTTCAAGCATCGACAATCAATTAGTAATAGAAGGGATTTCTCGTTTAATTGAACAAAAGCGGATCATTAAAGAAGACACTTTTTATTATCTTAAGCATGTTAAAAAGGCGGAACAAAGTATTGCCACAAATTTACTAAAGTTTGAAACAAATTCTATTTTTGATGATAAAGTCATTTTTGATCAAATAAGTCGGATTGAACATATTTTAGCAATCACTTATACCGACAAACAAAAAGAAGCAATTATTAGTTCGATTAAAAACCCGATTACCGTTATTACTGGGGGTCCGGGAACGGGTAAAACAACGGTTTTACTAGGCTTATTAATGACTTATAGTTTCTTATTTGGATTAAACTTAGAAAGCCCCTCAATTGTAGAAACAATTGCTTTAGCGGCACCAACGGGCAGGTCTGCGAGAAGAATGAAAGAAGTTATGAATGTTCCAGCTCAAACCATTCATCGATTATTAGGCTATGATTATGATGGGACGTTTCATTATGATGAAGTGAATCAATTGACTCAAAAACTCTATATTATTGATGAGGTATCGATGGTAGATATCTTTTTAGCCGATCAACTTTTTAGGGCAATTCCAGAAAATGCGAAAGTAGTATTGGTAGGCGATAAGGATCAACTTCCAAGCGTCGGACCGGGTCAAGTTTTAGCAGATATTATCGCTTCAAATAGTTTAGAGGTCATCGAACTAAAAGAAATCCATAGACAGGCTAATAACAGCGGGATTATTGAACTGGCTAATCGAATCAACAATCAGATTGTTGATGATTATTCTTATGAATCAACCGATGATTTATTCTTTATGAAGATGAATGAAATGGATATCACAAAAACCTTAATTACCTTGACGGATGACGCAATTAATCAAGGTTATGATTTAATTGAGGATATGCAAATCCTCATCCCTAAATATAAAGGGGCAGTCGGGATCGATATGGTTAATGCCCTCTTCCAAAAACATTACCAAAATGAAACAGATATTCATCTCCAAAATGGTTCAACTCGGTTTTACATCAATGATAAGGTAATTCAATTGGTAAATGCACCAGATAAAGGGGTCATGAATGGTGATATTGGGGTTGTTAAAGATATTTATGAAACAACTAAAAAAGAAAAAGTGATGCGCGTTCAGTTTAGTGACGGGATTGTACAATATGAAGAGATGGATTTAGATGAACTTAGTTTGGCCTATGCCATTTCCGTTCATAAATCTCAAGGGAGCGAATATAAAATTGTTTATATGCCACTGGTGAGAAGTTATTCGGTGATGTTAAGAAAAGAATTATTATATACGGGTGTTACAAGAGCGAAACAATATTTATATTTATTAGGTGAGTTAAGATTAATTGAGAAGGCATCTAAAGTTTTAAATGAGAAACGAAAGACAAAATTAAAAGATTATTTAAATAGCGATATACCAACAAAAAAAGAGTTAACCCCAGCGGATTTTATGTAACTTAATTGTGCTATTTCAAGCTTGTTGTTATAATATTCATAAAGGAGATAAGATGATGAAAAAAATATTTACATTATTAATTCTAGGTATAACAGGTTTATTTTTAGTGGGTTGTGAAGATTCAAAAGAAGTTATCGAACTAACTGCGCTAGAAGCCCAACAGTTGATGAGTGAAGTAGATTCTAGTGTCATTCTTGATGATGTGGTTGCCTTGGATATAGAAGTAGATTTTTCATATACAATGGATATAACATATGATGGTGATGTTGTCGAGAGTGCAAATGTTGATGTAGCCGGTTCTATCGAGTTAATCGCCAACCTAGAATCCTATGAAGAATTCTATTTAGTCGCAAAAGTTGATTTAGTCATTAGTGGTGAATTACCTGAAATGGAAATGGATCTTGGTTTAGGTAATATGGAAATTAAAGGGGACTTTTATATTATTAAAGGTAATGCTTACCTTGACGGTCAACTTAAAGTTTCAGGGATGACAACGACAGTTCAAAATAAAGCAACAGGCTTTTTGACTGAGGCATTATATGAATCGTTTAAAATGTCAATCACCTCAGGGACCTTTAACCCACAATCTTTAATTACGATAGAAGAAGATGATAACTTTACCATGTATCAAATCGGAAAGTCTTATGAACTGGTTTTAGAAATGTCAAAAGAAGCGATCATTAAAAAGCTATTAGAATTATCAGATGATTCACAAATGAATGTGACGCTTGATGATGAGGATTACTTAAATGTCATTATTAATTTTGGTGAAACCTTTGAACGTTTTAGACTTGAGGCTGATTTAAATGGTTCACTTGACTACCTAGAAACCTTTTTCAATCCAGGCGTAAGTGGAACATTTAACATCAATTTTAAAATAGATTTTAATCTTCACGCCAAACTACCAAACAATCTACCAACTGAAGCAGATTTTGATGACTATGTTGAAGGTGGCATATTCGATAGCATTGGACTTCCAAGTAGCCCTGCGCCAACAGAGTAAGCCGATTAATAATAAGAAACTGGAGAATTCCAGTTTTTTTTCTATTTGATAATTTTTACCGATTATGAAGGTTTGAAATAAAAAAAGTTGCCATGATTATAGGCAACTTATTTTTATGATTTAGTTTTAATTATTCTTCAGCATGTAAGTAATTAGCAACAACACCAGCTAAGGCACCACCGACAAGTGGACCCACGATGTAGAACCATACTTGTTCAAGTGCTTTACCACCTTGGAATAATGCAGGTGCTATACTTCTTGCAGGATTCAATGAACCACCCGTGATCATAAAGCCAGCAATGACAGCCATTGTAAGTGTAAGACCGATGACTAATCCAGCAATTGGTGCTTTATCTTCATCTTTAGTAACACGAAGAATAACGAATACAAAGATGAATGTAAGAACAACTTCAGTCAATAAACCGACAAGTAAACCTAAGTCAGCTGCTTCGAACATTGGTGCTAGTTGATTCGCACCAAGATTAGCTGTTTGGAAATCAGTGAATACCCATAATAATACGGTACCTAATAATGCACCAACTAATTGTGCTAATGCATAGAAACCAAACTCAACTAAACTTATTTTCTTAGCAATCCATTGTCCAAGTGATACGGCTGGATTAAAGTGTCCACCAGAGATACCACCTAATGCATAAATGATTGCGGTTAAAGCCATACCAAATGCAAGGGCAGTCGCGAGCAAGTTACCACCAGTAAGAACAGCGGTAGTTGTCCCGATAAATACCAATACAAATGTGCCTAATACTTCTGCAATAAATCTTTTAAGCATGTTTAAAACCTCCTATGAAATAAAGTTTATCAACAACAATTTATTAATTCAAACAATGTGCCTAATCTTTGTAGAAATCCGTATATTGTGGCATTTATTTAATCAAATGTCTTATTTGTCTCATATAACCGCCAGATAAATTAGATGTTTCACTTGAAATGATCATTGCCTTATCATCAACGGCCTTTATCTCTTTAACCACATTTTTAGAATCTCTTCTGTTTGCGAATACCATGACAACCATTCTTTTAGAATCTTTTCCATGCGCATCAAGTGTTGTAGCACCAAATCCAAGGGTCCTAATATTGTTGGTTATCAGTAGTCCTTTATCATAAGGTAAGACGGCTTGGATCAAAACCTTACCAACGGCAATCTTTTGTTCAAGTGTTGAACCTAAATAGACCCCAGCAGCAAACCCTAACCCGTAAGCAACACCTTTCATTGGAGACTCAGAAAGCCCCATTATCACCGAACTTGCGACAAACACCCATAAGAAAATCTCAACTAACGCTAAAACAACCCCGTAATTACGGTAGCCTTTGTTAATCAAAATCAGTCTTAAAGTTGAAATCGTCACTTCAACAATCTTTGCGATAAAAATTAAGAGTAATTCTAAGAACGACGTTCTTGTT
>Ga0265294_10004175_pt1 | contig 18129 bp, 17 predicted proteins | sample MunlanPumphouse3_FD_192504 | JGI IMG/M metagenome (GOLD analysis project Ga0265294, IMG submission 192504) | Groundwater microbial communities from a municipal landfill in Southern Ontario, Canada - Pumphouse #3 | ecosystem: Environmental > Aquatic > Deep subsurface > Groundwater | place...
GGAGAATACTCCCTCATCTTTTTTTTGATCATTCACGAACTTTAACTATTTTCAAACACTAATAATATATTAGTATTCGAGGAATTTTTCCGTGCGTCACGAAATCTTATATCAGTATGATCTCCCAATTGAGATCCTGGATGACATTCCCCGGACCGAAGAGGTCCTGAATGTCCTATACGCACGAAGTAAGGATAAATTCCTGATCCCAATCCTTCTGACACGTCTTCGCATGATCTGGGGATACCCTGAGCGGGAGACGGTGTACCGGATCTATGAAATGAACTATATCGATCTGCTGGAGGCTTCCGTCCGGTTTCCAACCGCAGTTGCCCCGACACTGACCATAAAAACAGTGAACAAGGACAAATATACCTTCCACAGTGTGAAAAATTCTGTCGAGGAAGTGAGAGCTGCGCTTCTATCACTTAGCGAGATGATGAATATGAGAGCGGGTGGGAATTGGGAGATCGCCGTAAAACGCAATTTTCTCACCGAGGAGTATATTCTGAGGGAGGGCGAACAGGGACCGTCGGTTCTCACTGACACCGGAGAGGACGATGTGTTTGAGGACACGCCGGCTCCCGGTCCTGGGTGTTTTGAGCCGACGGAGAACCTGTTCACCCATTTCCCTGAGGGGAAGGGAAAAGGAGAGGATGTGTTCGAACAGAAGAATACGACCTCAGATAAAGAACAGGAAGAGGCAAAGGCCGCACGGGTATCACGGATGATCGAATCAACTGAAACCCCTGTAGAGATCAAAGAGAAGACCGAAGTCCCGCTGAACGATGTCATCGTGTTCGATACTGATTCCGGTAAGATGAACGATCAGTGGCATGACGAGGGGAAAGGGGATGCAATGATCCTGCCGGGAGGAAGAACCCGGGTCGGCGGAGGAAGGTACAAACACCTCAACGATGATCCAAAGAGTCTGCCGGCGGATGATGACTCAGAGGTGTATGTCTCGAAGAGACAGGATATCCCCAGACCTCCGGAGCCAAGGACCGTTTCCTCGATGACTCTGGAACCGCGGGAGGGGCTGGATGATGAGGCGATCGATAAATCCCTCGAGGCGCTGAAATATCTGCGGGAGAACGGGATCATCACCGAGGATGAATACAAAAAACGATGTCTCGGACTTTTTAAGAGAACCGGATTATAAATTTCATTTTTTCAGGCCGGGAACAAGGTCATAACCATTTCATCACAGCATCCTTTTTTCCATGCTTAGTATCAAAAAAGAGCATAACTTCCAGAATATATCTAGAGAGATTGCGCTAAAAAACTGAGGATGCGCGGCATCGTTAAAGCAGAAATATTCTTGTCTGCTACATTAAAGTGATTACCATCATACGAAAAAAACTCTACATTCGGGAGTGGATCCAGCATTGGTTTCAACATTGAATAAGGCGTGATGGAATCATTTTTTCCAGCAATAACCATAATGGGACATGTAACTTTCGGAAGATCTGAGACAGCCTCATACTCCAGGATATTTTTCATCGAACGAAACGGTACAAGATTGTCCCAGATAACAGACTGACCGGTCAGATTATTTTTTATCACGATATGATGAATGGATTTCTTTTCCTGCATGCATGAACAATCAAATGTGTAACCCGGATAATAATTACTTATCAGGAAATCTTCCAGGTGAGAGCGGGAAATCAACATCGGAAGATAAAAGGGTTTCAACCCTATTTTCCCCCGAAGATGATCATATCTTGTGAGAACAAGATAGGGCAGAGCATACCTGATCCCTTTCATTTTGAGACACGCTTTTGGGTAAACAACAGGAATAATGCAGATCACTGCTGCAATATCCTTATCTTCAGCTGCAATCGATAGTGGATAACCGCCGGCAAGCGAGACCCCGCAGAGAACTATTTTAGAGGGATCGATCACATCCAGAGATCGAACGTGGGATATTGCTGCCCGAATATCATCCAACTGGCATGGTGGATCTACCAGATTCCGCAATTTTCCATCTGAAAAAGCATAATTCCGGTAATCAAACAAAAAAAACAGCATACCCGTTCTGCAAGAATTCTTTTCCAGTCCGCATGGTTGCCATAAAACGGGGGTGCCCAAGTCCATGAGCTATGATAATGACCGGAGGATGTTGGACCATATCAGGAAGAAAAAGATCGGCATCACATAGTTCCCCGGAACTCAGAAAAGGCGAGTGGAGTTGTAACATAAAAAAATGATGAATAAATTTTGGATGGTTTATAATTTATATTTTTGACTTAACTGCAGCCACTCCATCCACAGTTTTTGCAGATCCCCATATTACAGCCCTCGCCGAAATCCAGAGGCTCGCCGCACTCAGGACAAGGTGGGTTCTTATGTTCTCCGGGGGTCACCGGGGTAAGCGACCAGTTGTCCAGCGTGGCGATCGCCTGATTGGTTGCCGCAAGTTCAATGCATTTTCCCACAACATCGGCACAGGACATACCCTCCGAATTTTTGTTCTTGATTGCCGAGACACAGTTCACTTTCGCGAACTGTTTCACGAACTTTTCATACGGAACACCGTTCTGTAAACCTGTGCTGATACTTCGGCCAAGTGCATTGCTGCTTGCCTCGCATCCAGCTCCGACGGTTCTGATGAACACTTCCATGGGCTTTCCGTCCATGGTGTTTACCGTGATATACAGACGGCAACATCCTGACTGGGCAAGGAAGGTCCTTCCAACGAGTTCCCGCGGGCGGGTAAAGACCGACTTCGTAACGATCCCTGGAACGAGGGTCGCCTGCGTCTCGACCGGCTTCGCCGTATCCTGCTTTTCAAGAGCGAGAACGACATCTTCCCGGGACCCGGTACGGTACAGGGTCATGCCTTTGATACCTTCTTTCCATGAAAGAATGACCGCCTTTTCAACATCCTCTTTCGATGCGGAGACGGGCATGTTGATCGTCTTCGAGATCGAGGCGTGAACATGTTTCTGGAATGCCGCCTGCATCAGGACATGATCCTTCCATCCGATGTCCAGAGCAGTCTTGAAGACGGCTTTGAATGAGTCAGACAGCCAATCAATGTCCTGGACCGAGCCCGTTTCATGGGCATGGTTGATGACCTCGTCGCGTTTTGCTTCTGCTTCGTCACCCGTAATGCCCATCGATGTGATGACACGCCTGAGTTCCGATTCGAAGTATGGATGGACCATCACGAATGTTTTGCCGACCGTGTTCCGACGGGTGTAGGCAAACGAGAATACCGGTTCGATACCCGACGAGCAGCCTGCGAGAAGTGAGATCGTTCCGGTCGGAGCGATTGTGGTGAGGGCAGCGTTTCGCATAATGACACCCTGCTTGTCCCAGACACTTCCTTCATATGCAGGGAACGTGCCCTTCTCTTTACCGAGAATGATCGACTCTTCGACGGCAATCTTATTGACTCTCTCCATAACCTCGATGCAGAAGTTTCTGCCGGCTTCCGAGTCGTAAGGGATCCTGAGCATGAGCATTGCATCGTGAACACCCATCAGACCAAGACCGACCTTTCGCGTACGGTTGGTAGCTTCACGAATCTCAGGGATCGGGAAGACGTTTTTCGTGATAACGGCATCAAGGAACCTGACACCCATTCTGATCATTTTATCGAGAGCGTCGTAGTTCAGACCGTCGGCACGGATGAATTTTGCCAGGTTGATACTTCCCAGAACACAGGATTCAAAGGGAAGAAGCGGCTGTTCACCGCAGGGATTGGTGGTGTCAATGTCCCCAAGGTTTGGGGTGGGATTTTTCTGATTGATGGTATCGTAGAAAAGAATTCCCGGTTCACCATTCTTCCAAACTCCATCGACAATCCCTTCCCATATTTCGCCTACGGTGATATCCGCCGCTTCGGCATTGGTTACCCAGACCTTGTCCATCTCACCTTTCGCGACATGATCCATGAACGCATCCGAGACCATCACGGAGATATTGAAGTTACTGAAATCGCCTTCCTTGGCTTTACTTTTTATGAACTTGATGATGTCCGGATGCCAGACATTCAGGATACCCATATTTGCCCCGCGTCTTCTGCCGCCCTGTTTGATGACATCTGTCGCGGCATTGAACACCCGCATAAAGGAGACCGGTCCTGAGGCCACACCGTCCGTTGATCGGACAGGTGAACCTTCCGCTCGCAGGTGAGAGAAGTTGTATCCGGTTCCCCCTCCCGACTGATGAATGATCGCTCCCCAGCGGATCGCATCAAAAATCTCCGGCAGGGAATCATTCACAGGGAGTGTGAAACAGGCTGAAAGCTGCCCAAGCGGTGTTCCTGCGTTCATCAGTGTCGGAGAGTTAGGAAGGAATGACAATGACATCATGGCGTCAAAGTATTCCTTCGTCTCTTCCGGTGTTTCACCCAATGCATCTGCAACTCTTCTACAGACATCTTCGAAAGATGCCTCACCGGTGCGGTAATATCTTGCCGCTAAAATACTGTCAACTACTGAATCCGCCATCAATTAATCCCTCGATTACTGGTGCATTGTTCAAAAAGCCAAATCGGGATACGTCGTACCCCAAGTGAGTTTTTGTACGTAAGAATTAATAGGACATCACCGTATTTTAATCCACTTAATTCAGGGCTAGGTCCTGGAACACAACTCTTAAGAGCTAGTTAACGAGACCAATTAACTACGATGGTTGTTCCCGCAAAAGTATTTTTTACCCGAGGCAGAGGTGTTCACAAAGATCAGCTCGTTTCATTCGAGATGGCCCTCAGAAATGCAGGAATCGCTCCCTTTAATCTGGTGTATGTATCGTCCATCATGCCGCCGGATGCTGATATCGTCTCGCGCGAGGAGGGACTTGCCGCCCTGAGACCAGGAGAGATCGTTTACTGTGTTATGGCGAAAAACGCATCAAACGAGCCAAATTTAAAGATATCCGCTGCGATCGGCCTTGCAGTCCCGCAGATCCATGATAAGCAGCACGGATATCTCTCAGAGCATCACTGCATAGGGATGTCTGAAAAGGAGTGCGGAGCATATGCCGAAGAACTCGCAAGAACGATGCTGGATACCATTATGCAGAAGCAGGGCGGCAATATCCTGAAAACCAGCAATATCAGTATCTCTGCAGAAACGGATGAGAACGGCAACTGGACGACTGTTGTCGCAACTGCGGTATTCGTCTGTTAAACCTATATCTGAATACGACCAATATTTCTACAACATGTGCGGCATCGCAGGAATTACCGATACAACAGAAGTGTCGGCATCATTGTACTTGGCATTATATGCACTCCAGCACCGGGGTCAGGAAAGTGCAGGCATCTTTACGTACGATGGTGAAACCGTACACAAATACAAAGGATACGGACTGGTGTCCGAGGTTTTTAACGGACCTGTTCTCGAAAGTCTGATAGGAAAGACCGGTATTGGTCACGTGAGATATCCAACGACCGGCGGGTCGAAGCCGGAAAACATCCAGCCGTTCCATTTTATGTTCCGGGGACATTCGCTGTCGCTTGTTCACAACGGGAATTTGATAAATACGGATGAACTCAGATACGAGTATGAAGGGCGCGGCCACATTTTTTCCACGACGTCGGATACCGAGGTCATCGCAGCGATCCTCGCAAATGAGATCATTCATGATCATACGCCTGACGAAGCGATCAGTTACTGTATGCGGATGATCAGCGGATCATATGTCGTGATCTTCATGCTGGATGGAACACTGTATGCATTCCGCGATCCACTTGGGATAAAACCGCTTTGTCTTGGAAAAACGGAGACTGGCGGTCATATTCTGGTTTCCGAAAGTGTAGCACTGGATGCGATCGGTGCAGAGTTCATCCGGGACATTGCCCCGGGAGAAAGTGTCAGACTGCAGGAAGGAGAAGTATTTTCCCGGAAGATGATGAAGGCAAGATCCTGTGCTCATTGTATGTTCGAGTACGTCTACTTCGCACGGGCCGATGCGGTGATCGACGGCGTATCGGTCTACGATGTGCGTAGAAAGACCGGAGCACTGCTCGCAAAAGAAGCTCCGGCAAAAGCTGACCTTATTTCCCCGGTGCCGGATTCCGGCACGGCAGCCGCGACCGGATTTTCCCGCGAATCAGGCATACCGTTCCGCGAAGCCCTAATCAAAAACCGGTACACAGGACGGACATTCATTATGCCGACACAGGAGAGACGGGAGATCGCCGTCCGGATGAAACTGAACCCGGTCCGCGGACATATCAAAGACAAATCCGTGGTTCTCGTTGATGACAGTATCGTAAGAGGTACGACCTCGAAGAAGATCCTGTCGCTTGTGCGGGAGTTCGGTGCAAAAGAGATGCATCTCAGGATCGCATCCCCGCCGATCATTGCACCCTGTTATCTGGGAACGGACTTCCCCACACGGGATGAACTGATCGCGTCAACAAAATCCGTTTCAGAGGTTGAAAAGGCGATCCAGGCAACAAGTCTTGCCCACATCTCCCTCGATGGACTTATCGAGGCGATCGGCATTCCGCGCGAAGATCTCTGTCTGGGCTGCCTTACCGGAAGATATCCGATCGCGATTCCGGGAGAAGAAGAGGACAACCGCCGTATAGAAATGGTAGACTCCTACTCCTGTCCTTGAACAGAATCATCATACCTATTTTTTAAAATTGAAGATAATATCTGCAGGCCGATTTATAGCAGGCATATAAAAAACATTGAAAACAGTTTAGCTGTTTGAAGGTTTTTCCGCTTCCGGCAAAGAAGGGAAAAACACAATAAAATTTTTGGAGAGGTTTTAAGAGAGTGGTACGTGTCATTAACCTGAGTATTTTTATGGAACAGACCCGAAAACTGTAGTGGTGTGGTGTGTTTTGTGAGGTGTATATTCTGTGGAAAAGGCCGGTGTGTGTGGTGCGTCCTTGTTTCCCATTTTACAGAACTGATTTTGTTCACGGGTCTGTTTGCCGCTTGTGCTCTTCTCACAAGCTGCTACAATACTATTTGTCATTTTTGTATTTAAATATATCCCTCAACGCACAGCATTACCGTTGTGCATTGATGCCTCGCACAGTGCAAAGCATTATAATTTCAGGAGTCAAATAAAGAGTAATGGTTGAGCAGACTGGCGATTTCTCCGAAATTCTCACACTTTTACATGAAAATCCCCGTGGTATGTCAGTCACAGAAATTGCTGAAGCCACGCATCTGAATCGAAATACCATAGCACGATACATGGATAACCTGCTGGTTTCCGGACGGGTCGAGATGCGCACGTTTGGAAAAGCCAAAGTGTTCTTTTTATCAAAACGGGTCCCCGTATCAGCAATGCTCAATCTCTCATCCGAAATGGTCATCCTGATCGACTCAGATCTGAAGGCCATTCAGGCAAATGAATCGTTATTATCATTCCTCTCTGCAGACACCGAAGATATCGTCGGGAAATATGTATATGATAGTGCCTGTAAGACTTTCTGCAACGACGTACTGACCGATCAGATCAGAGCAGCTCTCAGGGGCGAGATGGTCAGAAGTGAACTGCGCCTTTTGAAAAACGGGAAAGATTGTTTCCTGGACCAGCGGATCTATCCCATGGTGCTGTCCAACGGGAGACCCGGCGTTACCGTTGTCTGGGGCGATATCACAGAAAATGTAAACTCAGCGGACGCGCTCGAACAAAGCGAGGCGATGTTCAGGCGTCTCGTTGAAACGATCCATGATGTCATCTGGTCCATGGATGAAACGTTTGGCATCCAGTACATCAGCCCCCAGATCGCCGAAGTGACCGGATACCTTCCGGAGGACCTTATCGGCCGCAAACTTTCTGAGTTCATGCCGACCGGGGCCGCAGCCCGGTTCGAGTGGGAACTCGCCTCGAAGGTTTCCCAGGAAACCGGATTCACCCTCCCCGAATTTCCCTTCATCTGCAAAAACGGGAAAAAGATCTACTGCGAATTTTCCGGATCCCCCATCCTTCTCGACGAGGAGGAATCCATCTTCCTTGGATACAACGGCGCCCTTCGCGATGTTACTGACAGGAGAGATGCTGAGCTTGGAGCAAAACGGTGGAAACGTTTTCTCGACTCCGTGATGAACAACATTCCTTCGATCATCACCGTGATCGACATGGAAACCCGGGAATACTATTATGTCAACAAATCTGCTGAAAGGTTTCTGCAGAAGTCCAGAACAGAACTCTCCCAGATGACCTCAAAAGAGATCCTGACAAAAATCGGATCGGTCCGGCTCACGGAAGCTCAAGATACTGTGGCGTTGACGGGCAAAGAGGTCCGGGTATCCGAAGACCGGATCGTGGTGAATGGAGAGACCAGATACATCTCTGCACGGATCATCCCGATGAAACTCTCGGTCGATCGTCAGTATCTACTGACAATCGTCAATGACATCACCGAAGAGGATGCAGACCGGCAGCGGCAGATGATGAGCCGGGAACTTGCTTTCATTCTTGAAGGTATATCCACCACACAGGAGATGTGGGATCCGTTGCTTGATATGCTCCCGAAAATTTCAGGATTCGAATCGGTTGCGATATATCAGCGGAGTATATTTGATGATTACACGCTGTTTAGGACAAAGAACGGCAGATTCATCCCGGCAATCCATACAGATTCGATCGTTCACCGGATCATTCGAAAAGGCGAGCCGGTGATCTTTGACAAATACCGGATGAAACTTCTGCCGGAAAACACCGTTTCCCCGATGGATCAGGCAAAGTCACTGATCTTAATGCCGGTCATCTTCGAGAGCAGGGCAGTTGCCTGTGTCATCCTCGGCTCAAAAACAGCACTCTCTCCAGACACCGTGCGCAGAACACTCCTGTTATCAACAGCATTCCAGATCAGTACAGTTGCATCCCGGTGTCTTGTCCAGGAAAAACTTCAGCGGGAACGTGACCGGACAAGAAGTTATCTTGATGTGGCAGGAGTCCTGCTTGTTGTTGTGAACCGGGAAGGAAATGTGGAGATGCTGAACAGATACGGCACAAAGATCCTCGGCTACACCGAAGCTGACCTGCTGGGAAGAAACTGGTTTACGACCGTGATCCCGGAGAACTGCTCACAAAAGAGGTTTGGATCTTTCCAGAAGATCATTGCCGGAAATATCCATGAAGAGGATTATGTGTATGAAGGAGCTGTCCGTTGTAAAGACGGAACAGAGAAGATCCTCAGGTGGAGAAACACGCCGCTCCGTGACGATTCCGGAAGTATCTCCAGTATCGTATCATCCGGAGAAGTAATTTAGATCTTTTTTTGCAGAGCTTGTTCGACGATCTTTATCGCGCAAAGATCCCCGCACATAGAACAGGTCTCGCACTCCCCATCCCGATCGTGGATCTCTTTTGCATGTTCACCAAACAGTGAGAGATCATACTGCGCCTGCCAGTTGAGATTTTTGCGGGCTTCGGCCATCTTTGCCTGACGGGGAAGTTCGGCATCCCTCCGGCGGGAAAGGTCGCCGACGTGAGCTGCGACTTTGCAGACCCGGGTACCCTCGATGATGTCATCGACATTAGGAAGAGCGAGATGCTCTGACGGGGAGACCATGCACAGGAAATCCGCTCCGGCAGAAGCTGCAGCAACCCCGCCGATCGCGGCCGTGATATGGTCATATCCCGGAGCAATATCCGTGACCAGCGGACCTAAAAGATACAGCGGTGCGAAGTCCGTGATCTCCTTGATCATTTTTACATTGTAGGGGATCTCGTTGTAATCCATGTGCCCCGGACCTTCGATCATTCGCTGGACCCCCTTTTCCCGGGCACGTCTGGCAAGTTTTCCAAGCGTCAGATACTCCTGTGACTTTGCAAGTTTCATTGAATCGACAAATGCCCCGGGACGCATGCCGTCGCCAAGCGACAGAGAAATGTCGTATTCATCAAGGATCTCAAGAAGATAATCGTATTCTTTATAGAGCGGATTCTCCTCGCCGCTTGAAAGCATCATTGCTGTATGGAATGACCCTCCGCGTGAAACAACACCCATCACCCGCGGATCAAGGGTCAGAGCATCCAGGACCTCTAGATTGACACCGCAGTGAAGCGTCATGAAATCAACTCCCTGTTTTGCCTGATCACGGATCACGGAGAACAGAATATCAGCAGTCAAGTCGACAACGTTCCCTGCACGGCGGACCGCTTCGTAAATCGGAACGGTCCCAACGGGAATTGCGAGTTTGAGGATCTCTTTTCTCATTGCAGGAAGGTCCCCGCCTGTAGAAAGATCCATTATTGCGTCAGCCCCGTTATCGATCGCAGCCTGTGCTTTCACCATTTCCTTTGCCGGATCGCAGGTGACACCGGATGTTCCGATGTTCACATTGATCTTGACGGTCGTTCCTTCACCGATCGCACAGGGTTTATATTCACGTACCTCATTTTTCAGAAGAATGGTCCGGCCTGCGATGATATTTCTGGAAAGAGCCTCCGGCGTCATTCCCTCGGATTTTGCAGCCTCGACAACTCCGGACAAATCTCCGTGAAGGCAGCTCTGGATGATGGAGTGCATATGTAAGTACCTATTTGGTTTCCTTTCGCATTATAGGTTATACAAAGAAAGTTAAACCAGAGTAGCGAAGATATCTGAGTATGAGCGAATCAATAATCTGGCTTTCAGGCACCGGCTGGAGAGCAAATTCATATATTGCCGGAAATATCCTTGTTGATGCTGCCGTATCGGCGGATGCAGTATATCCATACAGGGATCAGATCGACACGATTGTTCTGACACACGGACATTATGATCACACGGTAAATCTTTCGAAACTTGCAGAGCTCTGCAGTGCAAAGGTCATGATCGGCGAGTATGATCTGCCGTTTTTAACGGATGCAAAACTCAGCCTCTCGAATCAATTCGGAGAACAGCCGCCGAAGTATCCAGCAGAGATCCTGAAAGACGGAGACACCGTGGGTGAGTTCACCGTGTACCACACACCGGGACACACACACGGAAGTATCTGCCTTTTTAGAGAATCGGACGGGGCATTGATCGCAGGGGACACGATCTTTCCAAATGGTTCATTCGGACGCTTCGATCTGCCGACGGGAAATCACGCAGAACTGATCAGCTCAATCAACCGTCTTGCAGAACTGCCGGTGGAATCACTTTGGTGCGGACATGAAATGCCGGTCGTGAGCGACGCAAAACGCCATGTCCTTTTGTCACAGTACGATGTTGTAAGATATGGATAAAGGGATTTACTGTCTTATCCTCGAATGTGCAGAACCATGTACGGTTCAAATCGGTGCACTCGGACCAACAACGTTCAAAAAAGGCTGGTATATGTATGTGGGATCTGCTCTTGGTTCAGGCGGACTCTCAAGGGTCACCCGGCATATCAGATTCTTTCATGAACGATACCGGAAACCAAAATGGCACATCGACTATCTGATGGCGGCGGGTGGGGTGACCCTCACGAGCGTTATCTGTGCAAAAACCGAAGAGAGACTGGAGTGCATTCTCGCAAAAAACATAGGAGATGATAGAGTGGAAAAGTTCGGCTGTTCCGACTGTGCCTGCGACTCACACCTTTTCTACCGAAAAGACTCGCCCGAGACGGAGATCATCCGTGCTTTTGAGAAAACAGGCGTGAAGCCTGTGTATCATCTGACCCGATAAGGAGAGAGAAGACTGATCTTAAGAATGATCCGGGCAATCTCCTCAGGAGATTCACGCTCTTCTTTCTGGATCCAGGTCAGAAACACATTGAAATGTGATGCGTTGATATATGCCAGAAGATACTCGAGCGGGACGGAGAAACTATCCTGTAAAGCCACAGTGACGAGTTTTTCCGCAAAAACATCATGCCAGAGGCGGTCTTTCAGCCTGCTCTGGAACGAACATGATCCGTTTTCTCCAAAAAGGGCCCGCATTATCTGAATATTTTCTTCAAAATATGTGAACAAGGCCACAACGGTTTTTCTCAGTGTCCGGCCCTCAGTCAGAGGAAATACCTCTCCTCTGATGATTTCCCGAAGATCATTGCCGATCTGGATCTCGAACGTCTCCAGAAGGGCATATTTATCCTTATAATGCAGATAAAACGTCCCGCGACCGATGTCGGCAGCATCGACGATGTCTTTAACGGATAACTCGTCAAAGCCTTTTTTTGCGACAAGGTCAATGAAAGCGGAACGGATACACCGTTCCGTTTTGATAAACCGCCGGTCTCTTGGATGTAAATCTGTCATGGAGTATTGTTTCTTTGAAATGCTGATTTTTCTTATTACTTAAAGTAAACACCGACATCCTTCAACCCATTCCTCATGGCAAGGGTAATGACAAGCGGTGTGATACTCTCGATGGTCGCTGCACATGCAAGCGGCCCTGCATCCAGCGGGACGAGTTTAGATACGTTTGCTACAAGATCCATAACGATCCGTTTTGCTCCCTCATCATCTCCGCAGACACAGACGGAGTAATCAAGCTCTTCATCAAGCTCCATCCATTTACCGGAGGCAACATTGTTGAAGGCTGTCGTGAGTTTCGCTGAGGCAGGAAGCATCTTCTGGATCGCGAGAGCGGCCGAACCTTCGACGGGGCGGTCCGGGAGGAAGTACTTCTCTTTCGGGAAGCGAAGCATCGGATTGATCAGCGAGACCACGATCTTATTTTCAAAAACGGCTTTCCCGATAGTTTCGATGGTCGATTCGATCTTGTCAAACGGTACAGAGAGGATGATGATATCGGAATCACACACACTTGCATTCGATCCTCCGCTGCATGTTCCGCCGATCTCGCATTTACGCTCAGACAGACAGCAGGTCACGCCGTCAGCAGCCGTTGCCGCTTTTGACGGATCACGGGATCCAAGCGAGACGTCGTATTTACCGCTTATACAGATCCGGCGGGCAAGTCCCTCCCCGATATTGCCGGTTCCACCAATTATTCCAACTCTATACCGGGTTGTATTTTGTACCATTTCAGTCATGATTAACACCACAAAATTTCACGCCAGGGATTCTGACATGATGTTCATTAGTCTCACATGGATATATTAGCTTTCCGGCATGAAATCGAAAAGACATTTTCATGGAGAGCGTATAGGGACGAAGTCGCATATTTTCCGGATTTTTCTGGATATTGTTCTGAAAAAAACATGCTCACCGAAAGATGATTCAAACCCATGGAAAGTATTTATCCCCACGCCCACAATTTATTAAGAATAATAATATCTAAAGGTCCCCGTATGAACAGAAATAATCTTCGACACATAATTCTCACAGCATGTATCGTCTGCGCTTTGATCCTCGCCGGCACCGGAGCGGTATCGGCCGCTAACCAGTCCACCTTTGTTATTTCAGATTTTTCCATCTATCCGGAATCTCTGATGCCGGGAGACTCGGGTATCGTTACTCTAACGATTGAAAATACCGGTACAGAATTTATCCCGGTCAATCAGATCTTCATCAAAGACTCAGATGGGATCAAATCATCAGTGACCCCGTATCAGAACCCGATCGGCGGAGTTGGAGCGGGAGATACATTCACATTATCTCTTCCGATAACCTCAACGGGAGAATCCGGTACTTTTTACCCGGTACTTTATGTAGATTTCAGCGGGAACTACGGCAATTATCTGAAATACCCGTTTGCCGTCATTGTTGACGACAACAGTGTTGCCATCTCGATCACGAGCCGCCCCGAAGTATTCGAGCCTGACACAACACAGACCGTTTCTCTCACGATTGGAAACCTCAGAACGAATGCGATCGAAGCAGTCGAGATCAGGGCATCAGGAACCGGTGTCTCCTCCAAACAGACCTCGCTCTTCCTTGGAACGATCGCTGCAAATAATGCAAATAATGGAACCTTAAGCGTTTCCACAACGGCAGAGACGGAAGAGGTCACCTTCGATGTGACCTACAGGAACGGAGCAAACTGGCACACCGAAAGTCTCACGATCCCTCTTGAGTCAGGCATCTCCAAAACCGGCGCTGAACTCATCGTCAACAACATCGAGATCACAAACTCAGGAAGTTATTACACGATCATCGGTGATGTAAACAATGCAGGGCTCACAACAGCTAAGGCACTCGTTGTCTCAACCGAAGGAGCGACCAAAACAGGACTTTATCCATCCTATGTTGTAGGATCCATGGATGAGGATGGCCTTTCCGAATTCGAAGTGACCTTCAGCAACCCTGTAGACGACAAAGTGACCCTGGTCTTTACCTATAAAGATGTGAACGGAAACGTATACACACAAAAGCAGGAAGTTCCGATCACCTCTGCTCTCACTGAATCCCAGACGGCCGGTGAGTCAAGCCCGGTCGCCACCGTTCTGATCGTTATCGTAATACTCGTCATTCTTGCCGGCGGTTTTGTTGCCTGGAAGAAAGGAAAAATATTTGCACGGAAGTAAACCATGAACTCGATCCCTGTGGTCGAACTGCATGACGTCTCGAAAATCTATCCAATGCCTGCGGGCGACGTGCATGCATTAAACCACGTAGATTTCTCCATTCAGAAAGGGGAATTTGTGGCCATCATGGGACCGTCAGGTTCGGGCAAATCAACACTGATGAATATGATCGGGTGCCTGGATGTCCCGACCTCCGGCGAAATAAAGATCAACGGCAAGTCTACGTCAGAGATGACGGATGATGAGCTGACCCTGCACCGGAGAGAGACGATCGGATTCATTTTCCAGAAATATAACCTGATCAGTCTCTTGACAGCATATGAAAACGTCGAGTATCCGCTGATTTTAAAACACGGACACAAGGACACGACGACACGCACGGCAGATCTTCTCAAAATGGTAGGACTGACCGAAGGCCAGATGCGGCACACACCCTACGAACTCTCCGGAGGTCAGCAGCAGAGAGTGTCCATTGCGCGGGCTCTTGCAAACGATCCGACATTTTTGTTGTGCGATGAGCCGACAGGAAATCTTGATTCAAAGATGAGTACACAGATCATGGAGATCCTGACAGATCTGCACTCCCAAGGGAGAACGGTCGTCATGGTGACCCATGACCCGAAGACAGCTGAATACGCTGAACGTATTGTGATCATCAGGGACGGTGAGATCGTCGATGAGTGAGGAAAACATATCATTCCTGCAAAAGGTCTACTCACCAATGGTCCTCTCACTTGCGGTCAGAAACCTGAAACTGAATAAGTTTCGGACCATCCTTTCGATGATCGGCATCGTGATCGGTGTTTTTGCCATCTGTGCGATGGGAATGCTCAGCGCAGGATTTACCGAGGAGATGAACTCGATGATCTCCGACACGGCAGATACACTCACGATCACCCCAATCGGTGAAACAGTCATTGACGGTACGACGACAACGGGTTTTTCCACCACAGATCTCCGGAATATCGAAGCTGCAGTTAAATCCGTGACCAGTGATTATGATTTCATCCCGATGTACTCTTCAAGTAAGTACATATATATCGGAAAAGAGACCACGGGCGCCACGATATCCGGAATGGATTCAAGTGACATCACGAAAATTGCAACGCTGATCGACGGCACTCTTCCGCGAGGATCAACCAACGTTATCGTTGGCGAAACATTTGCCGAAGACAACGATCTCAGGATCGGAAGCCGGATGATCATACTCGATACGACCGGTCAGGAGGTAACCTGCAGAGTCGTTGGTATGATGGAAGATACCGGGGTGATGTCCCTTGGGTTCTCCACAGACAACGCAGTTGTCGGATCGATCGAGTGGTACACCGGACTTGTCGGAGACAATCACGGTCTTTATGACAAAGTGATCGTCAAAGCATATGATCCAACAGAACTGAGCGCGATCGACGCAGCGATAGAGGAGAAGATGAACGGCAAGGAGGACAAAGACTCTGATGATACGGTCTATATCCTGAACTCATATGAGATCATGGCGGTCTTCGATGATATCATGTCCATGTCAAGCATCTTCACGACCATCATCAGCGGGATCTCCCTTCTGGTCGCAGCAGTGGCAATCGTAAATGTGATGCTGATGAGTGTAAAGGAGCGGACAAGAGAGGTAGGTATTCTCCGGAGTATCGGAACCTACCGAAGTCAGATTATGCTGATGTTCCTCTATGAAGCAGGGCTGATCGGTCTGATCGGCGCAATTGCCGGTACATTGCTCGGATTGATCGCAGCTCCTGTATTACTGATGGGAATGATGGGATCCATCGATGCGATGTTTACCCCGGCTGTTCTCATCTATGTGCCGATCGGCATTCTTATCGGTCTCGTCGTCTGTCTGATATCCGGCCTCTATCCGGCATGGAAAGCAGCCAACCTCAACCCGGTCGAAGCAATGTCGACCGACTGATCTTTACTTTTTTTTTATCTAAACAGCTGCAGGGATCAAAAGTCACGCAGCAAAAAAGAGTTGTTTTGAATATTCAGAATGAGTCGCCAACTTTGAGATAATGCCCGTTGACGATCTCATAGCCCGGCATTTCACGTTTCCCCTCGGGTTTTGCAGAAAGAATACAGACAGCGCCGTCCCCCGTCATCACGACAGGCCCTTTCTTTTTGATCACATTGACCACCATGCCCGGCTCTCCGGTATGATCCCCGGAGACCTTCTCGGATCTGTAGATCTTCAGGAGTTTTCCGTCGGGAAGCCTGGTGTTTGCCCCGGGGATCGGGGAAAGCCCTCTGATCCTGTTATGAACCACAGCGGCAGGGAGAGACCAGTCGATCACACACTCCTCTTTGGAAATGGAGGGAGCAAACGTCACCTTCGCTTCATCCTGAGGAGTTCTGGTGACCTGACCTGACTCGACCTGTTCAAGAGCCTCGATGAGTGCTTCGGCCCCGAGATCGGCAAGAAGGTCGTGAACTTCTCCATAGGAGGCATTTTCATCCAGCGGGATCGCCTTTGAGAGGATCACATCGCCGGCATCGAGACGGGCCTTCACGTACATTATCGAAACGCCGGTCTCGGAATCGCCGTTCAGCACAGAATACTGCATCGGAGCTGCCCCCCGATACTTGGGGAGAAGGGAGCCGTGCAGATTTATCGTATTGTGTTTCGGGAGATCGAGGATCGAATCGGGTATCATCATACCAAATGCCACAACTACAGAGATGTCAGGAGAAAGAGCCTTCAGCTGCTCGAACAACTCAGGATCCTTCATATTTTCCGGCTGAAAAACCGGGATCCCATGCTCAAGTGCAAACACCTTCACCGGAGAGAACTCGATCTTGTTTCCCCGCCTATTCGGTTTATCGGCGCGGGTCAGAATACCGACGATCTCGTGCTTTGCAAAAACTGCACGAAGCGAAGAAAGGGCATACTCCGGCGTCCCCATGAAAAGGACACGCATCTTACGCCTCCTTTAGACTTAGATCTTCGAGTTGTTTCGCAATCATTTTTTTCGCGATAGGCGAGATCTTATCGACAAAAAGGACCCCGTCAAGATGATCGTATTCGTGCAGGAAGACCCGTGCCGGATAATCCTTCAGCTCCTCTTCGATAAGTTCGCCGGCTTCATTCGTATATCTGACCGTGATCCTCCGGGGACGACGGACTTTTTTATGGATGCCGGGAACAGAGAGACATCCCTCTTCCATCTCGGCTAAGGCGTTCCCGGTTTTCAGGATCTCCGGGTTGATGACTCTGCGGACTTTGTCTCCGGGATTCATCACAAAGAACCGTTTTCCGATCCCAACCTGCGGGGCAGCAAGACCGACTCCGCGATGTTCTTTGAGCATCGGGATCATCTCGTCAAGAATGGCCAATAGTTCTGGGGTTATTGTATCGACGGGTTCGGCGACTTTGGATAGCACCGCTTTTCCGTATATTTGAATCTCCATTATTATTAATGTTGGATTTTTTCCTTGATGAATCTGCCTGAAAAAGCACTATGTTAAAAGAAGTGATGAAACAGACAACGAAGAACACGAAGAGGTTTTTCGGTAAAAGACTGCCTTACGATCCCGCCCGTAAAAAGTAAGTATACTACGGGAAAAAGAGCGGTAAAAGAAACTGGATAATTGTTAGAAAATTGATGTGTTTGGACAGTTAAGTCCGAACAGTATTAGAACCGGTTCCGTGGGGTCCGGTGTTTTGGAAGGCATTCCTGACAATAGACTGGTCTACCTTCTGTTGGCTTAAACGGTACCTCGCATTCTTTTCCACAGTCTGAGCAGACTGTTTTGGTCATTTCGCGTGGGCCGTCATTAAACTGGCGTGGTGCGCCAAAATTATTTCTTC
>Ga0265294_10004176_pt1 | contig 18128 bp, 14 predicted proteins | sample MunlanPumphouse3_FD_192504 | JGI IMG/M metagenome (GOLD analysis project Ga0265294, IMG submission 192504) | Groundwater microbial communities from a municipal landfill in Southern Ontario, Canada - Pumphouse #3 | ecosystem: Environmental > Aquatic > Deep subsurface > Groundwater | place...
GGAGATGATCTCCCTTGCCCGCCAGCAGATCGCGGAACTCTTTCTCGCGCTGACCATCCTCGTGATGATCGACAAATCCATGGACAGGAGCAGGCGGGCATTCCTGATGGTCGCGTTCGGCTTTGCCATGATCGTCTCGCACTACGGCCTCTCGTACATCTACCTCTTCTCGCTCATCCCGGCATGGCTGTTGCTGGTCACGCTCGGACGCCTGCCATCCGAAATACGGCAGAGACTTCCGGGGCTCCCGGGAACCCCGGAAACCGATCCGCTCGCTCTGGATACCGCCCAGAAGATACCCGTCCGGACGCTTGTCCTGCCGTACATCCTGATCTTCGCCGCCCTCGCTGTCTTCTGGTACTCGACGGTGGCCGAAGGCACGGCACTTGCCACCATCACCGGTATCGGGGATAAGATCTGGACCACGCTCTTTGCAGATTCTTTAAGCCCGACAACCGCCCAGGGGATGCAGATTCTCACCGGCCAGTCGACCACGCCCCTGCACGGCCTGGCAAAAGTCGTCCATATCGCCACCCAGGGGCTCATCGCCGTGGGCCTGCTTGCAACCCTCGTGAAACGCAGGAGGTGGCGCATCGAACCGGAGTACCTCGTCGTCTCGCTCGTCTTCTTCTTCATCAACATAGCCAGCATCGTCGTCCCGTTCTTCGCGAGCTCGCTCAACACCAGCCGCCTCTACCACATCACCCTGATCTTCCTTGCGCCGTTTGCAATCATCGGCGGCATAGCACTCTACGAGGCAGCCAAGGAGAGAATACATGCCATCCAGACCGTCCCATTCATGAAGACAGCGTATCAGGCTCTCTCAGTCTTCTTCGTCGTCTTCTTCCTCTTCAACAGCGGGCTTATCTACCAGGTCGTGAACGACAGCCCGACATCGATGGCGCTCGAGACCACCGGGGATAAGCCGGTCTTCAACGGCAAAGAGGTGCAGGGAGCACGGTGGCTCTTCTTAGAAGGGATTGAGCGCCCCATCTACGTTGACGGCACACGCTGGTGGCTCCTGCTGGGATTCGACCCGGACCACCAGCGGTACATCCCGGCAGATGCTTCGCTGGTAGAGCCAAACTCCTACCTCTACTTCGGCACCTACAACCTCGTGCGGGAGAGTGTCCGGATCGAGGAGCAGGAGCAGGCCGTCACGGTGGCGGGTTACACGGATGCCAGGAGATATACCTGGGACCAGAACCGGATCTACGACAATGCCGGTTCCGCCATCTACCTGAGGGGTTGAAGAGGGAGAGCAAGGATCATAGCCACCCCTTCTTCTTCAGGATCACGCCGACCAGGATCGTGCCTGCAACGTATGTGCCGAGCCACGCATATCCCATCCCGATGAGGCCGAACCGGTTCATCATGGTGTAGCCCAGGCCCAGCAGGGCGACACTGACGAACCCGCTGAGGATGATGAGGCTTCGGATGTCGTTTCTGACCTTGGCGATGGATATGAATGTCTGGCAGATAGAGACGAAGAGGGCGGAGAGCGCAAGCACCCGGAGCAGGGCCATCCCTTCGACGTAGTCCTTGCCGATCAGGTTGAGGATCTGCTCCCCGAAGAGGGAGAGCCCGATGATCGCGGGTATGAGCAGGGCGAACATACTTGCAAGCGTCCGGAGAACGCTCTTCTTCATCTCCCCCCCGTGACTCCCCTCGACGAAGAGCGAGGTCGTGAACGCATACGGGATCATGAAGAGTATCGAGACGATCGCGTAGGTGATGTAGTAGTTGGCGGTGCTCTCGGCCCCGAGAACGTGAAGCACCATGATCGGGATGACCATGTTCGGGGCGGACATCAGTATCCCGGCGAGGTATGCGCCGGCGGAAAACTGCCATGCCTCCCGCAGGAAGGCCCGATCCACGCCTAATGCCGGTCGGATGGAGCACCGGGCGAGAAGGAGAAGGGCGAAGATGAGCCCGAGGACGAACGAGAAACCAAAGGCACTGAAGATGCCTGTCGCGCCGAGGAAGACCAGAGGGACGAGGAAGAAGATTCTCGACCCGTAGAGGAGGTTCAGGGCGAAGTAGTGTTCAGACTTTCGCAGAGCGTTGAACGCGCCCTCAAGCACCCAGGTGATGGAGTAGGCTCCGAGGAAGAGGAGGTAGAGCGGTGCGATCGTCCTGACGATCGTCAGTTCTGGGGAGATGACGTCCACCGCGGCGATGAAGACCAGCCCTGCACCCAGGGCTACCACTGTCGGCACAAGGATCGCCGTTCCGAGCACCTTGCTCTTGTCGCGACTGGGAAAGAACCGGATCACCGACTGGTCCAGGCCGAGCCGGGAGATGAGGATGAGGAGTCCCATGGACGACATAAGGGCTGTTGCAATACCCACGTCCGCCTGCGAGTAGAGCCGGGCTGCGATCATCCAGAAGAAGAATCCAAACCCCGCAGCGACGAACGATGACGCCATGATGAAGAACGAATTCCGGATAAGCGGCTCCTGTAACTGCTGCCTGACTTCACTGAAATTTTTGGGGAGTGCTACTACCATCGGTCGCCAGTATCGTACGGCACCTATAAAGATGTATCCACCGCTCCGACGTCTGTGAGGCTGCAGGAACCGCGAAAGGAACCCTTCAGCGCCATGCTGCTCGGCAAGGCTTCAGACGGTTTCCACACGAGAGAAGATCTTCAAAAGGAGCGCATCCATGGGCCACACCGGCAGAATGTGGGGTGGCAGCCGGGGTTGACATAAAGTGGGAGGGGGCTGACCCCGACTCCCGGTACAGACGTTACAGTGAGGAGGTTCTGCCGAAGAAGAAGTCGGTAAGCAGGGCGACATCCTTCCAGTCTGCGGTGCCGTTCCCATCAAGGTCGGCAGCCGCGTTGGGGGTGGTCTTCCCCTGCGCCATCTCGGCTGCGATCGTCACGTCGACCCAGTCAACGCTACCATCTCCGTTGAGGTCTCCCTTGACGGGAGCCGTCTGAGTTCCGACGACGATCTCCTTACTCATAACGTTGTTGTTCTCATCGCTCTCGGCGATCCGGTTGACGTCGTCCACGTTGGCCTTCACGGTGTGAGTGCCGAGGGTGGCCTTCCAGGTTGCACCAGCCGAACCGCCGCTGGCGGTCAGGGTGACGGATGCACCGGGGGCAATCGACGTTGTGTGGGTATCGGACCAGACGCCGGGGCCAGCGGCGCCGTCATCGAACGTGAAGATGACGCCGTGCTTCGCGCCCGCAGGCGTGGCTGCGTCACCCTGGTTCTTGACCATAGCCGAGAACGTCACCTCGCTCCCGGTCGCCGGGTTTGCCGGCTTCCAGGAGATATCGGTCACCACAAGGTCCGGCTTCCCGGAGGGAGCCGGGGTCGGGGTGGGTGCTGATCCAGCCTTCGAGACCACGATCTGCTCGGTGCGGACGTTGTTGTTCTCGTCGCTCTCGGCGATCCGGTTGACGTCGTCCACATTGGCCTTCACCGTGTGGGTACCCTCGACGGCCGTCCAGGTTGCACCGGCCGAGCCGCCGCTGGCGGTCAGCGTGACCCACGCACCCGGGGCAATCGACGTTGTGTGGGTATCGGACCAGACGCCTGAGCCGGCGGCACCGTCATCGAACGTGAAGATGACGCCGTGCTTCGCGCCCGCAGGCGTGGGGGTGTCACCCTGGTTCTTGACCGTGGCCGAGAACGTCACCGCACTCCCGGTAACCGGGTTTGCCGGCTTCCAGGAGATATCGGTCACCACAAGGTCCGGCTGCCCGGAGGGAGCCGGGGTGGCGGGGACAGGTGCCGGGGTGGCCGGAACCGGGGTTACCGGGGTGGTCGGCGTGGGAACCGGAACGGTCGGGGTCGGCACCGGCGAGCCGGTGGAGACCACCTTCACGTTCTGGAGAGTCGCCTGACCGGCGGGAACCGTGCTGACGACGGTTACACCGGGGGAGCCAGCCGGAAGGGTGCTAGAGACGATCTCCATATCCTTCACGAGGAGATTTTTGGTCCTGTAGCCCTCAACAACGAACGGCTTTGCCGCATCGGAGACGATCTGACCGGAGAAGACAGTGTTAATGTTCTCCTTCGCCCAGACCAGCGTCTCCACACGGTTGCCCGATGCATAGATGCTCACCTCAGAGTTGTCGAACTGACCGTTCGTGCCGCCGAGGCTGGAACCCTTACCCTTGTACCCGACCGGGTCGATCAGGTGGAAGTTCCGGATCTTCACGTTGTTCGCGAGGTCGACCTGGAGGCCGTAGGCGCGCGAGGTGATGCTCGTGCAGTTCTCCATCACTGTGGAGGGGTTGACCGAGCGGGACGGAACACTGTAGTAGCCAGCAGGCACCCGGTAGGAGAAGTCAGTCCTCCCGATGCCGGTGTCCTTCTCGACGCAGTTGTAGAGCTTGCCGCCGTTGGTCGTGTAGAACCCGTTCATGGAGTTGCCTTCCGCGGTGCAGTTGATGAACGTCACGTCGCAGTTCGGGGCGTAGTAGCCGCACCCGAAGTAGTGGGTCGACATGTCGTTCACATTGTAGGCCTTTGTCGGGAAGGCTTTCTGCCCGTTGTTTATGCTCGTGCAGTTCTCAAGGACGGCGTTCGTCACCTTCGGGTCGAACTCGAAGTGGAACCCGGACTCCAGGGTGCCTTCAGCCAGGCAGTTCTTCACGTAAAGGCCGTCCATGTCGTTCAATTCCGCAAAGTCGAACCCGGTGATCCAGGGGTTGAAGACTCCAAACTTGCCGCAGTTGATCGCGGCGCAGTTGTCGTAGCGGACGTTCTTGATCGTCATGTTCGTTGAACCCCAGGCGTTGTGGAGGAATCCATAGGTCCCGGTGTCCACAGCCTTGCAGTTGATGAACTCGACGTCCTCGAGGGTCGGAGCATACACGGTCGGGTCATGGACCAGGAGGTAGACCGCCTGGATGCTTGCATCCGCGGTTCCCGTGATGTTGTGGATCTTCGCGTGGCTTGCACGGATGTTCATCACACCGAGCCACTTGACACCGCTGCTGTAACCGGTTCCCTTGATGTGGAACCCGTCCAGGGTCACGTACTCGCGGTCGACGTTGATGCGCCCGTCGTGGGTGAAGACGAGTTTTGTCCTGTCGTCACCTTCCCCCATGAGAGTGGAGCCTGCTCTGGGAGCAATGATCCCTGCACAGTTGTATGTGCCACTTTTCAGGAGGACAACACCGCCGGATGATGGCAGGGCACTCAGTGCTGCCTGAATCTCCACATGATCATTGACCCCATCACAGACGTAGGCAGCCGATGCTTTATCGGCCGCACTGCTGTCGCTTGCCGCGACAATCGTGGTGGGGGTCGTCTCGAGTGCCCCGACAATCGGGACAAGCCCGACGATCAGGAACACTGCGATTAGAAGCTTCGTTGTCCGTCTATCTCGCACTATCTCACCTCTTGGGAGATACTGCATTATCTGACATCCATATTTTAAAATGCTTTTTAATTTAATATAACGACAAATATAATTCTAAATTTTAAATAAACCATGGTTTTCATTTGAAATTGCTAATTTCCAGTATATCATAGTGAGATAGGAAAATAGAAAAGTATTTCATTAGCATCAGACTTTAGCGCGCACACCCACCCCAAAGGGAACTCCCGCCAGGGGGGTTCTGGACGAAGATCCCGATGGAAGGACCAGCCCGGATCACAGAATTCACTCCGGTCTCGTATGAAAATAGCAGGTGGGAACGGACCCTCACCTTCAGCCGACCAGGAGCGTAACACTCACCCCCTGCCGCACCCTGAGGATCAAGGGAGACACACGATGTGCCGCACGCGGTGGCCCGACCACAACTCGCGAGGTTTACGCACACAAAGCCGGCCGGGGGGCTCTGCGTGGAGGACTACCCTGCTTTGGAAGTGACCGCAACGTTCTCGAACGTCACGGCTCCCACGGGCACCGACTTCGCGAGGATCACACCTTTCGTGAACGGAGAATGGCTCGTAGAGACGATCTCCATATCCCTGACCCGGACGTTGCGGGTCTGGTCACCCTCGATAACGAACGGTTTCCCCGTGTTCGATATAATCTTCCCCGAGTACTCAACGTTCTCGTTATTCCTGGCCCAGATGAGCGTCTCGACCCGGTCGCCAGACGCATAGATGTTGACTACCGAGTTCACCAGCGGCCCCCCCTGAGATCCTCCGAGGTTTGTCGCCTTTCCATCGATCCCGGCCGGGTTTTCCAGGTGGAAATTTTTGATCCAGACATCGCTCGCAAAGTCAATATGGAGGCCATAACCGTTTGAATCGATGCTCGAACAGTTCTCGAGCACCAGAGACGGGGACACCGACCGGGTTGGGGCAGCGTAGAACGATGCAGGCTGGATGATCCGGTAATCGCTCTTTCCAGCCCCGACGCTTCGATCGACACAGTTATAGAGTTTGCCGCCGCTGGTGGCATAGAACCCGTGCCGGCTGTTCCCCTCGGAGTAGCAACTGATGAAGGTGATGGCCCCCCGGGGGGCATAGTAACCGCATCCGAAGTAGTGTGTTGACATATCGTCTTCCCGGTAGACCTTCATCGGGTAGGCTTTCTGTCCATTGTTCCGGCTTATGCAGTTCTCAAGGATGCAGTCACGCTTCTCGGGGTCCCACTCAAAGTGGAACCCGGACTCCAGGTTGCCTTCAGCCAGGCAGTTCGTCACCCGGAGCCCCTCGATATCGTTCAACTCCGCAAAGTCGAACCCGGTCACCCAGGGGTTGAACGCCCCATACCTGCCGCAGTTGATTGCAGCACAGTTCTCATATCTGATATCCCTGAGAACCTTGTTCTCCGTCCCCCAGGCGTTGTGGAGGAACCCATAGGTCCCGGTATCCACGGCCCGGCAGTTGATGAACTCGATGTCCTCGAGCGTCGGTGTATAGACGTTCGGGTCGTGCAGCAGGAGGAAGACCGCCTGAGTGCTCGCATCAGCGGTCCCTTCGACCTCCAGGATCTTCGCATGACTCGCATAGATGGTGACCACACCGAGCCAGCGATCGGGCTCGATATTGGGGTATCCGGTCCCGCGGACGTGGAAATTGTAGAGCGTGACGGACTCTGAGGAGACGTTGAGCCGCCCGTTCCGGCTGAACTCGATGAACGTCGCATTCGGCCCCTCCCCGCGAAGCATGGAATTGGCGCGCGGAGAGATGCTCCCGGTGCAGGAGAACGTACCCTCGGTCAGGCTGACTGTCCCCCCCGATGAGGGCAGGCCATCAAACGCAGACTGGATGTCGCGATGATCATCCTTACCGTCGCACGTGATGTCGGCCCGGGCCTTTGACGCAGGGCTGCTGTCGCTTGCGGCGACGACGACCGTCGGCCCGGAGACTTCCAGGGGCACTGCAGGCGTTGTGGGAATGGGAGTTATCGGCGGGGGGGATGGAGGCGGGGATACCGGGCCCGACGGGTAGATGTACACGAACAGCACGACAGCACCGATCACGGAGAGAAGAATCGCGATGGCTATGAGAATGCGTCTGCCCCTGATTCCCACATATGGTCTTGCTGACATGGGATTACGACCTGCCTATGCTTGTCCCCGTGGATCTCCGGCGTGCTGCGACCGCTCCCCGTCACGGGCTGAACCGAACTCAGGAGACAGGATCGGGAGACCCTGCAACGTCTCCTGCAGGGTCAATATCCCTTATGGGGCAGAGGTACCATTTAAGAGTTTAGCTGACCCACGCCCACCAAAAGGATTGTTGTAGAAGCCCGGGGATCCGAAGGTAAGGTTTAAGTTCCCTAAAGGCAGAAATGCCGACCCAGAGCGTTATTGCGACGGAAGCACCCCCAAAAAAGGGGTACCTTTCCCGAAACCCTACGCCGTACTGTTGACCGGCAACACCTCAAGGTCGGAGAGATCGAGACCCCCTGCCAGGGTCCACTCGACCAGCACCGGCTGAACTGCGTTGGAGACGACCCTGCCAGAATACGTGACGTTCCTGTTATTCACGATGTACAGGAGTGTCTGCGGCCCTTCTCCCGATGCATTAAGGTCTATGATCGAGTCGGAGATACCTGCTTCGATCGTCGAATTCACCGGAAGTTTTCCGGGAGGACACCCCAGTACCGCCCCGATGCCGTCGATGCCTGCCGGGTTGGTCATGGTGAAGTTCCTTACAAGCGCGTCCTCCGTCCCGCAGACAAAGAGGCTCCATCCGTTCGAATCATGGCTCCGGCAGTGGTCCATCACGATAGAGGGGTTTGTCGAGGTAGGCAGGGACTGGAGGACGCAGTATGATATGGGCTTTGAAGAGGGGGCGATGGCCGGGGAACGGCCGGTGCCGCTCTCGGTGCAGTTGTAGAGGAGCATACCGTCCGGATTGATGATGAAGAACCCAAACGCAGTGTTTCCCTCGGCCCGGCAGTTTATCAGGGAGACCTGACCCCCGGGGAGATAGAACCCGGACCCGAAGACACCCGGGTCTCCCACCAGGTAGTTGTCGGGCTGGGGTTTCTGCCCATTGTTCCTGCTCGAACAGTTGATGAATACGCAGTCTCGCTTCTCAGGGTCCCACTCAAAGTGGAACCCGGACTCCAGGTTGCCTTCAGCCAGGCAGTTCGTCACCCGGAGCCCCTCGATACCATTCAACTCCGCAAAGTCGAACCCGGTCACCCAGGGGTTGAATGCCCCATACCTGCCGCAGTTGATTGCAGCACAGTTCTCGTAGCGAACATTTCGGATCGTTGTGTTCTCCGATCCCCACGCGTTGTGGAGGAACCCATAGGTCCCGGTGTCTGCGGCCCGGCAGTTGACGAATTCGACGTCCTCGAGCGTCGGAGCGTAGACGTTCGGGTTGTGGAGCAGGAGGAAGACCGCCTGGATACTGGCATCCGCGGTTCCCGTGACGTTAGAGACCCGGGTGCCGCTTGCATAGATGGTGACCACACCGAGCCACTGACCCAGGTCAAGGGTCGTGTTCGTACTCGCATTCACGTAGCCGGACCCCGCGATATGAAACCCGTCCAGGGTAACGTGCTCCCCTGAGACGTTGAGTATCCCGTTCCGGCTGAACTCAAGAGACGTTGCTCCCGGGCCCTGGCCACGGAGCGTCGTCCCTGGCGGCGGCAAGATGCTCCCCGTGCAGGAGAACCCACCCTCGGTCAGGACGATCGTGCCGCCTTCCGGCAGTGCAGCAAACGCCGCCAGGATCTCCACCTGATCGTCGAGACCGTCACAGATGTAATCTGCCTGTGCCTTCGATGCAGGGGTGCTATCGCCAGCCGCTACAACGAGTGCCGCAGTCGGTGCTGCAGCAACACTCTGGGCAAAGAGGAGGACGAGGGCAAGAGCAATCAGGGGAAGGTGAAACGAGGTCTCCCGGCGTGGAGGGCCCCGTTTGTACTCGCCAAACATGGAATCGAGCATACTGTCATCACCGCATACCGGAACAATCTGCATAGGTTGTTCACCCAGCCAATCAGGGATATAGACGCTCTACCACTGTGCTACAGGCTCCTTGCACGCTGGTTCAGGGGGACTTCGAAAAGACCTGACCCGGACAACCAGGATGCCATCCCGGCATAGGTGGAACACGGCTTGGTATAAGCGTAGAACTATAAAAACCAGAGGGTGCGATTTTCCTCAAACCGTCTTTAAATACAAGTTTTCCGGACCTCCCATATGCCTGAATACCACGGGTTGCGCGGGCCTCGCCTTCCTGCAGTACACGCCCGCGCTGTTTTAAGCAGGTGCGGACGCTGACCACGAATAAGGGGCCCGAGACAGGCCAGATTGTGATCCACGGTCAAGATCGCCACCGGGAGCCGTAGGAGGAAATTTGAGGCCAGACTGGCAGAATCGAGGGATGATGGAGGTTGTCGGAGGAATTGTATATAAAGAGATACAATATTATTCAGGAAATATGTCCAGAAAGAAGGAAGTCACCATCGGGATCACCGTTAACCTCGAGAACTATGAAAACCTCCGCCTCGAGGTCGAGGGCGATGTAGAGACCCACGAGGATGTGGACGACCTCATCATGTTCCTCGACGGGATGCTCGCCAGGTTCGGACGTGGGGATCCGGCGACTGCCGAGCGGGTGGACGCATATCGGCGGCGCGTTCTCGCGAAGCCTGTAGAGCCGCAGACACCGGCCACGAGAGCTGTACCGGAGGAGAAGGCTGCCGGACCAGCGAAATCGGCAACCCCAGGGCAGGAACCGGCACACCAGCAGGAAGAGAAAGCCTGTCCCCCTCCTGGCACCATCGAGGCGGCAATCCCCCCGGCGCCAGAACATCCCAAGCCGCCCCGGACCCCCGAACCCCCCGCAGAACCTGAAAAGGCTATTCCGGAACCGGCACCCGAACAGACTCCACCCGCAGAGGTGCCACCGCACCAGGAACCGGCCACGGCAAAGCCGCCAGCCGCCCCGGGAGAGGACATCTGTGAAGTATGCGGGGCAGAAGTAACGAAATCACAGGCGAAGCTTTCTCAGCTTTTCATGAGCAAAACGCTCTGCAAAAAGTGCATGGAACAGCCATAGGTCCTGCTAACTCCGCGCGATGAAGAAATAACGACCAGGGGGTTATATATACTACAATATCCGAGGATTGTATAATGAAGAAGAACCTGCTCATGTGGGACGAGACGCTCTTTCGGGACCCCGAAGTCTTCGAGATCGATCACGTCCCCGAGCAGTTCAACCATCGCGACGCTCAGATCCAGGAACTCGCCTTCCAGGTCCGGCCAGGCCTACGGGGGGCGCGTCCCCTCAACACCATCTGCCGGGGCCCTCCAGGGACCGGGAAGACGACGAGCGTCAAGAAGGTCTTCGCCGAGATCGAGGAGACTACAAAGAAACTGGTCCCCGTCCACATCAACTGTCAGATCGACAACACCAAGTTCGCTATCTTCTCGCAGATTTACAGGCAGATCACCGGACGTTCACCACCTGCGTCGGGGACATCGTTCAAGCAGGTCTTTGACGCCATAGCCCGGGAACTCCTGCGGGAAGAGCAGGTCCTCCTGGTAGCGCTTGATGATGCCAACTACCTCCTCTACGCAAACGAGATCAACCATGTGCTCTACTCTCTGCTCCGTTCGCATGAGGCCTATCCCGGCGTTCGGATCGGTGTCATCGCCATCGTCAGCGATATGTCCGTCAGCCTCCAGAGCGAGGTGGACGCCCGGGTTACATCGGTCTTCCGACCCACCGAGATATACTTCCCCCCCTACTCAGAAGAGGAGGTCCGCTGCATCCTCGAGGAGCGAGTCCTGCAGGGACTCTACTTAAACGTCCTCAGGTCCGATATGCTGGATCTTGTGGTTGAACAGACGATGAAGAGCGGCGACCTCCGGGTGGGCATCGACCTCCTCAAGCGGGCGACCCTGAACGCTGAGAAAGAGGCACGTCGCTCTGTCGAGCGGGAGGACATCTGCAAGGCATACGAGGTCTCCCGGTACCTGCATCTGGCGTACTCGCTCCGGGCGCTCAGGGCTGAGGAGAAGGAGGTGCTGGCCGGGATCGCAGAGATGTCGGCACGCGACGATCAGGAGATGAAGGCCGGCGACGTCTACCAGTTCGTCAAAGAAGAGGTTGGGATCGGCTACACCAAGTACTACGAGATACTCCAGAAATTCGACGCGATGCGGCTCCTGAACCTCCACTACCGTCAGGGAAAGGGTCAGGGGAAGGGGCGAACCCGGCTGATCAGCCTCCGCTACGATCCCGAGCGCGTGCTGGAGCACCTGCGCTAAGAGAGGACGAGTGATAAGAATTATCTATTTCCCCACCGTTTGTATTCTGATGAGGTTTTCCATATGCTCAGCGTGAACGAACTGGCACTGGATATTTTTGAGGAACTCTTCGAATATGCCGAAGAGTTTCATGCCGTCTCGCATGAACTTGACAATGGCGCACGCGTCGTAGACTGCGGCGTCAGCACCACCGGCGGGTACCTGGCTGGAAGGCGCTTCACCGAGATCTGCATGGGCGGTCTCGGGGAGGTCGACATAACGATGGGGCGGATCAAGGACGTTCCGATCCCGTTCATCGAGATCAGCACCGATTTCCCGGCCATCGCATGCCTCGGCGCTCAGAAGGCGGGCTGGACGATCAACGTCAACAAGTACTTCGCCATGGGTAGTGGGCCGGCACGGGCGCTCTCCTTAAAGCCCAAGCACACCTATGAGGTCATCAACTACGAGGATGAGTTCGATTACGCAGTCATCTGCCTCGAGAGCGACCACCTCCCGAACGCCGGCGTGATGGAGAAGGTCGCCGAAGAGTGCAACGTGGATGTGGCGAACACCTGCGCGGTCGTCGCCCCCACGGCATCGATCGTCGGTTCGGTCCAGGTTGCCGGCCGTTGTGTCGAGACCGCGGTCTACAAGTTGAACGAGCTCGGCTTTGACACGAAGAAGATCACCGCCGGGATCGGTCACGCCCCGATTGCCCCGGTCAAGAAGGACGGCACGAAGGCGATGGGCAGCACCAACGACGCTACGATCTACCACGGCAGCATTATGCTGACGATGAACGCCCCGGAGATCAAGGACTACCTTGACAAGATCCCGAGCAACACGTCCAAGGGATACGGGAAACCGTTCTACGATATCTTCAAGGAAGCCAACTTCGACTTCTACCAGATCGACACCGCGCTCTTCTCCCCGGCCGAGGTCGTCATCAACGAGCTCTCCGAGGGTGTTGTCTACCACGTGGGAGCCGTCAACCCCGATGTGACGCTGAAGTCCTTCGGGTTCATTTGAACTCTTTTTTTGGCCTTATCGTTACATCCTTTCAACTCCCTCCAGAAGGGCTCCCTTCCCCGAAGCATCCTGCGAACCTTTCCTATCGGGACCCTGCCGTATGCCATATCATGCGACTTTAATAGGATTGCATATCTGATAATTCTCGATGGACGCTCCTTGAGGAGCATTCTGCTACGCACCTAACGGCGCTTGAGATCCATTCCACGAAGTCTGATGGCTTCTCAAACTCCCGTCCTGCGGACAGTCGTTCTACTGGGACGGCACATATCGCCACGCACTGCCCGCCCCCTCGGGGCGGGAGGAGCGCGAAGCGCGGGCGGTGGGGGCTTTTGAGGAGGGAGTGCGAGCACGAACCATGAAGGACGGGGGATACCGCGCGCGACAGTCAGAGCCACGGCAGGCAACACGTTTATCCATCACGGTGCAAAACACTATAAAGCATCCACGGGGCTTGTGGTCTAGCTGGTCATGACGTCTCCCTTACACGGAGAAGATCGCCGGTTCGAATCCGGCCAGGCCCATCGTTGTTTTTGAGATTGGATCCCCCGGTGCGCTCTACGTGTCCCTTGTGCTGGAGGAACGTTTCATCCAGGAGACGACTCATGTTGACGCCAACGGCCTTCGTCCAGGCGAGCGCTCCCGAATCTATCGCCAGGGTAACCTCCTTTTTGCTCATACTATCGACACGTGCCCCCATATAGCCGCCGCGTTTCTTAACTTTCTTAGAAGTGCGGTACCTGCGCCCCTCGATCGTCAAACTCTGAGAGAGACCATTACGTACCTCGAAACCATGCGGGAGTTCCTGTGCCGGGTTGAAGCGGCACCCAGAGCCCGTGCAGGCGAATCTGCCTTTTTCCGCTCGTGTGCGACGAGGACAGAGCAGAAGACGGCGCTCTCCCCACCCCGGACGGCTGACCTGAGGGGGTGGGCATCGAAACGTATATACCCGGGACAGACAGAGCAGCGGCCCGGTGCATCATGAAGTTAAGTGCAAGGAACCAACTTCCCGGAAAAGTAACGGCTGTTAACATGGGCGTGGTCACCGCAGAGGTCGTCATCGCGCTGGACGGCGGCGGTGAGCTCGTCGCGGTCATCACGAAGACGTCCGTGGAGAACCTCGGGATTGCCGTTGGCAAGAGGGTCCATGCCGTGGTCAAATCGACCGAGGTCATGGTCGCCGTCGACTGAGAAACACTCAACCCTTTTTACCCCGGCAGGGGTGGCAACACATAAGTATGCCAGCAACCGTCTGCCGGCACACCGGGAACCGGCACCATGGCACGAGAATATCCCTCCCTCCTGATCGCGGTCCTCATCTGCGTCATGCTCACCGGCATCGTCATCACCTACGGTCTTCTCATGGACGCGGGCGCACCCCCTCCCACACAGCCCGCCCCCCTCCCGACCCCGATCGCAACGCCGGGAACGCCGGTGACGACAGGAACTCCGGTGAAACTCACTTCCCGCTCGTTCTCAATCAGCGTCACGCCCGCAACCGCCGCCGCCCGGCCTGGCGATACAGTCTTGTTCACCCTCACGGTGCACCCCGAAGACGGTTTTGCCGCGCCCGTCGAGGTCAAAGTCTCCGCTACGGCGCTGGGGGGCGTTTTCCGCGACAACCATGACCTCGGCACGGTCTCCCCACCCTACCCCCCACTCATCTACGAGATCATGGTGCCCGACCTTCCGCCCTTCGTCTCCACCGCGACCGTGGACGCCACGGTGACGGCGACCGGGGGGGTACCGTGCGGACCGAGGAGGTGCAGCTGGTCATCCAGCGCTAAAATGTCATATTGGCTACGGCAGACCCCGGGATCTTCGTCCCGGACCTCCATTATTACCCCCCATGTTCAGGATGCCGGAGAATATCCCGAAATAGCCCCTGAATACCTGAAAACCCACTAAATTGAAGAGAAATTCTGAGCCGCCCACAAAGTCAGCAGGACAGTTTGAGGGAGCGACAAACTTTACGGGCGATCGAGAGGACCTCTATATATCATAGAGATTTCTAAAAACCCCATTGTTTCCACTGGAGATTCGGATGCACACACTATAGTGGCCCGGCGTGGGTCGGGATGCTCCCCCCACCACCGATTCCGATACAGTTGACAGTCTACGGCTGAAGCCGGGGGCTTGCTTGCACCCAGTGAACTCCAGGTCTGTAAGAGGATCCTCTCCGGGGCAGGATGGGCGAGCGAAAGGATGTTGTATTCGCACGACTCTACTGACCGATCAGGAGGAACGATCATCGGCGATGTCATCGTAGCACGTGACCTGGAAAAGCGGTTTGAGGATCTCATCGCAGTCGATCGCATTGCCTTTCAGGTTCAAGAAGGAGAGATATTCGGGTTTCTCGGCCCGAACGGGGCGGGCAAGACGACGACCATGAAGATGATCCAGTGTATCTCCCCGAAGACCGGCGGCACCCTGCAGGTCTTTGGCATGGATGTCGATACCCACCAGCGGGAGATAAAGGGTCGCCTCGGCGTGGTGCCGCAGGAGACCAACCTCGACCCGGACTTTTCGGCCTACCGAAACCTGCTGGTCTACGCCCGCTACTTCGGCATCCCGAAGCGGGAAGCAGAGAAACGGGCAGAAGAACTCCTCGCATTCATGCAACTTGAGGAGAAACGGGACGTCCTGATCGACAAACTCTCGGGCGGGATGAAGCGACGGTTGATCATCGCCCGGGCCCTGATCAACGCACCGGAACTGCTCATCCTCGATGAGCCTACCATCGGGCTCGACCCACAGGCGCGGCACCTGATCTGGGAGAAACTCCGGAGCCTCCAGGCAGCAGGAAACACCCTTGTCCTCACCACCCACTACCTCGACGAAGCAGAGCGGCTCTGCGACCGGCTGGTGATCATGGATCACGGGAAGATCCTCATCGAGGGCGCGCCGGCGGACCTCATCAGGGAGTATGCCGGGAGCAATGTCGTCGAAGTCGAGCGGACAGAGGAGGCGATCTCCTGCCTGGCCGGGCTTGAGGTGAACTACGACCTTGCCGGCGATATGCTCCAGGTATTCACGGACCGCCCCAACGACGTGGCACGTGGACTCCTCGAGGCCTGCCGGCACGAGGCGGCGGTGACGGTTCGCCCGGCGACCCTGGAGGATGTCTTTCTGCGGATGACCGGCCGGAGACTGCGGGAATGAGGAGACGATGATCGACATTACCGGCAGGGTGCTGAGCGTCTGGCGGAGGAACCTGGATGCTTTTCTCAGGACCTACCGGGTAAACTTCATCCCGCCCTTCGTCGAGCCGGTCCTCTACCTCCTGGCCCTTGGGTTCGGCCTCGGGACATACATCGAGGCCGTCGATGGGATACCATACCCCGTCTTCATCGCACCGGCCCTCGTCTCGATATCGGTGATGTATTCGGCCTTTTTTGAGTGTACCTACTCGTCGTTCGTCCGGATGTACTACCAGAAGACGTTTGATGCAATCATCGCAACACCGGTCAGCACCGATGAGGTGATCGCCGGCGAGATGCTCTGGGGCGCCACCAGAGGGATGATCTATGCGACGCTGATGCTCCCGGTCCTCATGCTCTTCGGCGTCGTGAGTATGCCGTCGTCCTTGCTTCTGATCCCCTTCGCGTTCCTTGCCGGCCTCCTCTTTGCAGGCATTGCGATGTGCTTCACGGCGATCACGCCGAGTATCGACGCACTGAATTACCCTTCGTTCCTCTTCATCACCCCGATGTTCCTCTTCTCGGGGACGTTCTTCCCCCTCGACCTGCTCCCGGAGCCCATCCAGTACTTCGCCCTCGCTGCCCTCCCGCTCACGCACGTCGTCGGTATCAACCGGGCGATCACGCTCTCGGCCCTCTCGCCGATCAACCTTCTCAGCCTGACCTGGATCATCGTGGCGACTGCGTTCTTCTTCGTCCTCGCGATCAGGTTGATGAAAAGACGGCTTGTCGTGTGAACTGCAGGAGATAGTTACCATATAGTCATGAGAACAGCGTCCGGCTACGCAGGGCGAGAGACCGGGACCGTAAGCGTGTGCAAAAAAGAGTTAGAATCGGGGTTTCCTGTACTTCGGGAGGCAGTCACGGCAGTAGACAGGTCTACCCTCCGTCGGCTTGAAAGGAACTTCACATTCTTTACCGCAGTCGGAACAGACGACCTTTGTCATTTCGCGAGGACGGTCATCGAACGAGCGGGGACCCCTGCGTGGATATCTATCTTCCATTGGATTTCACTCACTTTAAGGGAAACTGTATTCACAGACGATTCAGTAACGGGGCGCTCTGTACTTCGGGAGGCAATCGCGGCAGTAAACAGGCCGGCCCTCCGTGGGCTTGAAAGGAACTTCGCACTCTTTGCCGCAGTCAGAACAGACTGCCTTGTGGAACTCGCGGGGGCGGTCCTGGAACGAGCGGGGACCCCTGCTCGGATATCTCTCATCCATATGATTCAACCATGCAGATAGTCTGCACATATACAACAACCTACCCGTATAAAGGTGTTTCTCCGGGGATCCCGGGCAGTAAAACCGGCCCCGATTTACCCCCCGGGTTCCATCACGCGGCCAGACGCAGGTACCGGACCCAACGTACTGAAAGATCGTATCGAGACCAGCGGACCTCCCCGAGGAGACCGGTCGTGCGACGTCGTCTTGCCCTCTTCGAGTGCCAGGAGTGGCCGCGACTACTGCCGGTTCGACCGGCGCCTGGACGAGCACGACAACCCGAAACTCTCCGGGGTCAACCCGAACCCCGGCCGGTGCCGGGATGACCATCTGGCAAAGACGGCAAACTACGCGAGCCTGACCTATCCCAAGATGTTCGGTCCTATCCTCAAATCTGTGAAGGAGCGGTTAGGTCTGGAGCAGGAGCAATCTGCGCGACGGGTCGATAAAGAGCCTTCCCCGCTCGATCTCACACGCAGTCGGCCTGACCCACCCAATCTTCTGATAGAGGGGATCGGCCAGGATCGTGCGAATTGATTTATCCCAAAGAGACCACTGTCTTCCCGCAGATGGTAGTAGCGAGAGACAACGTTCTCTTCGTGAGGTATGCCCGGGAGGCCGGAGCCCTTGCAAGAGACGTGATGGATGAGATCGCACGTGAGGAGCAGCGGCAATCGTCCCTCCTTGCACGCGACGACCGGCTTCACGCCACCGGCCCATTCATCCTCATCGCGGTCCTTGCGAACCTCTTCTTCCTGCTCGTCCTCCCTCACTTCATGCTCTACTGGATTGTATCGAGTTTCATCCTATACATGGTGAATCCCCTCATCCTGATGATTCCAACCGGTGGCGGGAAGACGACCTTCCGGGGCGGGGAGACCGCCCCTGAGGTCCTCCAATTGATCCGGGAAACCGGAGGGGTTTCTTACCTTATGGCCCACGATGCGAGGGCGTTCGCGAAGATCTTCTGGGACATCTTCTTCATCAATAGTCAACCCCTTGCTGCCGGGTTTGGGCTGGTATTCAGCA
>Ga0265294_10004177_pt1 | contig 18128 bp, 14 predicted proteins | sample MunlanPumphouse3_FD_192504 | JGI IMG/M metagenome (GOLD analysis project Ga0265294, IMG submission 192504) | Groundwater microbial communities from a municipal landfill in Southern Ontario, Canada - Pumphouse #3 | ecosystem: Environmental > Aquatic > Deep subsurface > Groundwater | place...
TGATCTTATTAATATATTATATTTATCCGATTTATTCTTCATAACCAGCCTTACACGATAAACATTCCAATGCATAAGCATCATATTCATCAAAAGCCGGACCTGGTTTTCCATTATATGTTATAATGCGATCCACACGCACTTCTTCTCCTGTTGTGAATCTCATAAAGTATTCGTTTCCCTCTCTTTTATTTACCGATTCTAACTTACCATTCACTTCCTCCAAGTTCGTACCTTCTCCAAAGTAAACAACTCTTACTAAATTCTTCTCTTTTTCTTTTTCAAATAATTCGAAAAAGTCAGGGTCTATGGGTAGATATGATGGCTTCATTGTTGTAACGTTCTTTTAGTGCTAATTTTAAATGCTTTTCTCACGTATAATAAACAAATAGAAAAGTGATCTGTTCATTATATTTACGCTGTTCATTTTATTGTCATTTACCACTCCTCCTTCACATCACCACATCTTCACATCAACACATCACCACATCTTCACTCTTTCCACAATCACCTCCTTCACATCCACAGATTCATCCGAAAGATCTATCCAATATATATCCTTATCTCGATTAAACCAACTCAATTGCTTACGCGCATAATTGCGCGAATGTTGTTTTATTTTGTCAATGGCAAAATCGAGGGTCCATTCTCCATCAAAATAGTTGAACAGCTCTTTGTATCCAACGGTATTCAATGAATTGAGATGTTTATAAGGATACAGCTTTCTTGCTTCTTCTATTAATCCTCGATTAATCATACTGTCTACACGAGCATTAATTCTGTTGTACAACTCTTTACGCGGACGTGTTAATCCGATTTTCACAATTTCAAAAGGTCTCTTTTTTACGGTATTGGTTCGAAACGAAGAGTAAGGCTTTCCGGTCATGATGCAAACTTCCAATGCATGAATAACCCGTTTGTAGTTTTTCAAATCCACTTCATCATAAAACTGAGGATCACGCAATTTCAATTGCATTCGGATTGAATCAATACCTTCTTGCCGATATTGCTCCATAAGTTGTCTACGCAAAACAGGATCAATATTGGGTACATCGTCAATACCTTTACAAACGGCATCAATGTACAACATCGATCCACCTGATAGGATAGCAATATTGTAAGTTTCGTATAATTGGGAAAGAAGCGCAAGAGTATCATCTTCAAATTCACTTGCACTATGGTAATCTTCAACTGACAGTGTTCCGATAAAATAATGCTCCACCTTTTGCAACTGCTCCGCAGAAGGAGCATCGGTACCAATGGTCATTCCTCGATAAATTTGCCGAGAATCGGCAGAAATAATCGGGCATCTAAAATAAGTGGCTAACTCTATGCTTAGATTCGTTTTACCAACACCCGTCGGACCCAGTATAACGAGAAGTTTCTTCATTTAAAAAAGCTCAGTGCTCTCCGGTAATTCCAAATCATTTTCCGGTTCATCCAATCCTTCAAAACCTTTTATATCTAATTCTTCAGGATCGTACTCTTCATCGCCATAAAATTCATCGTCTGTATCAATAGGAAGTGAAGTAGTAGAAACAGGTTTAGGCACCTCCTCTACCTCTTTAATAAACTGAGAAGGCGCATTGCCTTGTTTTTTGGCACATTTTGCTGTAGCAAGAGTTTCACCCAAAATTATTTCAGAAAGCTCCATAAAAAGCCCTCTCTCTTTGGAGTAGTCAAACACGAATATAAGCTTTTGTTGTTCCTCCTCTAACCAATCCGATAATATTTCCTCCTCCATAACAAAGGAATCAACATCTGAATCGGTTTCAATTTCTATTAAAGAAATTTCTTCTTTTTTTCTCCACCAATCGTTACAGATAAAAAAGGAAGTCATCTCTACCTCTTCAAAGTCGTTACACTTCATTATTATTTTATGCAAATCAAAAAAAGTGGCATCGGCATCTATCTGTATCTCTCGTCTATAGTTTGCTACCTCATCGGAAGAAAGCAAAAATTTATATATCATATTCTTAAGTTGTTATGTTTCTGTTTAATATCTATTTTTTGAGAAAAAGCATTGATTCATTATATACTCTAATACTTTTCAAAGTTAAGAAAAAGATCTTTCTAACAAAATAGAGGAGTGAAATATGGAGAAAATAAGGAGAAAATAAGGAAAGTATCTTCCAAGATGTGTAGATGTGAAAAATAGAATATTCTTTCGGTGAAATAAAATGTGTTTTTTTTAATAGTTTATTATCTTTGAGGTGAAATATGCACTTTGGGTTTGTGATGAAATAAGTTGACTGTTTGAAACGAAGCTATTTTATTCGTTAACGACTTGAAAATTCTGTGAATAGCGGGCTATTTAATGAATTTTCAAGGAAGTTAAAGGATAAAAGAGTAAGTTTAAAGCGTCAAGTTATTTCGGCACAATCCCTAAATCAATCCCCATTGAGAAACGAAATTTTGATTTTTAAATAAATAAATAAGAAATACACTTTATGATTATATACATAGTCGGTATTAGTTGTGTAGGAAAAACTACCATAGGTAAAATGTTGGCCGATAAAATCGGTTTCACATTTTTCGATCTGAATGAAGAGATTGAAAAATATTACAAAAAACCTATTAAGAGAATTCAAGATGAATCCTTTGTAATGGATGAATTTAGAGATAAAGCAAGTGTTGTTTTAGATCGATTGTTTTCTAAATCTACTGATACTAATACAGTTATTGCCGGTACACCGGCAGGGTTAAAATTTGCATATCTTCGTGTTTACAAAAAACACAAAGCAAAAAAAGATTTATTTTCAATTTACATAAAGGATTCGCCTGAAAATATATTGAACAGATTAACTTTTTATGACATGGATTCAAACCCTATTACGGTAGAAATGGATCCATTTAGGGAAATACTATACCTCAAAGAACTTAAAGCAGATTATAACTATTTTAAAAGTTCATACCAACGAGCAGACTTAGAGATAAACATTGAAAATATCCCTTTGAAAGATTTGCCGGACTTGTTTATAAAAGAATTGCAAAAACATAAAATAGTGGAAACTGCAAATATACAATCAGAACAAAGTAGGTAATTTACCTCAAATAAGTAAAAGTTACAACTATGAATCCACCCCGAAAAGTTAATTACTCTGCTTTTCGGATTACACCCAGATTCTTTTGTTTATGCACAATGCGGGCAGAAGCCGCAACGTGCTTTTTGGTTAATGAATCAGTTTCGATATTCTTGAATTGAACGAAACATATTTGATTTTGATAAGGTAATAAGGTTGGATTGGTGGGATTATCCGATGGTTACTAAGGTTTGGGAAAATAAAATAAGGTATTTATCAAATAGTACAGATGAGTCGCTTTATCAAATAGCTATCAATCCTGATATATTTTGTATATTAAAGGTGTAAATTGAATGTCAAGAAAAACTGTTATTGAATAAGAAATTTATCATAAGATAAGAACAACCATAACACCATTTCAAACGTCATTCAATTTGCATTCAAAAACCTTATTTGGATTTGTATTTTAGCCTTATTGGCTTATTAATGATGCATGATAATCATTGAAAGTATGGAGCACACTTAGATGCTTCCCTACATGTCGCGAAGCTAAAACTGAGGGTTTTCAGAGTGGGCTCAAGTTTTAAATTTATATCAAGGCAATTAATTGCTTCTATTCAATTTTGCATGTTCACGTAAAGACGCAAGATTTTGCATCTCTAAAACTGTGCATCACCAAAGTTTTAGTTGTTATGGATGACTTTTGTCAGGCGTTACATACTACCTGCCGTCTTACCTACTCTAAAAGATAAAATTGAGGATAGGAATCATTTTATATACTTTTCCACTAAAGCTATTGGATAATTCAAAAGTTTGTGCTACTTTTGCAACGCTTTTTAGGAAAGCTAAAAAAAATTCTTCAGTAGCTCAGTCGGTTAGAGCATCTGACTGTTAATCAGAGGGTCGCTGGTTCAAGTCCAGCCTGAAGAGCTAAAATATTCAAAGTTTTATTAAGTGCAAATTCTTCAGTAGCTCAGTCGGTTAGAGCATCTGACTGTTAATCAGAGGGTCGCTGGTTCAAGTCCAGCCTGAAGAGCAAGAGTGGTGAGTTGGTTTTCAGCTCACCATTTTTGTTTTTAACTTTTGGGAAATTTATTCTGAAATAAGTGATGATCCTCAGTAGTAAATATATCTATTAATAAAAATAAGCGCACGCATTTTTGAGTGATATGAAAGCTATTTTATATCATATTTGATTACTCTACTCTTCAATGAATAAGGTAATAAGGTTGGTATAGTCAGTGTATGTATAGTTTACTAAGGTTAAATTCTCCTTTCGAAATTATTATTTGCTATGTTTTGAATTGCAGCAACTTAAAAGAACCTTATTTCGCAATTATCCGAACCTTAGTAACCCCTAATCACACCACCTTATCCAAACCTTATTTGCCTTATTCATATTACAGATTCTCCATCTTAATTAGAATTTTGAAGATCTGTTATTTTAATGATGGCTTTGTTGGGATCTACGTTGTTTTGTAATTACTCTTGGGTTTATATTTTTTTTAGATATAGTTAGGCGAAACAATTACGTTTCCCACTCGTTAAATATTATATTTGTATTAGAAGAAACAAGCATACTTATTCAAAAGAAAAAAAGATATGAAAAAAGTCCTTATTACCTACAAACTCAATCCCGAAATTGCCAAAGAATTGGATGGAAAATTTGAATATGTGTTACCCGATAAATCAGGTTTCAAACGTGAAGAAGTATTGGAGATGATTGCCGATTTTGATGTGCTGGTTCCAAATTTTAGTTTCTATACTGATAGAGAAATTATGGATAAAGGCGTCAAATTAGAATTGATTGCAAATTTTGGGGTCGGATTCAACAACATCGATGTGGAATATGCCAAACAAAAAGGCATAACCGTAACTAACATTCCTCACTCCGTAACCGAGCCTACAGCTGAATTTGCTTTTGCATTACTCCTGTCTGCAGGCAGAAGGCTTGGGTATTACGACAGAAAAATCAGAACTCCCGAAGGTTTAAGCTGGGGACTTTATGATGAAGCGGGTTTACCCATCTACGGAAAATCTCTTGGAATAATCGGCATGGGCCGTATCGGTCAAGCGCTGGCGCGCAGGGCTGTGGCTTCGGGTATGACCATTATGTATCACAACCGAAACAGGTTGGACAAAACGATTGAAGAAAAATACAATGCCCGCTATGTTGCATTAGAGACGCTGTTGCGTGAATCCGATTACATATCGTTAAACGCACCTTCGTCAAAAGAAACAATACATATGATAGGAAAAAAAGAACTGGAAATGATGAAAGTCACCGCCGTTTTCATTAATACAGCTCGTGGTAATATGGTTGATGAAGAGGCATTGGCTCATGCATTGAAAGAAAAACAAATATGGGCAGCCGGATTGGATGTTTTTGAAAACGAACCCAAGATCTCGCCACAATTGCTCAAGTTGGATAATGTAGTTTTAGCACCACACGCAGCAACTAAAACACTGGAAGCACGTGACGAAATGGGACTCGAAATGATTCAAAACATCTTGGGATTCTATTTCGATACCTACCCGATTTCTAAAGTGGTTTAAAGTGTTTATGAAACAGAAATAATCAAACAACAACTTATTGCCTGAGGCAATAAAGCAAATGGTTTGAACAAAAGTGAACAATAACTGTTTTAACAGTTAGAACTAAACAAAACACGTTTATATTACGTGAGTTCTAAAAACACTAACTAATCTAAATTAATTATGAAAAAATTAAAACTATCGCTTCTAATTGCCTTTATTGGCATGGCATCTTTTGTAGGTGCTCAAAACGTATCTTTTAGCGTAAAAGGTGGGCTAAACATATCTAACTTCTATGGTGACGAACTTTCCGATAAGAATACGAAAGTAGGTTTCCATGCAGGAGTTGGTGCTGACTTTGAGTTCGCACCTAGTATATTCTTACAAACAGGACTGTTTTATACAGCCAAAGGAGCTGAATATTCAAGCAAAGAAGACGGAGATCTTGTTGATATCAATACAACTGCTAACTACTTGCAACTTCCTGTACACCTTGCCTATAAAATAGATGTAACACCCGGTACTAAAGTTGTATTACATGCAGGTCCTTATGTTGCTTACGGCATAAGTGGAAAAAAGAAAATAGGACCACTTGAAATAGACACATTTGATGGTGATATAGGCTTTAAACCTTTCGATGCAGGAGTTGGTCTTGGTGTTGGAGCTGAATTTGGAAGAATTTTAGTGGATTTGGGTTGGGACATGGGTCTTACTAACATCTCTAGATTTAATAATGGAGACGTAAAAACTCAGAATGCATACCTTTCATTGGGATATAAGTTCTAACAAATAAAATAGTTACTATAATATTAGAGCATCGTTCTTTTAAAAGAGCGATGCTTTTTTATTTCAGCTTTGAGATTGCTAAACAATTCATATCTTTGTGGATATACAATCAAAAAAAAATAAACTCAATAAACTGATTAAAATTATGAAAAAACTAAAACTATCACTTGTAATTGCCTTGTTAGGTATGGTGTCAATTGTTGGAGCTCAAACGGCTTCGCTAAGTGTAAAAGGTGGACTAAATATATCTAACTATTACGGCGACAATCTTAATGATAAAAGCATAAAGGCAGGGTTTCACGTTGGTGTGGGTGCCGACTTAGAGTTTATGCCAAATATAGCACTACAAACCGGATTGTTTTTCTCAACCAAAGGTGCTAAGTATCAATATGACGCAGGCATAGCAGGCAATGTAGAATATAACGTAACGGCGAACTATTTGCAACTTCCATTGCACTTAGCTTATAAAATTGATGTAACTCCGGGTACTAAAGTGGTGCTTCATGCAGGTCCATATATAGCTTATGGTGTGGGTGGAAAACGTAAAATTGATTCAAAGTTTACAGATGATTTAAAACCAATTTTAGGTGAACAAGAAGTGGATACATTTGATAAAGACTGGGGATACAAACCTTTTGATTCAGGAGTTGGCATTGGTATTGGTGCGGAATTTGGTTTAATAATTGTAGACCTTGGATGGGACATGGGTCTCACTAACATTTCAAGAATGGATAGCGGAAACGTTAAAAACCAAAGTGCATACCTATCTTTAGGATATAAGTTCTAAATCTCAATAGATGAATCCACTCTGAAAACACTCAATTGCTGATTATTAGTCTTTTTTCTGCCCTTTATCCCTGAATAGAAAAGCCTAATAATCAGCATTCAGCCAAAGTCTCCTTTAGTGGATTTAGAAGGGACAGAAAGCAAGGTGATTGGCTTTTCGGAGTGAACATAGATTATAAAGTTTATCTATAAATCAAAAAGCATCGTTCATTGAGAGCGATGCTTTTTCGATCATGTTTATTTATCAATATTTACCAAATAGGAATTTATCCCTTCCTGTAAAGATCACAATATAAAACAAAAAAGACCTACATCTTTGTGTAAGTCTCTCTTGATAAATGTGGGCGTTGACGGATTCGAACCGCCGACCCTCTGCTTGTAAGGCAGATGCTCTGAACCAGCTGAGCTAAACGCCCGGTATTTCGCTCTTTTTGCTTCACTCTTGAAACATACTCTTACGAAAAGCGATGCAAAGATAGATTCTTTTTGATTAGATGCAAAATAAATCCAATATTTTTCTTCTATAATTTTTACTTTCCCATTAAAAGTCATATTTTTGCATTATCAATTGGTTAATAGATAAACATATTGCCCCTAAAATAATTTTCTTTTATTTTCAATAATAAAAATATTAGAATAAGGGTTTCAAAATTTTGGAAAATTAGAGTCATATATTATCAACAAATCCTCTTTTTCGCAATTGAATGAAACACAGTCAGAATGCAGTGTGTGATAATGTTTTTTCGAACATGAAAAGATGACGAATAAAAAAATTGACCCCTATTTAACAAAAACAACTAAAAACTAACAGGACTACAAACTCTTAGAATGAATACAAACGAACTAATGGCCATCTCTCCCATCGACGGCCGATATAAAAAACATACGGAACTTCTAACCACTTATTTTTCGGAATTCGCACTCATGAAATACCGCATACATGTGGAAATAGAATATTTTATTTCACTGTGTGAAATACCGATACCACAATTAGAGGATTTTTCGAAAGATAAAATTGAAGCATTGAGAGAAGTTGTAAACAACTTTTCGTTGGAGGATGGTGCGGAAATTAAGGAGATTGAATCTGTCACCAATCACGATGTAAAAGCAATTGAATACTTTATAAAGAAAAAATTTGACCTGCTAAAGTTAAACCAATATAAAGAGTTTATTCACTTTGGCTTGACTTCGCAGGACATCAATAATACGGCATTTCCACTGATGTGGAAGGATGCATTGCAAAAAATTTATATTCCTCAATTAGAATCACTCTGCACCGTTTTATCGAAACTATCCGTTGAGTGGAAAGATGTGCCGATGTTGGCACGAACTCATGGGCAGCCGGCCTCTCCCACCCGATTGGGAAAAGAGATAAAGGTTTTTGAATACCGATTACTTACGCAGATTCAGAGTTTAAAATCGATACCTCATACCGCAAAATTTGGTGGTGCAACCGGAAACTTCAATGCTCACAAAGTAGCCTATCCCGCTGTTGATTGGAAACTGTTTGCCAAGAAGTTTTTGTCAGAAAAACTTAATTTGTATCGGGAAGAATATACCACACAGATTTCAAATTACGATCAGTTGGGAGCTTCGTTTGATGCCATTAAACGAATCAACACCATCCTTATTGATATGACACGCGATTTTTGGCAGTATATATCGATGGATTATTTTAAACAAAAAATCAAAGAAGGAGAAGTGGGTTCGTCGGCCATGCCACATAAAGTAAACCCCATTGATTTTGAAAATGCTGAAGGAAATTTGGGTATCGCCAATGCGTTTCTTGCGCATTTATCCTCAAAGTTGCCTATTTCCCGATTGCAACGCGATCTCACGGACTCTACCGTAATCCGAAATATAGGCGTACCTTTGGCACACGGATTAATTGCAATAAAAAGTACAACAAAAGGACTCAATAAGTTGTTATTAAATAATCAACGAATTATCGAAGATTTAGACGATAATTGGGCAGTAGTTGCAGAAGCTATTCAAACAATACTAAGAAGAGAGGGATATCCGGAACCCTACGAAGCACTAAAAGCGCTTACGCGCACAAATGAAGCAATAACCGAAGAGAGTATTCAGAAATTTATTAACCAGTTAAATGTAAATGAAGAGGTTAAAGCGGAATTAAACGCAATTAATCCACAGAATTATACCGGAATTTAAAGAATTGATGAAAGAGACTTTAACTATTTAAAAAATGCCGTGAGGCAAGTACAAAAATTCAACCATTAAATTAATTAAGGAAAAATGAAAACCAATAACGAAGAAAAACACAATCCCAATGCAGAGAAAACATCCGGAGACAGAAATGATTCTTCGAGCAAAGATAATCAGGAAAGAAGAATAACTCCTAATCCAAAAAGTCAACGTCCTGAACAAGATTCCGGGCGCGACAGAAAAGGAAATCCGAATCAAAGAGAAGGTTCATCGTATGCCGACAGAGATGAGCAAAACAGAAAGCGCAGACCACGAGTTGGCGATCGTCCCTATTCAGCCGATAATAGAAATAGAATCGCAGGACCCAATAGGCGCTCATCGTCAGATAGATATTCTTCGCCGGACAGATCACAGCGTTCCGAAAGATCGGACAGGTATTCGTCTTCCGACAGTTACCAATCGTCAGAAAGATCAGACCGATACTCTTCGGATAGAGGAAATCAGCAGTCGGGTTATTCTCCACGAGACAGAGGAGGTTATAGTCGCGGAGGTGGTTCCAAAAAAGTAATCAAACCACTGCGTAAGAAGAAACCATTTAAACAAGTTAAGTACAAAGAAAATGCAGATCCTACTGCACCAATACGTTTAAATAAATACTTGGCCAATGCCGGAGTTTGCTCCAGACGAGAAGCCGATGAATTTATTCAAGCGGGCGTTGTCAAAGTAAATGGAGAAGTAATTACGGAACTTGGCACAAAAATTATGCGCGCTGATGAGGTAACATTTCATGATAAACCGATTCAACTTGAAAGTAAAGTATATGTTTTGTTAAACAAACCCAAAGGTTTTGTTACAACTACAGACGATCCTGAAAACCGAAAGACAGTTATGGATTTGGTTCGAAGTGCCTGTTCTGAAAGAATATATCCGGTGGGACGATTAGACAGAGGAACAACAGGTGTATTGTTGCTAACAAATGATGGTGATCTGGCATCAAAACTTACTCATCCAAGATATGAAAAGAGAAAGATATATCAGGTTTGGGTGGATAAACCTGTTGCAATAGAACACATGCAGGCTATTGCCGATGGTGTGGAGTTGGAAGATGGAGAGATACTTGTGGATGCAATCAGTTATGTCACCGAAGAAGATTTAACACAAATCGGGATTGAAATTCATTCGGGAAAGAACAGAATTGTGCGTCGTCTCTTCGAGAAGTTTGGTTATCGCATTCTTAGATTAGATCGCGTATATTTTGCCGGTTTAACCAAGAAAAATCTTTCAAGAGGAAGATGGCGTTATCTAACAGAAAAGGAAGTGAATATGTTGCGCATGGGTGCATTTGATTAAGAAGATTCTTAATTGATGTAAATGAGCAAATAGAAAAGTTGACACAACAGAAAATTTTTGTCGAGCTTATTAAGATCCGCTCGCGTGTTTTTCCAAAAGCGCGCGAGCGTAAGTAATAAATAAATAACCATTATTATATTGATAATTAAGTCTCTTTACAAAGAGATTTAGCTGATATGAAACAACTAAAAAGAATAAAAATTTCGGAAGCTTTAGAGCTTAAGAACTTCGGAGAAGAAGTGAACGTAAAAGGATGGGTACGTACCCGCAGAGGAAACAAAAACGTGAGTTTTGTTGCACTAAACGATGGATCAATCATAAGCAATTTGCAAATTGTGATTGATGTGAAAAATTTTGGAGAAGAGTTTTTAAAACCAATCACTACCGGAGCTTCACTCAGTGTGAATGGAACATTGGTAGAGTCGAAAGGCAAAGGGCAAACAGTGGAAATTCAGGCAACTGAAATAGAAATTTTCGGCGGAGCTGATCCATTAACTTATCCATTACAAAAGAAAGGTCACTCCATGGAGTTTTTGCGCGAAATTGCGCATCTTCGTCCACGTACAAATACTTTTGGTGCAGTTTACAGAATGCGCCATCACATGTCGTATGCCATTCATAAATATTTTAATGACCGTGGATTTTTCTATTTTCACACGCCCATCATCACGGCATCTGATGCCGAGGGTGCAGGCTCCATGTTTGAGGTTACAACCTTGGATATGAACAACGTTCCCAAAACTAAAGAAGGAGAAATTGATTTCTCAAAAGATTTTTTTGGAAGACAAACCAATTTAACTGTTTCGGGACAATTGGAAGGTGAAATGGGGGCTATGGCTTTGGGTTCTATCTACACGTTTGGACCCACTTTTAGAGCTGAAAACTCAAACACTCCGCGCCACTTGGCAGAGTTTTGGATGATTGAGCCCGAAGTTGCGTTTAGCGATAACAACGACAATATGGATTTGGCAGAAGACTTTGTTAAATACCTCATCAATTATGCACTGGAAAATTGCCAAAAAGATTTGGAATTTTTGAATCAGATGATTGACAAAGAACTATTAGAACGGCTCCATTTTGTAGTTGACAACAATTTTGTTAGATTGTCGTACACCGAAGGTGTGAAAATATTGGAAGAGAGCGGCCAAAAGTTTGAATATCCCGTATATTGGGGTGCCGATTTGCAATCGGAGCACGAACGATATCTGGTAGAAAAACATTTTAAACGTCCCGTTATCCTAAGTGATTATCCTACGGAGATAAAATCGTTTTACATGAAACAAAACGATGACAATAAAACGGTGCGTGCCATGGATGTCCTTTTCCCTAAGATTGGTGAAATTATTGGTGGTTCGGAACGTGAAGCGGATTACGATAAACTAATGAAACGTGTGAAAGATACCAAAATGGATGCCAATCCTATTTGGTGGTATTTAGAATCGCGTAAATTTGGTACAGCACCACACGCCGGTTTTGGCCTCGGGTTCGAAAGATTGATGTTGTTTGTAACAGGTATGACCAACATTCGCGACGTTATTCCTTTTCCAAGGACACCTAATCATGCGGAGTTTTAGGAACTAGAGATTAGAGATTAGAAGTTAGAGATTAGAGGATAGAATAAAGTAATATCTATTTGAGTATCTAAAACCAAGTTCCGAGTCTCGAGTTTCAAGTTCCGAATTTCAAGTTCCGAATTTCAAGTTCCGAATTTCAAGTTCCGCATAAAAGAAAGATTCATATCATAAAACAAACAGAAGAACAACATTCAATGAAATATATTCGAAATTTTTGTATCATAGCTCATATCGATCATGGTAAAAGCACCTTGGCCGACAGATTGTTGGAATTTACCAAAACTGTTGACGGAAAAGACCTGCAATCACAAGTTTTAGATAGTATGGACTTAGAAAAGGAGCGTGGAATTACCATAAAAAGCCATGCCATACAAATGGATTATGAGTTTATGGGACAAAAATACAGTTTGAACTTGATTGACACTCCGGGACACGTAGATTTTTCTTACGAAGTTTCCCGATCCATTGCTGCCTGCGAAGGTGCTCTGCTGATTGTGGATGCTGCACAAGGAATTCAAGCTCAAACGATTTCGAACGTATATATGGCGCTTGAAAACGATTTGGAAATAATTCCGGTGATCAATAAGATTGACCTGGAAAGTGCCATGCCCGAAGAAGTTGAAGATCAAATTGTAGATTTGCTGGGCTGCGAAAGATCGGACATTCTTCGCGCCAGCGGGAAAACTGGCGTAGGAATTGAAGAGATATTAGCCGCTATAATTAATCGGGTTCCCGAACCCGTTGGAGATCCGAATGCTCCGCTGCAGGCACTTATTTTCGATTCTGTATTTAACTCATTTCGAGGAATTATTGCTTACTTCAAAATTGTGAATGGCAGCATAAAGAAAGGCGATTTGGTAAAGTTCGTTGCTACCGAAAAAGAATACAATGCCGATGAAATTGGAATTCTGAAGCTGACTATGCAACCAAAAGATGAAGTTACGTGCGGCAATGTCGGCTATATCATTTCGGGCATAAAAACATCGAAAGAGGTAAAGGTGGGTGATACCATTACTCACGTAAAAAATCCTTCTAAGAAAGCCATTGAAGGTTTTAAAGAGGTGAAACCAATGGTTTTTGCAGGTGTATATCCCATAGAAACCGAAGATTTTGAAAACTTACGTTCCTCATTAGAAAAATTACAATTAAACGATGCATCGCTCACTTTTCAACCCGAGTCGTCCGTGGCGCTTGGCTTTGGATTCAGATGCGGATTCTTGGGACTTCTGCATATGGAGATTATTCAGGAAAGACTTGAGCGAGAGTTTAATATGGATGTAATTACTACAGTTCCGAACGTTTCTTACAAAATATACGACAAAAAAGGCGAAATGACCGAAGTTCATAATCCTGCGGGCTTGCCCGATGTTATGTTGATTGAAAGAATTGAAGAACCCTATATTCGCGCGTCCATTATTACGAGCACAACTTATATTGGTGGAATTATGACTCTCTGTTTGGGTAAACGAGGCGAACTGATTAAACAGGAATACATTTCGGGAGATAGGGTAGAAATTACATTCGATTTGCCGCTTGGCGAAATAGTGATCGATTTTTACGACAGACTCAAAAGTATCTCGAAAGGATATGCTTCGTTCGATTATTATATGCATGATTATCGTGCTTCAAAATTAGTGAAGCTTGATATACTTTTAAATGGGGAAACAGTAGATGCCCTTTCAACGCTTACGCATATTGACAATGCCCAATCCTTCGGAAGAAGAATGTGCGAGAAGCTAAAAGAACTCATTCCTCGTCAGCAATTTGATATAGCTATACAAGCAGCTATTGGTGCAAAAATTATTGCTCGCGAAACGGTAAAAGCTGTTCGTAAAGATGTTACAGCAAAATGTTATGGTGGTGATATTTCGCGTAAGCGTAAATTGCTTGAAAAGCAAAAAGAAGGAAAGAAACGAATGAAACAAGTGGGTAATGTGGAAGTTCCACAAACTGCGTTTTTGGCGGTATTGAAATTGGATTAAGCAATAAGAGATTATCATAATAAAGAAAAGCTCAGGTGAATAGTCATTTCATCTGAGCTTTTTTGTTTATCTTGCTCTTGTTGGCGCATGTCACCCAACCTGTTCCTTATCTTATAAAGAGTATAAGCACAAATTAGAGACTTGCGTTAGTGAGGATCAATTAATATATAAGAAAATTTTTTGATTCATTCTTTGTCTTATTTCATTGTAGATATACTAAATGTTCGTAACTTTAGCGTGTATAAACAAAAATATAATATTATGAGAAACAAAATCTTTTCCATCATCATGTTATCTATGATATCGGTTTACGTTTTGGCGCAAACACAATCCGCAAAAGATTTAATGCAACAATTCCGCTATAGAGAAGCCATAGAATGGTTGGAAAACCAACCCGAAACCGTCGACAATTTATTGTTAAAAGCAGAAAGCTACGAGAAATTATATGATTATCAAGCGGCAATATCAGCTTACGAAAAAGTATTTGCGCAAGATTCCACTCAGTTATCAATAATTATCGCATTGGCAGAATCTCACTATCAGGCTGGTGATTCAGATGCATCACTGCAATATTGGACAAAAGCTTTGCAACTTTCACCTGAAAATATTTATCTGAAAACAAAAAAAGCTATTGCTCATTATCGAATAAGCGACTGGAAAGGAACCATAGCAAGTTCTAAAAAAGTATTCGAGACAGATTCAATCCCTTTACTGATGCGAATGACAGGAGATGCAAATTTAAACTTGCTTCGGGGAGATTCGGCGCTATTTTATTATACCAGAACGGTAGAGAAAAATCCTTCGGACCACATTGCGGTGCATAAACTGGCAAACTTTTATTATTCCGCTCAACTATACCCTGAAGCTATCGAAACTACAGAAAACTATCTTGTAAACATCAACCCAAATCAGAAAACAGTGGGGCAACTCCATGGTATGGCACTCTATTCTAATGGTGATTATAAAGATGCGATAGAGCGATTAGAGCTAAACACTCAATTAGGCGACAGTACCTACTCTACTTCCTATTTTTTGGGAATGAGTTATTATGCATCAAAACATTACTACGAATCTATTCCTTGGCTCGAAAAAGCTTATCTGATAAACGCCGACGATGTCAATCTGCTTTATTACTACGGAACTGCGTTATCACGCACTTATGATAGAAAACGAGGAATAGAAATACTACAAGAGGGAGTGGATATGATTGAAAAGCAAATGGAAATGATGTACGATTTTGACATTTCGTTTGCCCATGCTTATCAAGCATATGGCAATCATCTAAAAGCGATCCAATATTATAAGTCGGCAATAAAGCGAAAACCTGACAAAACAATAATACTTTACAATATAGCTCGTACTTACGACATGACTAAAAACTATGAAAATGCCATCGATTATTATGAACGTTTCCTGAAAACAAAACCGAAGGAGATGGACATTAGTAAATCTGTTGGGTCTCCTGGAAAGGACAATGTGGAAATGAAAGAGTTTTATTACTATATGGCATCTAAACGAATTCCCAAAATAAAAGAAGAATTATTCTTTCAAAAAGGAAGCAAAAAATAACTCATACTTTCGCTGAGTTCACAGTTCCCGCACGAATCCTTTCGTGTGGGTAGATTTGATAAAATCAAAAAAGAATAAAATCGTAAATCCCCACGCGATTCAATCGCGCGGGAGCGAAACGTAGCCCTTCGAGAGAGGAACGACTTTATGTGGTTTATTAAAACGACAAAAAACCTATCCGCTGCTTTATTAAAGAAAAAGGATGCTCATCTTATGAACATCCTTTTATAACTATTCTATATCCTTCTTGCTTGGGTGCATTTACATTGCGTTTGTCGTTTTAGCGAACATGCTTTTATTTATTTTTTGCTACAACAAACTGATTAATTAATCGGTTCGGGATTCACTCACAAAACCTAAGATATAACACATTCGTAATTCGTAATTCGCAATTCGTAATTCATAATTAAACCCTAATCTCCAAAAATAGTCTCCGAAGACAACAATAAATCCACATATTGCGCTCTTCTGTAAACCAACGAGTCTGCACCCAAACTCTTTTGAGACAGTTTCCCTCTAAACTCATCAATCGAGTTGTATCCTTTGCTTTTCATCCAATCGGACAATTGATTATTTGCCACGGAAATTTCCTCCAATCCTTTTTTATAAACTGCACTTACCATTTGAATGCATGCTGCGCCCGATAAGAGATGTTTCACAACTTCATTTCCTGTAAAGATACCTCTGCTGCTACAAACATCGGCTTTTATATTACCGTAAAGCAATCCGGCATAGCGCAACGATTTACGATAATCACCTTTTTGGCTTAAATTAAAAATTTTCTTATGTTTTTCAGAATCAACATCAATATCAGGTTGAAAAAACGAGTTAAATAAAACCAATCCGTCTACACCCACTTCATCCATCTTTTTGATAAAACCAAGCACATTGGTATAATCTGAACTTAGCTTAACGCTGATGGGCAATGATATTTTTTCTTTAATTTTGCGAACAATATTAATCTGACTCTCTTCAATTTCTCTTGCATCTTTGTCAAAATCTAATGGAACTTGATATAGATTTAATTCCAAACCGTCAACACCGGTTGATGCCAATTCCGTAGCATATTCCAGCCATGACTCTTCGTGAACCGCATTTAAACTTGCAATAATTGGAACAGATAATTTTTCTTTCACTTTTCGCAAATTAACCAAATGTTTTTCACTATCGGCGTACTCAACTCGAGGATGTGTGGTAATCATCTGTGCATGAATGTGATCATATTGGGTAAGTCTCTCTTCAAACTGCAATCGTTCCAATTGTATTTGTTCTTCGAACAAAGATTTAAAAACAATGGCTCCTACTCCACTTTTTTCTGCTTGCATCAATTTGTCAATATCATCAGACATATTGCACGCTCCCAAAATTATTGGACTTTTTAGCTCAATTCCCATGTAAGTTGTCTTAAGATTTTTCATCATATTATTTGTTTTAAAGGGTTATTTATTTTGTTTCATCATTATATCTTTTTATAAAGGCACAAAAATGGTGTGTCACTACCATTATTCATTTTAAACCGGTTAGTGAGCCGGTGATTAAGCTTATCCAAATCTTGCAACTTTTATAATTCACCAATCATATTTTCAGGTACTACCCACTCGTCAAACTCTTCTGCTGTTAGCAAACCCAATTCAATGGCTGCTTCTTTTAATGTAGTGTTATCTGCATACGCTTTTTTAGCAATTTGTGCAGCCTTTTCGTAACCGATATGTGTATTGAGTGCCGTTACCAGCATCAATGAGTTGTGCAAATTCTCATCTATTTGTGTGGTGTTAGCTTCAATTCCTACCGCACAACGTTCATTGAATGAGTTACAAGCATCAGCTAAAAGAGTGGCTGATTGTAAGAAAGCATTTATCATTACAGGTTTGAACACATTTAGTTCAAAATTCCCCATCGAACCCGATATTGTTATTGTTGTATCATTCCCCATCACTTGAGCACAAACCATTGTTAATGCTTCCACTTGCGTAGGATTTACTTTCCCCGGCATAATGGATGAACCTGGTTCATTTGATGGAATAGTTATCTCTCCAATGCCTGAACGAGGACCCGAAGCCAACCATCGGATGTCGTTTGCAATCTTCATAAGGCTTACAGCCAATTGTTTCAAAGCTCCATGGCTTTCCACCATTGCATCATTAGCTGCCAGTGCTTCAAACTTATTGTTGGCAGTTACAAATGGCAAACCTGTTAAGTTTGCAATATTTTTGGCCACATCTTCGGCGTATCCACGAGGTGTATTTAATCCCGTTCCCACGGCACTACCTCCCATTGCTAATTCTGATAAGTGTGGAAGTGTGTTTTTAAGAGCTTTCACGCCATGCTCCAATTGTGCAACATAACCCGAAAGCACT
>Ga0265294_10004179_pt1 | contig 18126 bp, 18 predicted proteins | sample MunlanPumphouse3_FD_192504 | JGI IMG/M metagenome (GOLD analysis project Ga0265294, IMG submission 192504) | Groundwater microbial communities from a municipal landfill in Southern Ontario, Canada - Pumphouse #3 | ecosystem: Environmental > Aquatic > Deep subsurface > Groundwater | place...
ATGAGAGAAGATGCCGTCTATAAGCTCATAGAGTCTTGTAATACTAATAAATATGAGCTAAATAAGCTAATAGAGTCTGCTAAAATTAAGGTAGCTCAATATGGAGGTCATAATTTCTATTCAAGAGTTTTTTTAAGTTTTACTTTTACTAAAATATAATTATCTGAATCTTTCAGATTGTCTGCTAGTTCGTGATATTTTCTAGATACTTTATTATTATCTGCGAAAGCTTTAAAATCGTATGCTGCTATAATAGAAATCATATAATTATCATAACTAATATATTTAGGCCATACTGCAGGCCCTCCTTCAAAATCGTCAATAAAACCAAGTTGATTTATCTTTGGTTGATCTATAAAAGAAAATTCACCTGTTTCCTTTTTATAAAATGAACATGCGTAATAATAATTATACTGTTTCCCATTTGGATTTATTAAAAAAGTTGGATTTTTTAAAAGAGATCCTACATGAAACATCGTAAATAAGTAATCGTCACTTTCATATACATTAAATTTATGCCATAAATACGGAGAGTTGGGTTTTAATTGAGTCATTGATTTTAATTTGGTATCATATTCCCCATAATTTATAACAAAAGCAGTGTCAACTGACAAATCTTCATTTATACCTAATATGTATTTATTGTGACCATTTATTAATCTTATTTTATTCCCATATTTAAATATTCTTGGATTAGTAGATCCATAGGGTCTAGCCATCGATTTTATATATTCCCGTTCTTCTATTGGATATTTAATTTTTTTTATAATTTTTGATGTTGAGTCTAAAATGACTGCTGAATATTTGGAGTCTTGATTAACATTTGACGCCATTAAATTATAATTATTGAAATTTCTAAAAAAATATAATCTTAAATTATCTTTTTCCGATTTTTTTGGAAAATTGATTGTTCTAATATAATCTCCATTCTTGTTATATTCAATTATTTTTTCATATCCCTCAATGTAAATATTACCAGTAACATAATTTATATCAATATATCTAAATTGCTCATACTCTCCTGGGCCCCTTCCTTTTTTGTTAATTGTATTAATATACTTCCCTCTATCGTTAAAAATTTTCATGCTTTCGTTTTGTAAAGAGATATATAATAAGCCATTTTCAAAAAAAATCATATCATAAAATATTTTACCAATTATTGCTTCTCTAGATGTTTCGAGAGGAATGTACTCTATTGAATCGGCTATCTCTGATAGATTAACAGTGCGACTTTTATCAATGCCTCCTGCTACATCTATTAACTTTATGTCTTTAACATACTGCAAAGAATTGTTGTTACAAGATGCTAGTACTAATAAAAAAATTAAAATCGTTATTTTCATGATTTCTGCATTTTAGTTTTATGCGTTTTAAAATACTAATTATGGGCTATTAGGTGGTTAAAATTACGGTTTTTTTTTATTTGTTTCAAGCAGTCGAATATCTGCGAATTCTAAAACGCCACCATTGTAAGTATTTACAATGGGTTCAAAAAAAAACTAATATTTAAGTTGCATTTTGAACATATGTTCATTACATTTGTTCTATAATAAATTTAAAACAATTAATTATGCCAGGATTTAATCAAACCGGACCAAACGGGCAAGGACCCAGAACCGGTAGAGGAATGGGTAGATGTAATGGTACCCCAGTAGAAAATACCACAAATGGAAACACTCCAGCAAATGGAGCAGGACAAGGACAAGGCTTAGGACAAGGCTTAGGCAGAGGCCAAGGCGGTCAAGGTAGAGGAATGGGAAGAGGAGCAGGCCGAGGTCAAGGTAGAGGTATGGGAGCAGGCCGAGGCTTGGGCCCAGGAATGGGAAGAAGCCAGCAAGGTAATGGCCAAAACAGATTTGGAACTGCGGCCAATGATAACGAATAAAAACATTATCAAAATAGCCGTTGCAAGTGGAAAGGGAGGTACTGGCAAGACTTTGCTAAGTACCTCTCTTGCTGCTTATATTGGAGAGACTCAGAACGTATTATTGGCCGATCTTGATGTAGAGGAGCCAAATGATTCTATTTTTTTTACAGGTCCACTCAAGAAGGTTTTGCCTCAATACAAAATGATTCCAGAGTGGGATAGTGAGGCGTGCATCATGTGTGGTTTATGTGCCAAGGTTTGTAATTTTGGTGCTGTGGTTAATTTGGGTACGTCAATTTCTATTTTTGGCCCATTGTGTCATAATTGCTATGCTTGTTCGGAGTTGTGTCCTGTGAATGCATTGCCAATGAAGGAGTCACATATGGGTGATATAAATGTTTTTGATAATGGTACTGTCCATCTGTTGGAAGGGCGTTTAAATACAAATGAAGAACATTCTGTTCCCTTAATTAATAAAGTGCATGAAGAGGTACAGAAAAATTATTCTCATATAAAATATCAGATTTTTGACTCTCCTCCAGGTACATCTTGTCCCGTTGTTGCAGCAACAGAAAAATGTGACTATGTAATTCTTGTTACTGAACCTACTCCATTTGGGTTAAACGATCTAACTCTTGCTGTAGAGATGTTAAAAGTATTTAATAAACCTATGGGGGTAATTATCAATAGAGATGGTGCAGGTAATGAGAAAATTGAAGAATTTTGCGAAAAAGAGGGTATTTCTCTTCTTGGAAAAATACCTTTCGATATGAAAATTGCTCAGGCATATTCAAAAGGAGAGTTATTTATAAATGATAGCTCTTTCAAAAAGATTATGTCAAATATTTTTGCCACAATTGAAAAACTCCATTTATAAAGTACAATTATTATGAAAAATATAAAAGAGATAGTGGTACTTTCGGGAAAAGGTGGAACCGGTAAAACTTCGGTAGCTGCTGCTTTTGCGTTAATAGCAGGGAGAGCTGCAATAATTGCCGATTGTGATGTAGATGCTGCAAATATGCATCTACTATTAAAACCCGATTTTGCTTATAGTGAGGAGTATTTTGGGGGTGATGTTGCCATTCTAGATCAAGATAAGTGCACTTTATGCGGTAAATGTAAAGAGGTTTGCCGGTTTAATGCGGTAGATTTTGTGAATGGACGTTATAGTATTAAAAATCTTAATTGTGAGGGATGTGGCTATTGCGCAAGGGTTTGTCCATCGGAAGCTATTACTATGGTAGAGAGAAAAAGTGGCGATTTATATATCTCGGCAATTAAAAACGGCTCTCAAATGGTTCATGCTAAGTTAGGTGCAGGAGCCGAAAATTCTGGTAAACTTGTAGCTCAAGTAAAGAAAAATGCTAGTAGAATTGCTGCCAAACAAGGGTGCGAATATGTTATTGCCGATGGTGCTCCTGGTATAGGTTGCCCCGTTGTATCGTCTCTTTCTGGCGCTTCTTTGGCAGTGATGGTAACAGAACCAACAAAATCGGCACTGCATGATCTAAAAAGAGTACTCCTGGTCACAAAAAGATTTAACGTTAAGACTTTATGTATCATAAATAAATATGATATAAATATTGACCAAACAAAAATTATAAAAGAGTTTCTAGAAAAGGAGGGTATTGTTCATTTGGCCGATATCCCTTTTGATGTCTCTTTTGTGAAGGCCATGGGTCAGGCAAAGTCCATTATTGAGGTAGATCCAAAGATAAAGTCTTTAATGGAAAATGTTTGGAACAAAATAACAGAAAAAACATTATAATTTAAATTAGGTTATAATATAAATATCACAAGATTAATAAAGTAATAAATAAGAAGAATAATGAAAATAGCATTTACATCGGTAGGAAAAACATGGGAGTCTAAAATTGACCCTAGATTTGGCAGAGCAGAATATATAGCAATTTATGACCAAGATGCCGATTCTTTTACTGTATTGGATAATACGGAAGTTACAAATAAAGCTCACGGAGCTGGTACTTCTACTGCTCAAAAAGTATTTGAAGTTAAGCCAGATGTTTTAATAACAGGCAATGGGCCGGGCGAAAATGCTGCAATAATTTTAAAGAAGTTGAATTTGAAGGTGTTTGTTAATGCCCAAAATTATACCTTGAAAGAGGCATATGAAAAATATAAAAACAACGCTCTAGATACGATCCCGTTTTAAGCAAGTGAGCTAATTTAGATGAGTGGGCTAAGTAGTCGGGCAAATGCTTCTTTTAATTTGTTTTTGACGCTTCTTTTAGCCCACTTAGAGCTCGCAAGGCTTCTGCATTCAGGAATGTCTTTTTTGAATTGATGTTCAACTTCTTTAGCTAGTTTGCTATTGTATATAATCCCTGTAATTTCAAAATTATATTCAAGGGAGCGATTGTCCATATTGGCCGATCCTATTATACAAAATTCACTATCTATTGAAATAACTTTGGAGTGATTGAATCCTTTTTTTAATAAAAAAACCTTTACTCCTGCTTCAAGTAATTCTGTTGCATAAGACATTGTACACCAGTGGGCAATGCTAGTATCAGACTTTTCTGAAAGCATAAGAGATACTTCTATACCACTCAGTGAAGCAGTCTTCATTGCATTTAGAATTGATTCATTAGGAGTAAAATATGGCGTTACTATAAAAATCTCTTTTTTTGCACTGGTAATTGCTGTTAAGTAGCATTGCATAATGCTAGCCCAGTCACTATCGGGTCCCGATGTTATTATTTGAGAGTATATGTGTTCTTGAGCATTGCTTAAATCGAAGTTTTCTTTGATGTCAATTGGGTAATATTTTTTTCTTCTATTAAATTGTTGATGTATAATAAAATATCTATCTAGTAAGAAGCTGGATTGGAGTGCTGCAACAGACTCTCCCGATATTTTCATATGAGTGTCTCGCCATTCATCAAAAATACCTCCTGTATAATACCTATCGGCTATGTTCACTCCCCCAATGTATCCTGTTAATCCATCTGTCACTAGTATTTTTCTATGATTTCTATAATTTGCTTTAGAGGTTGGCATCAGAAATCTTACGGGTGAAAAGCATAGTAGTTCAACTCCATTTTTTATAAGGTCTACTTTGAATGATGAATTAAGATTCCAGCAGCCCATATCGTCATATATTACTCTAACTTCTACACCCTCTTTTGCTTTTTTTATGAGCAAATCTTTAAATCTTCTACCTGTATTATCGTCATCTATTATGTATGATTGAAGATGAATATGTTGCTTAGCTTGTGATATTGTATTATACATTGCATCTAGGGCTTCTTTGGCTGTAAAGAATAGCTCTATTGAGGTGTTTACACCTAGTATGCTACGGCTGCTTTTAAGATTAAGCCTTATTAGTTTACTAAATTCGTGTAAATGTTCAGGAAGGAAATTGATATCGTTTTTTATCTGTTTTAGCTGAGTGTTTGCAGTTATTCTTTTTATTCTCTCGTCTCTTACCCCTTTTCTATTGAAGAGTTTTCGTTTGCGAAAGTTCTGTCCGAAAAGAATAAAAAATAAAAGACCTACATAGGGAAGTAACAAAATAACTACAATCCAAGAAAGAGATTTTACTGGATCGGATTTTTGATAAATAATTACCCCTGAAGCGTATATTGCAAGAATAATATACACAGCATAAATAATTACTGAAATGAATTTCCAGAATATCATATTCTATATCTTAATCGCTTTTAAAATAATTTTTTGCTGTGTAAAGTATTGCTACTCCACCTGTAAGGGGTTTAAAACAAACATTTGAATAGCCTATTTGTTCCAATTCTTGCGCAAACTCGTTATATTGCGGGAAAGAGGCAACAGACGAGGGAAGGTAATTATATGCATGTCCGTTTCCGGAAATTAATCTCCCAATTAAGGGAAGTATAGTCAAAAAATAAAAACTGTAAAGAGCTCTCCATATTATGTTGTGAGGAGTTGCAAATTCAAGGATAGCAAGTTCTCCTTTAGTATTTAAAACTCGTCTTATCTCTAATAGAGCCTCGCCTCTGTTTTCAAAATTTCTTATTCCGAATACTATTGTAACCAAGTCGAAAGTTTTATCGGGAAACGGGATAGAATCGGCAGATGCAAGTACATACTCTATAGGCTTTATTTCTAAATATTTGTTTTTGTTATTATTGCTATATTTGGTTTTATATTCTTTGTATTTTTTAGTTGTCTTGGTTTTAGCTATTTCCAGCATTTCGTTGGCGATATCTAAACCGGTTACTTCAATACCTTTTTTCATAAGCGCTATTGAAATATCTCCAGTACCACAAGCTATATCAAGTGCTTTTTTGGGGTTGCTCTTCAATACTTTTTTAAGAAGCTTGTTTCTCCAGATTTTATCTACGCCAAAAGAAAGTATGTGATTAACAATATCATAACTACCGGCAATATTATTGAACATTGCCGCTATTGCTGTTTTTTCTTTATTGATTTTAACGTTCATTAATCTATGTAGTCAGAGATGTATCCAAATGAAATATCGTCCATTCGAAGTTCTCTTTTTGTAACGTGCCCTAATAGGGTAATTTTAATTCCGTTTTTGTAAATAAAATCTACAAATTTTCCCTCTTTTTCGGTAGAGACGCTAACTAAAATTGCTGGATTTTTATCGCTGAAAAGAAACTCTTTTTCAGACATCTCGGAATCGGAAGTAATATCAAATCCAAGTTTATTTATAGAGCATGCTTCAATTAGGCTGGTAAAAAGACCACCTTCATTAAGAGAGTGCGAACTGGTAAGCAAGTTGTTTTCTATTGCATCCAGAGTAATCTCTACTGTAGCACTGTTATCTAGGTCTTTGCCGGTGTAGTCTCCAAGTAAATAAATAGTATCGCCTTTTTTATTAAACTTCATTGTAATCTTACTTTGGCCTGCTACAAAAAGGGCATCGTAAGGGTTGTTTTCATACTCACTTATGCTTTCTCGTAGCTCTGTGCTCATAGATAAAATTTGGGCAATTTCTTTAAGATCATCAATATCTGCGATTTGTTTTTTAAAATTGTCGTTCATATCTAAAGGGGTTTTATTTTTTGCTAAGTTAAGAAAAAATACTCTATATTTGTAGCTCATAAGCCCAGATGGTGGAATTGGTAGACATGCTACTTTGAGGGGGTAGTGCCGGTTACGGTGTGCAAGTTCGAGTCTTGTTCTGGGTACCAGGTATATAACCAAATTGTTGAAGTTCAATAGTTTGGTTTTTTTCTTTTTGATTCACGTCCCCCATACGTCCGCAAAAATCGAAAAGAAAATCCACTTTAGCAGAGGCTAAGGAGAATGATTTAAGAACCCGGCTTCAGTCGCTAGATTGGGTATTTGAATTAACATTTCCCGGTCCTAATTCCTAATTTAAAACCCTATTAATCTCATTATTAAAAACTTGATAAGAAGTTTGCAAATTCACTTTTTAATCGTAATTTTGCAATAAATGAGATTGCTATGATAGAAAGAATATTAAAAAACAAGCTGTTAGAGATGATATCCAGGTATCCGATTGTAACCCTAACGGGGCCCAGGCAATCGGGTAAATCTACTTTGCTTAGAAATTCATTTCCTGATTATCTATATGTGTCGCTCGAAGATCCGGATATGAGACTCTTTGCGACTGAAGACCCTCGTGGCTTTTTGGCCACTTATCCCAATAGAACGATTATAGACGAGGTGCAACGAGTTCCGGAACTGTTCTCTTATTTGCAAACTCACGTAGACAAAGAGAATAAGGAGGGAATGTACTTATTAGCAGGTTCACATAATTTCTTGCTCATGGAGAGTGTTAACCAATCACTTGCCGGAAGGACTGCAATCTTACGCCTGCTACCATTCTCCCATAACGAAATGCAGGCTGGGAATATATTACCCATTTCCATTGACGAAGAGATATACAAAGGTGCATATCCACGCCTTTATGATAAAAATATCACACCAACTGATTTCTATCCGTTTTACATTCAAACCTATGTGGAACGAGATGTTCGTCTAATAAAAAATATTGGCGATTTAAGTAAGTTTATTCGCTTTATAAAACTGTGTGCAGGACGTATCGGGCAGTTACTAAATCTATCGAGTTTGGCAAATGAATGTGGCATATCGGTATCAACGGCAACAGCTTGGATGTCGCTACTTGAGGCAAGCTATATTGCATATCTTTTGAAGCCTGACCATAACAATTATGCAAAACGATTGGTGAAAAGTCCGAAGCTATACTTCTATGATACAGGTATAGCGTGTTCGTTGTTGGATATAAAGAGTGCAGAACAGGTGTCTACACATTTTCTACGAGGAGGGCTATTTGAAAATTTAGTTATCAATGAATTTGTAAAAGAGTCTCTGAATAAAGGCGAAGATTCGAGCTTAACCTTTTGGCGTGATAGCACTGGTAACGAAGTTGATCTACTCCAAACAGTCGGAGGTAAACAGAATGCTTATGAGATAAAATCTGGGGCAACTTATTCTTCTGACTACTTTAAAGGCATAAGCAAATGGGCGAAATTGTCTGGTGCTGCACCCGAACAATGTTTTGCTATTTACGCCGGAGATAAGTCAATGAAAACTTCTATAGGAGAGGTTATTACATGGAATAATAAACGGTAATATGGGAGTTGCGATTCATAACATCTGCCTGTCTCATTGGAAAAGCTGGATAATCTGATCAACTCTTGCCGATGCAATTCTGGTCCGGCACTCATTGGTCGATATTGCCAGCAGATCCAAATTCTGTCCCAAGTGGAGATGTGGGACAGGTGGGACAGAGTTACCCCCTTTGTGTTGAGCCTGATCAAGAGGATTCTTTCATTTTTGAACTTGAAGAGAATTTGGATTTGGAGCTGGTGGGGTATAAGAAGATTTTATGTCCCGGGTGTCCCGAGTGTCCTGTTCTTAAGATTGGGACACCTAATAATTAGAAGAAAAATCCCTTACGAATGATTCGATTTACATTATAATTAATTGATTATCTTTGTTTCGCAAAGCAGACAAATGAGATCTGTTTTTGTGTGCAACGAAGCATCCTGGGACTAATTTTCTTAGGATGCTTTTTTATTAAGTCGGGGATATGGTCGGGGATTTAAAAAAGACAAAAGCCACAAGTAGTTAATTTTAACTAATTTGTGGCTTTTATTAGTACCCAGAGCAAGAGCACAAAATGCAATTTTCAGCACTTTGCGTAAATGTTTGATTATTAGTGTTTGTATAGTTGTAATGTGTTATAATGAAATTAGTTGTAGTTGATGAAAGATTTCAAATTATTTCATCTAATTTCAACAGATTTCAATTAAGTCGGGGAAAAATATCAAAAATCCCCGACCAAGTATTGTAAAATCCCGACTGTTTTTACCTTTGTATCGCACACAAAAACATACTTATTATGGCTACAGTTATTTCTCTACTTTCGAGTAAGGTAGATAATTCAACGGGCAAGGCGGAAATTTCTGTTCGACTCCGCCACGGAAAAAACATTGACCAACAATCCGGAACATTTATTTATGTACTCCCTGAATTCTTTTCTAAGGGTAAGATTGTGATTAACTAAAGAATCATAACTCCAAAGGTAAAAGAGGCGCAGTACGCTAAATGGAGTCTGGAGAATCTTATCAATTTCATTACTACTAAATTTCAAGAGGAGGTTGTAAATGGCAACCTGTCCCGAAAATGGCTGTTTGAAACCATAGACAAATACACTTTCCCGGATAAGTACGAAATAAAGGAAGAAACCCAGAAGGTTCCTTTCTTTAATCTGTTTGATGAATATATACATACTCAGAAATTCAGTCAGAGCCGAATCAACCATTTTATGGTTCTTTATCGCTGCCTAAAACGTTTTGAGCTTTATAACTACCTCAATCTTGACATCGATACCTTCTCAAGCAAAGAACTCCATCAATTCAATTCCTTTTTGGCTAACGAATACAAAATGTTTGCCCCTAATAAAGATGGAGTAATGAATCCAAAACAGTCATATAAAAAAGATTTATGAAACTTTCCAGGAACGCAGGATCCCCAAACAAAGAGGTGACCACTATGTTTCAGGCCTTGAAACCCTTCTTAAGACTTTCTTCCTGTGGTGTATCACAATAGAAAAAACCACTAACAATCCATTTAAAAGGTATTCTATTAAATCCGTTGAATATGGAACACCTTATTACTTAACTCAGGAAGAACGGGACCAAATATACACCACGGACTTAACTGCACAACCCCAAATGGAAATCCAAAAGGATGTTTTCATTTTTCAGTGTTTCATCGGATGCCGTGTCAGCGACCTTATGAGAATGACATATGAGAATATTAAAGTTGACCGATACGGAACAGCCGTTGAGTATATGCCACAGAAAACAATGGAAGAAAGCGCAAAAGTGGTGAAAGTCTATTTAAGTAAAATAGCTCTTCAAATCCTCAATAAATACAAATCGCCGGAAAGAAAGAGTATCCTCCCATTCATATCCTCCCAGAAATATAATGACTATATCAAGGATATTATGCACGCTTGTGAGATTAATCGAATGGTAACGATTCTTAATCCTACCACCGGAGAATCCGAACAGCGCTGCATTGCCGATATTGCATCATTATATATCGCCCGCCGTACATTTATTGGAAACCTTTACAAAAAAGTCAAAGATCCTAATCTTGTCGGGAAGTTGTCTGGTCATAAAGATGGAAGCAAAGCATTTGCACGATATAGGAATATCGATGATGAAATGATAAGTGATCTCACGAATCTTTTGTAATGTGCCGAAAAATTAAAATGAGAGCAAATTATAACTCACGCCAATCCCGATGTACTGAGTTGGCTTGATTGTGTTTTGTTCTGGGTACCAATTAAGTTTTTAAGATTTATAAAAAGAGGCTACTTAGCAATTGGGGAGCCTCTTTTTTAATTATTTTAGTTTTCTTATTTACATTCTGTTTTGAAAATAACATCAACCCCGTTATTGCTAGATGAGTTGCATGAAAAGGAATTTGAATGTAAGATATTCTAATTACAACTTCATATTTATCTATGTTTGTTTGGTTGGAAGATCGTTTATATTAGTTAATTTTGCAGTCTTAATTTGTTTTTTTTAGTTAGAGTAAAAAAGAGGTTTAATATGAAGATTGTTTTTCTTGATGCGGCCACAATGGGTGAAGATATTAGTTTTTCACAATTAGAGGAGTTAGGAACATTTGTGAGTTATTCATTAACAGATGCGAGTGATGTAAAATCTAGAATTAAAGATGCTCAAGTGGTTATAGTGAGCAAAGTTAAACTAGGGAAGGAAGAGATTGATTCGGCAAAAAAGCTAAAATTAATATGTGTTGCTGCTACTGGAATTAATAATATAGATAGTGAATATGCAAAAAAAGTAGGTATTGCTGTAAAAAATGTAGTCAATTATTCTACTGAGAGTGTAGCTCAAATTACTTTTGGTTCACTTTTGGCGTTGGTGAACAATAGTATTTATTTCGACTCTATTGTTAAAAGTGGTAGTTACTCTAAAAATGGAAATTTTACCGATACAGGTAGGACTTTCTTTGAGTTAAAAGGTAAAAACTTTGGAATAATAGGCATGGGTAACATAGGTAAAAGAGTAGCTGCAATTGCCTCTGCTTTTGGATGCAATGTCTATTACTACTCTACTGGAGGTGTTGCTCACTGCAAAGAGTACCCCTCTGTCTCTCTTAGCGAGCTACTTGCAAAAAGCGATATTATCTCCATTCACTCTCCACTCAATGAGAAGACTCAAAATTTGATCTCCTTAAAAGAGCTAAAGGCTATGAAAACCAGTGCATTATTAATTAATATGGGCCGAGGCGGTATTGTAAACGAAAAGGAGCTGGCGCAGGCGCTTAACTATGGTTTAATTGCCGGTGCCGTTATTGATGTCTATGAAGATGAGCCCATTCCAGAAGGACATCCATATCTAACCTTGAAAGATCCAGAGAAGATAATACTCACACCCCATATTGGCTGGGCAAGCATAGAGGCCAGAAAAGTGCTCATAGAAAAACTCGTAGAGAATATTAAGTCTATTAGCTAAAAGATTTTGTCCAATTTATTGTGATCTCTCTATTAACTTATTAGTAAAAATACAAAGTCTGTTTTTGGCCGTTTAGAGCTCCCAGTATGCCGTAACCTCCTGTAACATTAGAGTAAATTTGTATTGACTCGGTATATGAATCTTGTTCGGTTATGCGATATATCATTGTTGATTTAAGGTAATTATAAAGATCTAGGCTTATAGATTGAAGCTCAATAACAACCTTTTGATCTTTTCCCCAACGTTTTCTTGACTCTACTGTAAATTCGTACTCTTTTCCTTTAAAGAGATGATTGTCAAAAATATTGGAGAATCCTATAGGCCATCCTTTATATCTCTTTGTTAACCGTGCATCTTTGAATATTATATCTGCAGAAGTAAAGATATCGCTTATTTCGTAGCCAGACACACTGTTGTTATTAGCGTTTATAACAGTAGATATACTTCTAACTATTAACCGATAGTAGCTTATTTCATTTGCGACATTAGTGATTTTTGCTGTAATTCGCATAATTGTATCAGTTGCTGCCATATCAGACCAATCGTCTAGTTCAAAGTAGTTTTTGTCATATAATACTTCGCTTCTTATAATTTGGAGTTCATTTTTAGTTGGCACAACTGCTCTTGTAGTTACTGACTCAAAATCAGGAGCATTTACATTGATTAAAATTTTATCACCACTTTTAGGAATATAGAGGCTCTCGTAGTTAAAATTCTCTGAATTATAATTCATCCTATAGGTAGTTTCTCCGTTAACTGTAATTAAAGCCTGTGCGTTATCCAAAACATATTGTTTATACAAACTTTCGTTTTTTCTCTCTGGAGTGGCATCTGTAAAGAAAACCTCTTTTAATATTACTGCTGTAAAAATAGTATCGGGTACAGCAATAGCATTAATAGTAATTTTTGGGCTTTTAATCTCACCGTCAAAATCAATGATATGTTCGCATGAGGCCAGAGAAAAGCCAAGGAACAGTATTGTGAAATAAAATATATTCTTCATATGCGTTAAAATTGATAGCAATAATTTATCGAGGGCATAAAAGGTAGCAGGCAAACTCCTTTGAGAACTGTTTTATTATTATGATACCCAATATATACGTTTGAAATATTCTGCTGGTTATATAAATTGTAAATGCTTAGATTAATTGTGCTTTTACCTGATTCATGAAAAAGGAAACAGCTAATTCCAAAATCTAAACGGTGGTAAAGAGGTAGTTCAAAGTTGTTTCTTTGGGAAAATGTATTGAAACGAGACTGTTTTCTAAAATATGCAATTCCATTTGGTTGTCTTTCACTAAATCCATCGGGTGCTATAATTTCTTCGCTATTCCCAGAAGATAAGGTAATTGGAATACAATATGAATCATATTCATCCAATATGCCTCCATACATTACATCTGTAGCTAGAATACCTCTTTTGCCCGAATTAAGCACAAAAGTACCAGAGAGTTCAAATGCCTTTCCCAAACGATGAGAGAGTGTTACGCTTAGGTTATGGCGGCAGTCATTATTGGCATAAAACTTATCGCCTGCACTTATCAACTGCCCTGGCTGGTCAAATTGTCGCAACGCTTTAGACCATGTATAACTTATCCATCCAGTACTTTTACCAGCTTTTTTTTGTGCAAACGCTTCAACCCCGTATGACCATCCTTTGCCCATAGCCACCATCTCTTCCCAACTGTCCGATGCATTCATATAAGAGGTACCTTCCATATACTCTAACACATTTGACATTGTTTTATAATAGCCTTCAAGAGAAAGGTCTATGCCGTTTTGTAACTCATAATTTAATCCTGCAGCAAATTGGTATGATTTCATTGGCTTAAATTTCTCGGTGATGGGAACCCAAATATCCGATGGCATAACCAGATTGCTACTGCTAAGTAGATGAATTCCTTGTTGCATCATAGAAAAAGAGGCTTTAAAAGCTAAGTTGTGGTTTAGTAACACTCGCCCGCTTAAACGTGGTTCTAGAGAGTGATATGTTCTATTCTCTACTGCAAACATTGTGTATCTTAAGCCAATATTAAATTTAAAATATTCCCCCCAAGAGACATCATCTTCTACATAAACAGATAGTGTATTTAGAGCTCTTTTGTTCCCTACAACTGTATCTATTCTCTTTTCTTCTGTGAAATATTCACTATTAAGTCTAAGCACTCTCTTTAGGCTGTATTTATAAACATCTACCATTGGTCTAAAGTGCTGTGAAGAGAACTTTGCACCCATTCTAATATTATGTTGCTGGTGGGGTAAGTAATTAAAATCTGCAGCAAGTGCAATGTCTGAGATTCCCGAACGATAAGTAGCCCACGAGTTCTCTAAATAAAAACTCAGTTCTTTATTTGTTTCTATTTCAATAGTTTCATTTTCTATATGAGAGCTCATTTTTAAGTTATAGTCATAGTGGCTATAACTTAGATTAATATTACTATTCCATTGATTGTTTATCACTCTGTTCCAATATATACTCGAAACTAAATTACCCCATCTATTTTCGGTGGTATTTGATCTTTTATTAGTATATTTTTTATCTCCTTGGTAAAAATCAATTCCTTTTAATGAATATTGTTTTTTGCTGTCGCTCGGGCTCATATCGGCAACATCATTGCCTAGGTAAAAAACTGCCGAAATTTTATCTCTGCTACTTAGTCTATGAGTTATTTTTGAATTAATGTCGTAATAATTCATGTTGGCATAAGAGGCTAGAGTATTTCCAATGGTAGATATTTTGTCAAGTATGGGATGCGCAATCAAATTAAAATATGAGAGCCGAGCAGCAAAATTAAATGAACTAACTCCTTTTTTTAATGGCCCTTCTGTATATAGTTTAGAGGATAAAACTCCCAACGTTATTGCAGCATGGTATCTCTCGTAATCTCCCTCTTTGATACCTACATCAACTACGCTAGAAAGGCGTGAACCATAACGGGCGGGGAATCCTCCTTTGTAAAGTACCACATTCTGAATTACATCTGCATTTAAAGCAGATACAAATCCTTTTAAATGATCGGCATTATAAAGTGTAGATCCATCTAGGGTTATCATATTTTGGTCATAATTCCCCCCTCGCACAAATATTCCTGCATTACCATCGCCTCCAGACTGTACACCTGGAAGCAACTGCAATACTTTCATAACATCTATCTCACCAAATAAAGCTGGAACACTTTTAATTTGTGATATTGGAACTTGCACGCTGCTCATTTGGCTGCTATTTACCCCAAATCCTTTTAGTGGTGCATAAACTACAACATTTTTCAACAGATTATCCTGCGTAAGAATAATATTGATTATTGTATCGTGTGAGAGCACAAAATTAAATTGCCGAGTTAAATATCCAACATAACTACATTTCAAATCTACCCCTCCCTCAGAAAGATAAATCTTATAATAACCAGTTTTACTACTAGTGCAACCACGTTTTTGAATATCATAAAAAATATTTGCCTCCTGTAAAGGCTCGCCACTATGAGAGTCTCTAACATACCCACTTACTGTTAAGGTTTGAGAAAGAAGATTAGAGTGTTGAAAGCAGCATATTAATATTAATAAATATGCTGCTTTATTACAAATATTATAATTCCACAATAACCTCATACCATTGAACTCCTATAGGTTCGTTTGTGCTAATTAAATATAAATTATAATATAATTCATACAAGCTAGGGACATTAAAGACAATAGTATTTGTGCTACCAGATGGATTTTCCGTATAGCCTTCCTTCTCTCCTTTTGCATTAAATACTTCCCATACACCATATACATTATTCCCTATATAGGGAGCACTATAGTAATTTGTCACACCAACGAAAGTTTCTCCGTATCCGTTATGATTTAATAGACCATTAAACATTACTTTTGCGAAATAAGTTCGATTAAACATTTTTTCATATGGGCCATAATTAGGTGCATGTCTCATTAGTGGACCTTCACCCCATTTTGAATCATACATTCCACTTACAGAAGAGATAACAGCCGAGTGATCCGAAGAATAATAATGAATTTTTATTGCGGATGTAGAAGATACTACTCCATAGTAATCATCAATCCAGAAATTCGAAATATTGCTATTATTAGCTCCACAATTCATCCAATAATTAGAATTCCCACCATCCTTTTTATACCATGCATAATAATGACAGTTATAAGTACGTGTGGATGTATCTATAAGAGTTGCTTGAGGGAACAATTGTTGAAAATAATAATCAGAATAAGAGGAGTTAAATCCTACATCAGATCTGGTAAAAACCTCTACTGCATTTCCATATTTAGTATAGACATAGGTACTTTGACCGTAGGAATATAAATGGAATAGAATAAGTGCAAAACTTAGTAAAAATCTTTTCATAACAGTTATTTTAAAATTATGATTTTAGATATTTTTGTATATATTTTTTCATCTGAAAAATTACCTCCAACTTTTATGAATTCTCTAAGTAATAGTTGATCTTCAGTGCTAAGATAGTTCTTCGAAAGCTTTATTTCAGCACCCAGCAAAAGGGATTTCTTTATAGAAAAAAGACTGATGTTATTTATGTGACTCAATTTTGCTTCATATTTTTCATACATGATTTTTTCAAGCCTTTCAATATTCTGTTGATTGAAGAGGGTTGGAATTTGTTTAGTCGTTATTATTAATTCTAAAAAGTCTAAATGATATATTATGTACTCTTTATGATTTCGAAAGTTTTTAGTAGATTCAATTAAAGTGCTAACATTTGACTCTGAATAGAAATTTAGGATTTTATCTGCCACATCTTCTCTTTTTTGCAGCTCTTTAAAGCCATTAAAATTATCCAAAACCACTTTTACACCATCTAGTTCATTATTATATGCAGAATAAATAAAAAAAAGTGGATGATTCATAAGAGATTTAATTAAATTGTCTGTTGAAATGGATTCTAAAATTTCCTGAGGCATTTGACAAGCATTCAGCATTTCTTCGAGATTGTTATAAGAACTCCAATTTACTGGATTAGTGACTTTATCAAAAGTGTACGGTAAATTTGGCTCTGAATTTGATGAGCGAGTTAAAGTATCATTTGCAGAGAAGGGTAATGAAGTATTTTCAAGTTAACATGAAAATAAATGAAGCGCAATCGTAATAATAATTAGATACTTTTTCATAATTTCTGTTTTTGATTAGTTATAAAATTTTGAAATTGAGACCAAGTTGTAGTATTCCCATGGCTCCAATACCAAGCTCTAGGAAAGCGGAATATCTGTTTTTTCCTAGTTCTACGCCAATTGGAGAAACTTGCCAAGCGAATGAACTGCTTTTTTCTTGAGAGTCGCTTATAGATTGGTTGTTTTCATGAGTTATACGGAGAGATTTAAGGTCTGAACCTCCACTAACTTTTGAGTATAGTGACAAGTAATTTAAATGTAGCCAGCTATATTTAAATGTAGGCATTATTATATGATGATAATATTGCCTTTTATGATCAATAACATTTGCATTCGGGAGTCTGTAATCTGCTTTATTTGACTGGAATGTATAACAAACCCCAATAAAAATATTTTTGGAAATAGCATAATTATAACCTAAGTTAATTGATCCTGTTTTATTCTTGTTTTCAGGAAACAGGAATAAATCAATTAAACCCATTTTTACTTTATCCAAATCATTATTATCCGCAGATAATACACGGTAACTAACAAAAATAGAGTGTCTAGCACTACTGGCTTGTCCGTACGAAAAAACGGAGTAAACAACCATAAAAAGAGTTAAAAATATTTTTTTCATATAAAGTATATGTTAAGTTTTCTTCAAAAATAATTCATAATAGTTATTGATGCTCTTGGGTATTACTATGACTCTTTTAAGTTATTATGGGATAAAGTGATCCCATAAATAAATGATACTATTTCATAGTAAATGTAAAAATTATAATTGATATAAACAGTATATATTAACTGAAAACTCCCCCACATTACAATCGAAAAGTATGATACTCCCCATCATTAAACCACTGGGGGTTGTTTTTAAGTTTAAATCTTATGCTGCATATTGCGGGAGTATTATACTGCTTCGCAGAAAGAAGGTGCCTTTGGCGGGTGATTACTGCTTCGCAGAAACTTCATCCATCAGATGAAGTTGCCAAAAACCACGGCGATGAAATTGTGTATACTTGATGCACAGGAAGTTGCTAAAAACCACGGCGATGAAATTGTGTATACTTGATGCACAGGAAGTTGCTAAAAACCACGGCGATGAATTTGCTGCCTATTTGAGTG
>Ga0265294_10004181_pt1 | contig 18122 bp, 13 predicted proteins | sample MunlanPumphouse3_FD_192504 | JGI IMG/M metagenome (GOLD analysis project Ga0265294, IMG submission 192504) | Groundwater microbial communities from a municipal landfill in Southern Ontario, Canada - Pumphouse #3 | ecosystem: Environmental > Aquatic > Deep subsurface > Groundwater | place...
TTCTGTTGGAGATAAACAACTAAAAGCAGTAGGAGGCGATGGTAAGCTAGATAGTACATATTGGGGTGCTAAAGCTGGAGCATCTATAGAAAACTTTACAGCTTTCGTAGCATATTCGCAAACAGGTGCAAACTCTGCAGGTGATGCAGCTTATGCAAATGCTATTGCTTCTCCATGGGGTGGGATGCCAGCATATACTCAAGGTATGGTAACTCGTCATCAATTTTTAGCAGGAACAAAAGCGTATAAAATAGCTGCTTCATACAATTTCAAAGCATTTGGGCCAGACTTCACAACCGCACTATACTATGCAAACTATGATATGGACAAGTACAACGGTTATACCCATAATGATGCTAGTGAAAGTGGTTTTGATCTGATTTATAACACAGGTTTTGTTAAAAATTTACAACTTCGTCTTCGCGGAAACTACGCAAGAGACTTTAATGTAAACACAATTGGTGAAACAACTAGTTGGAACGAGCATAGATTTATAGTTAGCTATAAGTTTTAATATCTGTTGCACCTCAGGAGAGACTGTGAAATAATTCGGAAGCGATGCTTTAGCTTCGCCTAATTTTAGTATTATTTCACCTCAGGAGAGACTGTAAATAATTCGGAAGCGATGCTTTAGCTTCGTCTAATTTTAGTATTATTTCACCTCAGGAGAGACTGTGAAATAATTCGGAAGCGATGCTTTAGCTTCGCCTATTTTGCGGGACTAAAGTCCCACTTCCGGGAAAAAACTATAGTTATTTCACACACTCAGGAGAGCTGGAACGAGAAAGAAAGAAAAATATCGTGACAAAGTAGAGGCACAAGTGCCGAGGGCTTCCCGCTGAGGGAAACCAACGCGCGCCCCGAAGGAAGTACCCTTGGGGTATTAGAGTAGGTATCGGGATTACTCCCGATACCGTGACAAGATAGAATGAAGGGTTTCCTTCATTTTACAAAGTAAAATTAAGGAAGTAAAATTATGAAAAAAGAAATGGTGGAACAAATCAGAGAAAATCCACACTACCAAGAGCTAATTGCAAAAAGAACTGGTTTTTCTATAAAACTATCTATTGCAATGCTAACTGTCTATTGTATATTTATCTTAACAATAGCATTTTATCCAGAGTTACTAGGCACTCCTTTAGCTGATGGATCAGTAACAACTGTAGGAATTCCTGTAGGAATGGGAGTTATCTTGTTTGCTTTTATCTTGACTGGTATCTATACCAAAAGAGCTAACGGCGAGTTTGATGATTTAAGTAACAAAGTTAAACAATCACTAAAGGAAGACGTATGATGAATAGAGTATTTTTATTTCTAATACTTGGAACTATTGGAGTATTTGCAGCTGGTGCTATGGAGGGTGTAAACCCAGAGCAGCCTCTTAATATGTCTGCTATTGTAATGTTTTTAATCTTTGTTGGTGGAACTCTAGGTATCACTTACTGGGCTGCAAAACGCACAAAGTCTGCAAAAGATTTCTACACAGCTGGCGGTGGAATCACAGGTTTTCAAAATGGTATGGCGATCGCTGGTGACTATATGTCAGCGGCTTCATTTCTAGGAATATCTGGACTTGTTTACTACAAAGGTTATGATGGACTTATCTACTCTATAGGCTTTTTAGTTGGTTGGCCAATTATTCTTTTTATGATTGCAGAGCCTCTAAGAAACTTAGGAAAGTACACTTTTGCCGATGTTGCATCTTATAGACTTCGTCAAACTCCTATTCGCTCACTAGCAGCATCTGGATCTATTGCAACTGTTATTCTTTATCTAATCGCTCAAATGGTTGGTTCTGGTAAACTTATCCAGCTTCTGTTTGGTCTTCAGTATGAGATAGCTGTTATCTTAGTCGGTGTTCTTATGATTCTTTATGTAACTTTTGGTGGTATGCTTGCTACTACTTGGGTACAAATCATTAAAGCATTCTTGCTTCTTTCTGGTGCTACCTTTATGGCAATAGCTGTTATGGCACACTACAACTTTAACTTTGGCCAACTCTTTGCACACGCTACAGAGCTAAAAGGTATAGAGATAATGTCTCCAGGTGGATTAGTCTCTGATCCAATTTCGGCCATCTCGCTTGCCGTCGCGCTTATGTTTGGTACTGCGGGACTTCCTCATATTCTTATGAGATTTTTTACAGTTAGTGATGCTAAAGAGGCTAGAAAGTCAGTTTTTTATGCAACTGGTTTTATTGGTTATTTTTATATCTTAACTTTCATCATCGGTTTTGGTGCTATCGTTATGGTATTTCAAAATCCTCAATACTTAGATATGGCTAAACAAGCAGTTGATGGCGGTTATCCGATTTTAGGTGGAAACAACATGGCGGCTATTCACTTAAGTCATGCAGTTGGTGGTGACTTCTTCTTAGGATTTATCTCAGCGGTTGCTTTTGCTACTATTTTAGCTGTTGTTTCAGGTCTTACTCTAGCTGGTGCATCTGCAATCAGTCATGACCTCTACTCATCTGTTATCAAAAAAGGTAAGGTTGATGGTATTACTGAGATGAAAGTTTCAAAAGCTGCAACTGTAGTTTTAGGAATTCTTGCTATTATCATGGGTATCGCGTTTGAGAACCAAAATATCGCGTTTGTTGTTGGTCTTGCTTTTGCTATTGCAGCATCTGCTAACTTCCCAATCCTTTTCCTTTCAATGTACTGGAGTAAACTAACAACACGTGGTGCTGTAATTGGTGGTTCAGTTGGTCTTGCAACTGCTGTAATACTAGTTATTTTAGGTCCAATTGTATGGGTTGATATTTTAGGAAATGCAGAGGCAATTTTCCCTTACAAATATCCAGCACTATTTTCAGTTATCTCGGCATTTGTTTCTATCTGGTTTTTCTCTATAACTGACTCATCTCACAATGCTAAAGCAGAGAGAGAAGCTTTTGAAGCTCAGTATATTAGAAGTCAAACAGGTATCGGTGCAGAGGGTGCATCTGAGCATTAATTTACGTACTCAAAACGAGCAAGTCCGTTTTGAGTGGCAGGGACAAATTGTCCCTTGCAACCCCTTGAAGCTACGAAAAATGAATTTTCGAGAGTTAAAGGAATTCTAATTTTTTTTGTGAGATGGACTGGGTCATTTGATATAAGTGGCTTATGTCTCATCTTAAACTTAATAAGGAGTTATAGAGTTGAGTATATTAGATCAACGAAAACTTATAGAATCCATCCACCCTTTTGGCCTCTTAAGTAGAACCACGCTTGATAATCTCATGCAAAAAATTGATATAGCCTACTATCCAAAAGACACACTACTCATCTCTAAAAACCTTCCATCTATTGCTTTTTACATTATTATAAAGGGTTCAGTTACAGAGTCTAAAGATGATGAGATCCAAAATGTTTACTCTCATGGTGACACTTTTGATGCTGATGCTCTTATATATGGAAAATGTGAAGGAAAATTTGTCGTAGATGAAGATCTTATCTGTTATGAGATTAAAAAAGATGACTTTTTGGAGCTTATGCAGAACAAAAAAGTGCAAAACTACTTCCTTCAAGACTTTGTAACAAGACATCAGCAACTAAAAAACTACGATATGCAGAGTGATTTTTCTGGATTTTTAATGGCAAGAGTTTCAGATATGTTTTTACATAAGGCTTGTGTAGTTCAAAAAGATGAGAGCATCTTTAGCGCTTTGAGTAAGCAAGAAAAGCTAAAAGCACATGTGATTATCGTAAAAGATGAGAATGAGTACTCTATAGTTACGGATACAGATTTGAGAAAACATGTACTACTCGGCGGAGCTGATGTAAAAGATGAGATAGTAAGCATTGCTACAAAGGGTCTTATTAGCATCGATTATGCAGATTTCTTATTTAATGCTCTTTTGATTATGACTCAAAATGAGATAAAAAGAGTAGTTGTGATGAAAAATAAAGAAGTGTTTGGAGTACTAGAACAGCTTGACCTTCTTAGCTACTTTGCAAACCATTCGCATCTCGTAGCAGTTCAGATAGATAAAGCTCTAAATATAGATGACCTAAAAATCTTACAAGCTGATATGAAAAACATCATCATTACACTTCGTGCTAAGGGTGTAAAGGTGAGATATATCACAAAACTTATATCAACACTTAACATTAAAGTCTATAAAAAAGTCTTTGATATGTGTGTAGATGCAGAACTTCAAAAAGATTGCGCTTTGATAGTTATGGGAAGTGAAGGTAGGGAAGAACAGACTCTTAAGTCTGACCAAGATAATGCCCTTATCATTAGAAATGGCGTAGATGTAAAGCTCTATGAAGAGCCTATGATGAAGTTAAACTCCCACTTACTTGAGCTTGGCTTTCCAAAATGTCCTGGTAATATAATGGTAAGTAATGAATTTTGGAGAAGAGATGAATCAGGGTATAAGAAGTTAATAGCTGGCTGGACGCAGAGCATGAGTGAAGCTGATGTTCAAAATCTTAGCATCTTCTTAGATGCCAAGTGTGTGGCAGGAGATGAAAAACTTTTAGGTTCCCTTATTACGCATCTTCATCAGCATTTTTATCAAAGGGCTGACGTTTTAGCGCATATTGCAAAAGCAGTTCTTAACTTTGAGACTCCGCTCTCTATGTTTTCAGGTTTCGTTTTAGAAAAAGAGCAACAAAATAGGCTCGACATAAAAAAAGGTGGACTTTTTGCACTTGTGCATGGAGTAAGAACTCTATGTTTAGAGTATGAAATAACTCAAACAAATACTATAGAGAGAATAAAGGAGCTAAATAACAAAGGAATAATAGACAAAAATTTTGCAACAGAACTTATAGAGAGTTTTGACACACTTAGTGCAATCCGCCTAAAAGCTGCGCTAGAAGCGAAGTCTTTGGATGATAGTAACTATATAAATCCTCAATCTTTAGAGAAAATCCAAAGAGATTTGCTAAAAGATAGTTTTAAAATCATAAACAAGTTTAAAAAGTTTATGAGTTTTCACTTTCATTTAAATATGGTCTCATAATGCTGTTTTCTTTTTTTGAGGCGATGAAAACAAAAGCAAATCGCTCTAAGCTTAAAGAAAAAGAGTATGATTTTTTGTTCGAAGAGGATTTAAGTGGTGAATATGTTGTTTTTGATACTGAAACAACAGGATTAAACCCAAAGAAAGATGAGATTGTCTCTATAGGGGCTGTTAAGATAAAAGATAATAAAATACTAACTTCACAAACTTTTGAAGTTTTTATAAAAAACTCTTGTGAAATGAGTTCAAGAAGTATAGAGATTCACCGCATAAGACCGATAGATTTGCAAAATGCCAAGACTACCGAGATTGCCATTCGTGAATTTTTAGACTTTATAGGTTCAAGACCACTTGTTGGTTACTACTTAGAGTTTGATGTTAGCATGATAAACAAGTACATTAAACCAATGTTAGGTATTACTCTTCCTAACAAAAAGATAGAAGTCTCTGAAATATACTTCGATCAAACAATTTCATTGATTCCTCAAGGAAATATTGATTTGAGGTTTGATACAATTTTAAAAAAATGTGGTGTGCCTGATATGGGTGCACACAATGCTGTAAATGATGCCATCATGACAGCTATGATATTTTTAAAACTCAAGGCTAAAGAGACAAAAAAAATTTAGCATAAAAAAACAAGAGCAACAAGGTTGCGAGAGCCTTGTGCTGAGCCTGTCGCAAGACTCTCTGTGAGAAAACTTAGCGTTAGCGTAGTCAAAGGGACATAGTTGCTTTGGCGTCATTAAATAAATAAAAAGGACAACAAATGATAGAAAAAAAACAAGTTTATAAACCAAATAAAGAGTTTGCAAAGCAGGCAAACATCAAAAATATGTGTGAATATCATGAACTTCAAGATAGAGCAATGGAAGATTATGAAGGTTTTTGGGGCGATGCAGCTAAAGAGAAGATTGACTGGATTGAACCATTTTCTAAAGTGCTAGATGAGAGCAAAGCTCCTTTTGTTAGATGGTTTGACGGTGGGAAGTTAAATGTTGCTCATCAATGTATTGATCGTCACTTAGATACTCGTAAAAATAAAGCGGCTATCATTTTTGAAGGCGATAGAGGAGATATCCAAACTATTACTTATTTGGATTTATATAAACATGTAAACAGATTTGCAAACTTATTAAAAGAAGATTTTGGTGTAAAAAAAGGTGATAGAGTTGTTATCTATATGCCGATGATTCCAGAGGCTGCTTATGCGATGCTCGCGTGTGCTAGAATCGGAGCTATTCACTCTATAGTTTTTGGCGGTTTCTCCTCAGAAGCTCTTCGTGATAGAATCGAAGATGCAGAGGCAAAAGTAGTTATTACAGCAGATGGTGCTTATAGAAAAGAGCGTCCTTATATGTTAAAGCCAGTTGTTGATGAAGCTTTAGAGGGAATAACTACAGTTAAAAAAGTTTTAGTAGTTGAGAGAAACGATGAAGAAGTTACTTGGGTTGCAGGGCGTGATTATTCATATAATGAGCTTATAAAAGATAAGTCATCAGTTTGTGCGGCTGAGATTATGGATGCAGAGGATCCACTGTTTTTACTATATACATCAGGCTCAACTGGAAAACCAAAAGGTGTTCAACATAACTCTGCTGGTTATATTCTTTGGGCGCAGATGACTATGGAGTGGGTTTTTGATGTAAAAGAAAATGACACTTACTGGTGTACAGCTGATATTGGATGGATTACTGGGCATACTTATATAGTTTATGGTCCACTTGCAATGGGTGCTACAACTGTAATGTTTGAGGGTGTTATCACTTATCCAGATGCTGGGCGTCCTTGGGGAATGGTGGAAAACCATAGAGTTAACCAATTTTATACAGCACCAACTGCTATTCGAGTTCTACACAAGATGGGAGAAAAAGAGCCTGCAAAATATGACCTAAGCTCATTAAAAGTTTTAGGAACGGTTGGCGAGCCAATAGATCCACCAGCATGGAAATGGTACCATGAAGAAGTTGGTGGAGGAAGATGTCCTATCGTTGATACTTATTGGCAAACTGAAACTGGTGGGCATGTGGTCTCTCCTCTTCCAGGTGCTACTCCTATTAAACCAGGATGTGCAACACTTGCACTCCCAGGTATAATGGCTGAAATACTTGATCCTTTAACTGGAGAAAAAACAGAAGCGGGCGAAACAGGATATCTATGTATAACTCGCCCTTGGCCAGCGCAAATTCGTAATGTTTGGGGCGATGAAGAGAGATATATCAAATCTTACTATGGTGATGTTAAAAAAGATGGAAAAGCTGTCTATTTTACAGGTGATGGTGCTATGTATGATGAAGATGGTTATATCACAATTACAGGGCGAACTGATGATGTTATCAATGTCAGTGGGCACAGAATGGGAACGGCTGAAGTTGAAGCTGCTATCAAAAAACATTCAAATGTCGCGGAGGTTGCCGTCGTTGGTAAACCACACCCATTAAAAGGCGAGGGCATCTTTGCCTACATCGTTTTAAAGCAAGATGAGGGTATGGCTGATGAGATTGATGAAGCTAAAACTATAAACAATATCATCAAAAAAGAGATTGGTAACATCGCTCTTTGTGATGATATGGTTTTTGTCTCAGGACTACCAAAAACTCGTTCAGGAAAAATCATGAGAAGGATTTTACGCATCATCGCTAAAGGCGAGATAGTTACTCAAGATATCTCAACTCTTGAAGATCCAAGTATAGTAGCTGTGATAGCTAGTAAAGTTCAAAGCTGTTCTTTATAAAATAATCGAACTCTCGAAGTTACCTTCGAGAGACCTCTTTACATATTTTTAATCTTTAAGTAACTATATCTTCTACACTCTTTAAATAGTCTTTCAATAGTCGTTAAGTATACTATTACTATAATATTAAATAATAAAACAAGGTTTAACAATGAACATGTCCATTCAAATGAGACTGCAGATTCTTATATTTACTGCTATGATTTTTATATCTGTTGCACTGGCTATGCAGTTTGTTCACGAGATAAATATATCAACAGAACAAAGCGTAAAAAACTATACTGCTGAAGCTTATGATACAAAAAAAGATGAACTAGAAAAATTCACATCAATAGCTATAAAAACTCTCAACTCATTTTATGAAAAAACAGAGATACAAAACATAGAAAAAGAAGTCTCTGAGGGCTTAACTAGACAGACTCAAATGCTCTTTTTTTTAATAGAGAATGAGTATGAAAAAAACAGAGATAGGCTCTCAAATAACGAACTTAAAAAACATATAAAAAACATCATCTCAACTACAAGATACGTCAATGATGGGTACTTCTGGATAAATGACCTTGATGCAGTAATAGTTGACCATCCGATGGATCCAAGTTTAAATGGCAAAGACCTCTCAGAACTAAGCGATGCTAATGGAGTAAAGCTATTTAGCGAATTTGCCAAGGTTGCAAAGAGGGACGGAAGTGGTTTTGTAAACTATGTTTGGCCAAAACCAAACTCAAAGGTAGCAGAAGAAAAAGTCTCTTTTGTAGAACTCTTTAAGCCGTGGGGTTGGGTAGTTGGAACGGGAGCTTATAAGGCAGACTTAGAAGAAGCGATAGCACCTAAGATAAAAAAGATTAAAGATGATGCTAAAGAAAATGTTAAATCAATAATCACAAGTGTTGTTCTGTCTGCGGTTTTTATACTTATAGTCTTTATGATAATTGTCTATCTTTTGATAAAAAATGGGATAACAAATCATATCAATAAACTAGAAGAAGTAATGTGTGAGATTTCTAAAAATAGAGACTTGACTATAAAGATAGACACAAACACTCCAAAAGAGATATCTCAAATAGGGCAAGCTTTTAACAGCCTGATGGCATCGCTAAACTCTTTGATATACCAAGCTAGGAGCTCTGCTATTGAGAATGCATCTGTATCGCAAGAACTATCTACAACTTCTCATGTGGTTAGCAAAAATGTACTCATATCAGTAGATATCATCAAAGATACTACAAAAAGTACAGCAGAAATGATAGCTGAAATCCTCAAATCCGTAGAGGATTCAAAATCTAGCAAAGAAGAGATACTAGGAGCTAGTAATATGTTAAATGATGCTAGAGATGAGATAGTAGTATTGACAAATAAGGTCAAAAAAAGTGCTTTGTCTGAGGTTGAGTTAGCACAAAAAATAGAAGCACTCTCACAAGATAGCGAGCAGGTAAAAGAGGTGCTTAGTGTTATCTCTGATATTGCAGATCAGACAAACCTACTTGCACTAAATGCTGCTATAGAAGCTGCAAGAGCAGGAGAACACGGAAGAGGCTTTGCCGTAGTTGCAGATGAAGTTCGTAAACTTGCAGAGAGAACTCAGCACTCTTTATCAGAGATAAACGCTACAATAAACCTTATAGTCCAAGCGACTAATTCTGCAAGCCAGAGCATGAGTTTAAACTCAAAAGAGATGGAGGACTTAGCAGAAGTCTCAACTCATGTTGAAGAGAAAATCAACACAACCACAGAGATAGTTAACAAAGCCACACTCGCAAGCGATAAGAGTGTTGAAGATTTCTTAAGAGCTTCAAAACATATGGAGCTGATATCGAGTAAGATTGATGAGATAAACACTATCTCTATCTCAAATGGCGAAAGCGTTCATGAGATAACAGATGCTGTTAAACATCTTACAAATATGACACATAAACTAACTCATCATTTAGAGCAGTTTAAGACTTAGGATTTGATATACTTTCATAAATAAAACATAAAAGAGTATAGATGCAGTTATGTGTAGCACTTGATTTACCTACAAAAAAAGAGAATTTAGAACTTGTAAAGAAGATAAAAGAGTACGATGTTTGGTTAAAGGTTGGACTTCGTACCTATATAAGAGATGGAGAAGATTTTTTAAAAGAAATCAAAAAGATAAATCCTAATTTTAAGATATTTTTAGACCTTAAGCTCTATGATATTCCAAACACTATGGCAGACGCAGCAGAGTCCATCATGTCTCTTGGTGTGGATATGTTCAATGTTCACGCATCTGCTGGGGCAAAAGCTATGAGTGAGGTTATGAAGAGGCTTAGTAAGTATGAGAGCAGGCCAATAGTCTTAGCGGTTACTGCACTTACTTCTTTTAGCGAAGATGAGTTCGTAGAGGTTTATGAAAAAGATATAGCATCTAAGGCTAACCAGTTTGCAAAAGATGCAATGAATAGTGGACTTGATGGAGTAGTTTGTTCAGCCTTTGAGAGTGCATCTATAAAGAGTGCTACTGCAAAAGAGTTTATGACTTTAACTCCAGGCATTCGTCCCTTTGGTGAAGATGCACAAGACCAGCAAAGAGTAGCAGATGTTGCCTATGCAAAAAGTGCTATGGTTGATTTTATAGTAGTGGGTCGTCCTATATATCAAGCTTCAAATCCAGCAGAAGTTGTAGCTAAAATCTTAGAGCAGATTTAGCTTCTTTGTACTCTAAGATGCTGCATCTTTAAAGTTTTAGTTCCAAAAGAACTAAATGTGAAAAGTCTTAGTATTTAAGCTTATTATTATGAAGCAGTGACTATAATTGCACTCTTCAACGGATAGATGGGTGAGCGGCTGAAACCACATCCCTGCTAAGGATGCGTATGGGTAACTGTACCGAGGGTTCGAATCCCTCTCTGTCCACCACTTGAAGACTTATTTCCCAAACTTAAAACTCCAAATTTATATTATTTTAGATATAACCGCAAATGCAATTTTAAATTTCTTATAAAGCTTATACTCTATAAACACTGCAAAAACACCAAGAACCGCTAAAAAGATAAGCATATTTATTAGTTTTACGCCAAAATAGTCAAATATCATGGCAGTTACAGCACCGCCAATAATGGCTGATGAGACAAAAAAAGATCTTAGTATTAGATAGTCTTTTATATTTATTTCATCTTTCATAAAATCAACTGTGTGGATTCTTGATATCTCAAAAGTTATGGCTTGAAGTGTAAAGATGCTAAGGATGATATAAGTAAAAAGCACCATATCATAGCTTGAAAATAAGTAACTAATGATTTGAATGACATCTAAGATGATTACGAAAAAATATATATTATAAATCTTTATCTTTTTAAATAGAGGCTGGATTAGACCATCAGTTGCACCAAGAAGCATATAAAAGCTAATCATAAATACAGGTAGATGCAAGCCTTCGAGCTTTGTGACGTAGGGCATAATAACCCAGTCTATATAGGTAGTAACAAAGAGTACTATGATTTGAAGTTTTAAAAACTTACTTTTATTTAGCTCAATATATAATTTTTTATAATTTTTCACTGCCATAGTTTAGTTCCATAAGATAAGCATCACAACCATCTTTATAAAAAGCATTTAAGCTTTTTACTACTTTAAAACCATTTTTTTCATATAGAGATATCGCTATAGTATTGTCAACTCTTACTTCTAAGATAAACTTTTTAAACCCTAAACTCTGGAGATGTTTTGAAGCTTCTAAAAGTAGAGATTTTGAGATGCCATGTCCTCTAAAAGAGTCTTTTACTCCGATGGAGTAGAGCTTAGCATCTCTTCTTTTTATAAGGACTAAGATATAACCAGCTATAACACCATCTACTTCCGCTAAGAGCAAAAAAGAGTTTTTAGCGTGGTAGTAAAAGGAGCCATAAGAAAGAGGATAATTCTCAGAACTAAAGAGTTCTCTCTCAAGGCTATATAGAGCTTTTACATCAGATGTATGAGCTTTTCTTAGTATCATTTTTGGTAGATTGTATATTTCGCAACGAGTTTAGAAGGGCGATATGACATTTTAACTTTACGAAGGTTTTCAAAGCCCATATCATCGCCTACATTTATATATGTAACCTCATAATGATCTTTTAGAACTTTAGAAAACTCTCTAAAGATAAACTGTGCACATCCTAAAATTTCAAAGTCAGTTTTTTCTACTATAACAGTAGCAGTATCAAGTCTTATACGCTCTCCAACGGTAAAGCCTTTTAGCTCATCATTTATATAGATAACTATCCCAATTAAAGAGAGTTCCTCGTAGTGTTTTAGCATCTGCTTTACCGCACTTCGCTCTTGATGGATTCCCTCTAAATAGACTTCAGCTTCTTCTTTTGGCATATATCTAACTCTATCTGCTGTCCACTTATCAAAAAGACTCATTATCTCTACTTTATGTTTTTGGCTATCTAGCTCTTCTATTTTATAATCGGGATAAGATTTTATAAACTTATTTATCTCTGTTCTTTTTGTATGGTAACTATTTCCTTTTAGCCCAATAAGAGCATCTACTTCATAGATATAGTCAACTAATTTTTTCTCAACAATATAAGACTCTAGCATCTCAAACATACTCTGAGCTTCATCAGCATCTATAATAAACTCTTCTACCATTGAGCCTTGAACATAGTCTATGCGTGAGTAGTAGTGTGAAGAGTTGTTTGCATTCATAATCTCGAAACATTTTATGATGGCATCTGTGATGTTTTTCTTCTTTCCCAAAGGAGGCAGCAGCATTGTTAGTTCGCCACCAGTCATAACAAAAAGGCAAAAACATTTGTTGATAACAGCGTAAAACCCGCTACTATTTGCAAGCCATATAAAGTTAGCAGCAAAAGTATAGTCACTAAGTTCAGCATCTACTCTACTTAGATATTTCTCCATAATTGGCTTTGTAGCTATTGTAAATTTTTTTAATTTTTTTCTATTAACAGTTAAATTTCCCACTTAAAATCCTTTTTTTTGGTGTATAAATCATATATGAAACTATACATTCTTTTTGCAGTTTTGCAGTTATGAAATGAGGGATATTTGCTTGGAAAATATGATAAGTAAATAGTTGTTTTGGATCTGTATAGAGTGAATAATTCCTAGATGCAAAAACTCTATTTTTACTTATCTTTTGATGTTATGTGCAAGGTGAGGTTTTAGTGGCAAAAAGAGAAGCCACTTGTGATTTTTGAATGGTAAAATAGATGCTATTTTAAAATATCATGGAGCTTATAACCATCTTGCATGGTTTTGTTTACTTGGCTCCATTCATCTTTTTCAATGCTATGCTTTAGCATCTTTAGCTCACCTTCAAAAAGTTCTATGGCCTCAAGGAGGTTTGTTTTGTTTTGTCTAAAGATATCTTCCCACATATTGGGTGAACTCTTTGCAAGGCGACTCATGGAACGAAAACCACCAGCTGCGAGGGCTAGGATATTGTTTTTTTTCTCTTGCTTCATAACTGTGTTTGCTAAAGAGTAGGAGATAGCGTGGGGCATATGGGAGATAAAAGCAGCATGACGGTCATGCTCATTGGCTCTCATAAAGTACTTTTTCATGCCCAGCGCTTTGAAGATTTTTTTACTAACTTCTCTTTGGATTTCTCCGCTATCTTCTAAGTCACATAAAACTACAACTTGGTCTTCATATAGCCCTTCGATGGCTGCAGTTGGGCCGTAGTACTCTGTTCCTGTCATTGGATGTGCAGCTATAAAGTTCTGTCTGATGGATTTGGGAGTAGATGCAATTATCTTTGACTTTGTGCTTCCAAGATCTATGATTGTAGTATGACTAGAGACATTTTGTAGTTTTTCTAAGGCAGAGATAATTCCATCAACTGGAATGGCTAGAAAGATTACATCATATTTATAAACCTCTTCAAACTTCACTATCTCACTAACAAGCCCAAGTTCGAGTGCTAATCTTTGATGCTCATTGTTGTGGTCACTTCCAACAATCTTACTAATAAAATCCAATTTTTTTAGACTCAGAGCTAAAGAGCCGCCCATAAGTCCAAGTCCTACTATTGCTATGTTCATATTAATATTCTTTATTTTTTGTGAAATTATACAAGAGTTTTTTGTTTTTAGCCTGATTTTTTAGCAAAAAACCTCTCTTTAAAAAAATTTTGGCATAATTAATGTTAATTACAAAAGAGGATAAAAAGATGTTTGATAATGTAAGTTTAAAAGATATTAAAACAATAGCAAAAGTTGCAGGTGATGAGATTATGAAGATATATCAAAGAGATTTTGAAATAGAATATAAAGAAGATAACTCACCACTCACAGAAGCTGATATCAAGGCAAATGAGATTATCTGCAACTCGCTCTTTAGCTTATATCCAGATATCCCAATTCTCTCAGAAGAAAATAGCATTGTTGAGTATAAAGTTAGAAAAAAATGGGACTACTACTGGTGCATCGACCCAATAGATGGAACAAAAGAGTTTATCAAGAAAAATGGAGAGTTCACAGTAAATATAGCCCTGATACATAAAGATATACCAGTTTTAGGCGTTGTTTATGCTCCCGCACTAGATTTGATGTATGGAGCTAAAAAAGGTGAGGGCGCATACTTAAACGATAGAAGGCTACCTCTATCTGTAAATGAAAATAAAAAAGAAAAACTTGTAGTCTTAACATCAAAATCACACCTTTCATCCGATACTCAAAATTATATAGACTCTCTTGATACAAAAGTTGTAGAGCAGATCTCAAAAGGAAGTTCCCTGAAGCTTTGTATGGTTGCAGATGGAAGTGCTGATATCTACCCGAGACTTGCTCCAACTATGGAATGGGACACGGCGGCGGCTGATGCGATAGTAAGAGAAGCTGGCAAGATGAGTTATGACTTTAAAACAAACAAGCCAATGAGATACAACAAACAAGATCTTTTAAATCCTTGGTTTGTTATAAAGTAGGTAAATGGTGAAATTTTTGGGTTATGTAACTTAAGATTAACCATATAAAAGGTAAAATCAGCACTTATTTTATATCTTTGGAACATTAATGAGAATATTTTTAGCGACTTTGCTAACCCTGCTTACGATTAATCTATCTGCTATGACTATAAAGTCTATTGATTATGTTGGAATGGTACACATTTCAAAACCTGTTGCTCTTAGAATGCTTGAGTTTGATATTGGAGATAATGTTGATATAGATGCTATAGATGAATCTATAAAAAAGTACTTTAAACAAGGGTACTTTGATGATGTTTGGGCTGAATTTGATGATGGTAAACTTACCTTCCATTTTAAAGAAAAAGCGATCATCTCAAAAGTTGAACTAAAAGGCTGGAAAGAGAGCGATAAAGATATCTTAGATACAGTTATTCAAATAAAAAAAGGCTCACTCTATGATAAAAAAAGGCTTCAAGCTGCAAAAAAAAGAATTCAAGAAGCGATAGCGCAAAGTGGGAAAATAGATAGTGTAATTGAGGTAGAAGAAGAGGTACTCGACAATGGAAGCATAAAAATAACTTTCATTGTAAATGAAGGCGAAAAAATAGTTATTCAAAAGATAGACTATAGTGGTGTCTTAGGACTAGATAGTGACCTTTTTAATGATGTTATAGCAAACAAAGAGAAACAGTTTATGGGTTGGTTTTGGGGAAGAAATGATGGAGAGATGAAACTTTTAGATCTCTCATATGATCCACTTAGAATCCGCGACTTATATATGCAGTATGGATACTTAGATTCAAAAGTTGACGAACCATTTACTAGAGTAAACTTTGATCACTACACAGCTGGTATGAGTTACCAGATAGAAGAGGGAGAAGTCTATAATATTAGTGGTATCTCTATAAACCAAGTTGAACATGTAATAGATGAAGAGAAGATAAGAGAGATTATAAGCTTAGAAAAAGGTAAAGCTTTTAATATAAAAACCTTTCGTGATGATGCAGAGAAGATTAAGACTCTCATTGCGGATTTAAGTTACGCTTTTGTTCAAGTAGTCCCTGACTTAAAAAAGAACAAAGATGACCATACAGTTGAGGTTGTTTTTAAAATAACACCTGGAGATAAAGTAAAAATCAGAAACGTTATCATCTCAGGAAATAATAGAACTCTAGATAGAATCATCAGAAGAGAGTTATATCTAGGCCCTGGAGATATGTACTCTTTAACTGACTTAAAAGATTCTAGAAATTCACTAGGAAGAATGGGCTTTTTTGATGGAAATACCATAGAAGAAAAGAGAGTAGATAACTCTACAATGGACCTAGTCGTTAAGGTTAAAGAAGCTCCAACTGGGAATATCCAACTCGGTGGTGGATATGGAAGCTATGGCGGACTATTAGTTACTGTTGCAGTAAATGATAGAAATATTTGGGGTTCTGGAATAGATATGGGTGTACAAGCTGAAAAGTCTGAGAGAACTCAAAACTACTCTTTTAATATATCTAACCCAAGACTCAATGATAGTGACTTTAGTGGTAACTTCTCAATATTTAAGTCATTTTATGAGTATAACGACTATAGTGTTGACTCTCAAGGTTTAAGCTTAGGAATAGGACATAGATTTACTAGATATATTAGTGGATATATAGGCTATAGTTTTTCTGACAATAGTTATAGTGATATAAATACAGACACCACACTACTTGACCCAAAATATTTTGAGAGTTATTCTAAAAGTTCAGTCATTTTAAATGTAAAGTTTGACAATACAGATGATTACTATCTTCCAAGAGAGGGATATACTATGAGTCAAAGTGTTGAAAAGGCAGGAGTCGGTGGTGATGCAGACTTTATAAAGAGTAGAACAAACTTTGAAAAATTTACTGGCTTAGAGGAGTATATTGGCTTTGATGCTATATTTAGGTATAAGGCTAGGTATTACTACGTGGCAGATACTGGTTACTTGCCAATTGCAGATAAATTTTACATGGGTGGTATGGGCAGTGTTAGAGGATATGAGTCTTACTCAATCTCTCCAACTGAGACAAGAACTGATGGAAGCATAGCTAGAATAGGTGCAAAACAGACTTTTTCAAACAATGTTGAAGTGAGCTTTCCACTAGTACCAAAGGCAAAGATGAGGCTTGTTACTTACCTAGACTGGGGTTTTATAGGTGATGGCTCTTTAGATGAATACTCTCGTGGTGGCTACGGGGTAGGACTTGAGTGGTTTTCGCCAGTTGGTCCTATCCAACTAATGTTTTCAAAGCCTTTAGCACAAGAGCAGGGCGACAAAACTACAGCGTTTGAGTTTAGTATGGGACAGAGGTTTTAGTAGGTAAGACATAAGAAGCTTACTTAACCCTCTTTTTTATAAGAGGTTGTAAATGCTTCGAAAGTGATAAACATGCAAGGAAGAACTGCTCTACTATAAAAGAGAGCTTCCGAAGAAGCTTCTCTTGAAAGATTAAAATATGACTTTTAAATTCTCTATAGTGTCTAGTCTACTAAAAGACTCTTTACATAAGCGAAGCGATTTATCTGAGTTGATACGTAATACTCCATCTTCAAAAACGAAATCATATTTTACATCTCTAGGTCTATGTGCTACAAGTGATACACTCAAAGAGAGCATAAAGCTAAGAGCGTTTAGAGTTTCTCTCTCTGGTAGAAGTTCTCTGTACTTTTGTATATGAGAAGATGATGGGAGTTTCTTTTTGGCGTACTTGCAAAGTGTAGAGACTAGAGTTATCTGCTTGTGCGTAAAGCCATACTCTAAAGCACTTTGCAGGATGTAGTAACTATGTTTATTTTTAGAGTAGAAGTGGATAGAGTTACCACAAGGGTAGAGTTTAGCAGCTATACTAAGGTCTCTACGGTAACTCTCATCAATACCAAGATGCTTATGCGTAAGGTCAAAGATTCTCTTTGCAAGATAGTTTAAATGGTTAGCTATAGGCTTTTCGCTGATATGCGAGTCTAAGATAAACCTAGTTGAGATGCTGTAGTGCTCTGGAAATCTATCTTTAGAGTTTCTTAGTAAGTCTGCAAGGAACGCACCCTCTCTTACTCCAACACCACTTGTTATCACATCTTTAATAGAGAACTTTTTTAAGACCCTTTGAAGTATCAAAGCACCAGGTTTTATCACATCAAACCTATCTGATTTAATGCCTAGCTTTTTAAGTTCGTCATCTGCTGCTTCTATAACTAACGAGAGATAGTCATAGAGTTCGCTAGTGCTATAACTAAAAGCATGAAGCTTATTTAGTGGGTATTTTTTTCTTATTAAAATCGCACTCGATACTGCCCTAAAAGTCCCACCAATACCAACTAAAGTAGAAGCATTAAAGTCATCTAAAACACTTAGTTTTTCATCTATGTATTTGATAGCTTCATCTTTTTTCTTGTAATCGCAAAATAGCTCTTTTATTCTTACAGTTCCCAAATCTAAAGAGATTGTATTTGAGATATCTTTGTCGTTTATTATTGCAAACTCAGTCGATCCACCACCAATATCAATAGTTAGTGAATTTTTTTGA
>Ga0265294_10004182_pt1 | contig 18119 bp, 22 predicted proteins | sample MunlanPumphouse3_FD_192504 | JGI IMG/M metagenome (GOLD analysis project Ga0265294, IMG submission 192504) | Groundwater microbial communities from a municipal landfill in Southern Ontario, Canada - Pumphouse #3 | ecosystem: Environmental > Aquatic > Deep subsurface > Groundwater | place...
AAATATTCTGATTATAAAAAAGATGTTTCTTTATTACAACCAGTAGAAAATATATTTAAATCATAAGGTGGTTTTGAATATGATACTTAATAACATAAACACATTAATAGCTGCTCTTAAACCTTCTCAATTGCAAAACTTATTGTTAAATTAATTGAAATGAGTCAATCTGTTGAAAAAGAATACGAAAAATTAGAAAATAGTGAAGGACAGAAATTTTTTGAAATTTTACATAAGAAATATAGTAATCAGAATAATATGTTAACTAATAATTTATAAAAGGAGATGATATTTTTATGTTAATAAGTATTTTTTTTGGTGGTATTTTGTATTTTGGAGCAAAAATATCAATAGGAGTAAGTAATAACATAATAGTAATAAGCAATGATGGTATTACTATTGCAACAAAAACTTATGAAACTGATGAAGAAGCAGAAACTATTTTAGAAAATATTAAAACAGCAATAGAAGCTGGTTCATATCTTTTAGATTTAGATTCTTTATTAGAAGTTAGCGAAGGCGAATAAGATTATAAAAAATAAAATTAATTAAGTAGTGATACTTAACATTTGTTAGAAAATTTTTTATGAGGTGATTATAAAATGTTTCAACCTGTAAACTCAGCAATAGACAGATACGGAAGACTCTTTGTTTTAGACTACCATGACAACACAGTTAAACTGTTTGACACAGATCTAGAAACAATACTTTCGTCTTTTGGTGGTACAGGAAGTGAAGTAGGAAAGTTTAACTTTAACGCAAAGTCTTACACATTCCCTGATATTATTTTGATTGGTGGAGCAGAAAACTCAGATGTTGCAGATGAAGTAGTAGAAGAAGTAGCTGCAGAAAATACTGAGAGAGCTTTTGCGTTTTCTCTACCAAACACAGATATTAAGTTAGACACTCTTCAGATAACTGACGGTGTTGATACTCTAACATACTCTAACGGTATTTTAAAGGGAACAGATGCAAACAGTGGTAATGGTACAGTAGACACAGCAGGTGTTGTTTCTATTACACTTGGTGAAGCTCCAACAGCTGTTATTGATATTCTAGCTTCTTACACACATCAAGAAGCAGATATAGCAGTTTCTGACAGTGCTGAAGGAGTTTTAAGTGCAGCTACTAGAATTGATTCTGGTTCAATTGACTTTGTTGCTGGTACATTAGATCTAACGTTAGATGCTGCACCTACAAGCTTAGTCTTAACCGCAGCTTACACTCACACAACAGAAGTTGTAGACGAAGACTTAGACATTGGTGCTAATGGTATCTTAACAGTATTTGCTGACAAAGCTTTAGCTAATGATAATATAGTTGCAAGTTCATTTGTTGCTTCAGTTAACATTTCAGTTGACGTAGCTTCTGAAGACACACTTGTAGCAGGAAACAGTGTTAAAACTGACTTTGGAAGTGAAGTTACTCTAACTAACACTCCGGTTGAAGCAGGTACTGTTGCTGCAAATATTGATGTAGTAGTTCCTGTAGCAGGTGAAGATACAACTGTAGATACTGAGAATGGAAACTTAGGACCATATACTGGTACACTAGTTAACGCTCCTATTTTAGGAACTGTAAGTATTGTAGCTACCGGTAAAGAAACATTTACAGATTCAGTAACACCTGGAACACTAGTTGGTGATAATGGTGGAACAGGAACCGTTGACGCAAGTGGAAACTTTTCTATTACACTGTTTGCTGATCCTACAGAAGCTGTTGACATTACAGCTGATTACAATTATGTTGATACATGTGCTATTACGGATGATGGTGCTGGAAATCTACAAGCTGATTCTTACTTAACGAGCGGATTAATTAACTATGAAACTGGAGCTATAACAACTCTTGTATTTACTAATGCACCAATTTCTGAAAATCTTTTATTCTCTTACAACTACATTGACGTTTGTTCATTTGTCGATGATGGTGCTAACGGTTTTACTGAAGACACTACAACTTATATTGACAGTGGGTCTATTGCATATTCAACTGGTGTTATTGCAATTACATTTAATAAACCTCCAGTTAACACAGAAGCAATGGTTGTATCTTACAGCCACACAACAGATGTTACAGACGAAGAAGTTGTAGTTCCTTGCGACGGTGAAGCTGTACTCTTTGAAGATATTGCCTTAGCAAATGACAACTTAGTAGCTGATTCATTTAGTGCTGCTATGACAGTTCAGTTTTACAATGAAGAAGAAGATGTTGAAGTTGCAACAATTGTTGGAGACGTAGGTCCTTATGCTATTCAGTTAGACAACACAACTGTTGTTCTTGGAAGTGTAGAAATTGTTGTTGGAACACATGAAACTTTCACAGATTCTGAAGTTGGTGGAACTCTTAACGGAGACAACTACAGTGTTGGAACTGTTGACCCAATAACAGGTGCTGTAACAGTTGAGTTTAACATTGCTCCTACATCAGATATTCTTGCTACATACACATACTATGAGGAAGACAACTTAATTATTTCAGACACGTTTAACCATAGAATTCAAATTGTTGACAGATCAGGAAACTCTCTAGCAGTTATGGGTGAGTGGGGAACTGGTGATGAAGCACTTAGTGAACCATGTGGAATGCAGTTGAACCAAGCTGGAACAGAACTTCATGTTGTAGACAGAGGAAACAACAGAGTTTCTGTTTGGAAACTATCTGACAACACACATGTAGCTAACTATGGTTCTGTAGGACACAGTGAAGATTCTGGTCTTTGCTCTCCAAATGATATCGTACTAGGTCATGCTACTAACGATGTTATGTTTGTTACAGACACAGGAAACAACAGAGTTGTAAGTTTTGAACTTGGAGACAGTTGGGCTGAGTCAGATCCTTACGTTAAGAAAACTCTTGACGACTACGTTAAGTACACCGTAGATCCTTCAACAAAACTTATTGGAATTACAACAAATACTTTCCCAGTTCTTGGGATAGAGTTTGACGGAACAAGTTTCTTCTTAACAGATCTGTACAGATCTACAGTAGCTAAGTTTAACACTTCTTGGGTTGAACAAACACTAGCTGCAGACTTTGGAGTAACAGCAGGTAAAGTTAAGTATCCTAGAGGATTGTTTATTTCAGGAACAAACTTATACGTAGCAGATACTGGGTCAGAAGAAATAGAAGTTATTAGTTTAGCTTAACATAAAATAACACTAGTGGGAGAGGATATATCCTCTCCCACTTTTTTTATCTTTCATTATTATCTACTCCAAATTCACTTACTCTCAAACCAACTATATCTATTACGTACTTAGCTTTAATCAGCCCCGGAACATAACTTGTCTTCATTTTATATTCCTCCTAAAGGCATTTTTTTTCAACAAGATCATTATACCGCAGAAACTTAGCTTTGTAAATAGCGTAAATAGCTAAAAAGGTATTGGTATTTCTATTACAGATAGAGGCAAAACTTCAAACTCAAGTATTACCCACTCTTTAGGAATTTTTTTTATTTTTTTTAAATCTTTTGTTAATTCTTCTACTCTATACCATACTTTTCCTTTTTCATCGCATTTTTTGTATTTTCCCGTCCAAAACATGTTATTTTTTTTATTCTGAATTTTGTAAACTTTAATCACTATAGATCCTACTTACTTTCAAATTTTCTAATAACTTCTTTAACTTTATTGGGCAAGTTTATAGGAAGGTTCCATTCTGATATGTATTCCATTGCTTCATCACATTCTTTTAATATTTTTATTAATTCATCTTTATCTCTTTTTAACTGTTCCTGTTCATTATAATCAAACAATTTAACCACCTCTATTTATAGTCTAATTCTTCAACTACTATTCTATTTTTTTTGCACCAGTCAGAAAAGACATGTCTGTGACAAAAAGCTTTTGGTGCACACCAACATAAAAGAATTGTTTGAATCAATTCATTAAAAATATCTTCTGGTCTGTACTTGTTTATCTGATTTAAATATATTTTAGTATAATCTTTAGGAGACAATGAATCATTTTTTAATTTTTTAACAATATCAAAATCTGGAACTAAAGGTTTATAAACTTTTATTTCTGAAAAATTATACCCATTATAAAAACCAGGTCTAGTATTAGAAATAGACACTAGATCTAAATCCATTCTGTTTGTTATTTTAATTAAATTTTTATTATTATAAAATGAGGTGTATATCAAACTAAAAAATCCTCCTATTTTTTAGTCAGTTCTTTCTCCGCCTGCTCTAAATAAAATTTTTTAATCTCTTCAGCGGTAAATCCTTTTTTACCACAATCCTCACACATCAGTTCTAATGCCCTTTCCATTATTCGATACTTTGGATTAGATATAGCCATCATTTTAAGTTTATCTTCATATCTTTCCTCCATCTTCTGTTTCCTTACTGTTTCTCTTTCTTCCTTCCGCACTGGGTCATGTATTTTACAGTAAAATTTTCCATCCCTTTCAATAGAAGCTTTATTCTTGCAAGAATAATAGTGCCACCCGTCAAAAATCTTTTCACAACATTTTGCGTCTTTAGGTATACTCATTTTTGCTCCTTCTTAAACTATTTTTATCAAGCAGTTAGCTCTAAAAGCTCGGTTTTCAGACCAGTCTAATACTTCACCGTTAACTATTGCTAAAACATGTCCCTTAACAAACATCATATATGAATTTCCATCTTGCCAGACTTTTTTGAACAGAAACGGATGTTTGGGAGTTACAGTTTTTCTAAAATGCTGTGACTTTGGGTATTTCGAAAGAATAAATTCTTCAATTTTAATTTCTTCAAAATTTTTTCCAGCCCTCTTAATTGCTTGAAAGGTTATGTAACGAGGAACTCCATGCCTATTCTTTCGTCCAAGATTCTTAAAAATTTCATGTGCTTTATCATAGCTAATATCGCAAGTCAGAGAAAGTGCTCTAACAGTACAATCATTAGCTTCATTGTGTTTTGCTGAATCGATAGAAAGTTTGAGATACTTGTTTCTAGAATCTGTAAGGAGAAGATTTTTATTTTCTTTCTTTTTCATTATTAATCCTCCTCATATTTTCCTGTATTATTTCCAACAAGTATATTATACCACAGAATCTTTACTTTGTAAATAGCTAATTTTTTTCTCTAAAGATTCTCATCAATATTTAAATAGCGTCTACTGTTTCTTTTTTATAATAATCAGCTTGTTCTTCTAGTTCTTGTTGATGTTTCTGTTTTAATTTATTAACAATGGCTATGTGATCATTATACCCAATCCACATACCATTATCATCTGATTCCATGATAGGATACATGTTATTTTCAAATGATGCTATATTTGCTCGCCAACGTTGTATCATAATTATCTTCTCCTTTATATTTTGTATGGCAACTCTTCTACAACAACTTGGTGTTTTTTAAACCAATAAGAAATTAAATGTCTATGACAAAATTGTTTAGGTTTGCACCAACAAAGTAACACTGTTTGCATTAAATCATTGTAAAGATCATTAGGATCTAGTTTATCAAGTTGTTCTATGTAAGCAGAACAATATGCTCTAACACCAATCTCTTTATTTTTATATGCAAAAACTAAAGATTTTGGCGGAACTAGAGCATTATAAATTCTGATTTTTGAAAAATCAAAACCATTGTAAACACCAGGTCTAGTAACGGAAACAGACAGCAACTCCAAATTTAATTGTTTTGAAATATCTAACAAATTCTTATTGCTGTAACATGAAGTGTATATCATTTAATCATCTCCAATGAGACTTAATTTACACTCCTTTAAAGTAGGAAAAGTGTCTCCTTTTATCTTAGTTCCTTTTGGTTTATAGTACCACCCTTCACTGTTTTCATAAATTGTACCAACCCACTTGTTTTCTAGAAAAACCTCAACCTTTCTATACATCAAAAATGTATCAACCTCAGCTTCATGCTCAATTCTTCCAAACGTAATCATTTACTAACACCTCTTTCTAGATATATGGAAGCCACATGTCTTCAGCAAAGGCTTCCCAAATTTTATTACAAACTTGACAAGTAGCGGCGTTTCTACCATCGTAATTTTTAGATTTAAAATCTTCAGACCACTGATAAATCATAGACCTAATCATTCCCATTATCACCTGCTGTTGGGTCCGGTGTGTTCTATGACAAATAACATCTACAGTTTCTTTTATAAACTCGCCGTTACCCATTGTGTTTAAGACACTAGAGATCAATTTAGCAAACTGCTCAGGATTTTCACGTAGTTTCTGTACTTGATCATAACTTACGATATTCTCCATTTTTTATTTCCTCCCTTAAACTATCTTAAGCAAACAATTTGCTCTAAGTGATCTAGTTTCAGACCAATCCAATGTTTCACCGTTTACTATTGCCAATACATGACCTCTAACAAACATCAGATAATTATTTCCATCCTGCCAGATCTTTTTATAGACGGAAGGGTGTTTTGTTGTAACAGTCTTGAGACTGTGACGGCATTTAGGGTATTTAGAAAGAATAAACTCTTTAATATTTATTTTTTCAAAGTTCTTTCCAGCTTTAGTTATAGCTTCAAAAGTCATAAATCTAGGAGCGCCACATCTGTTTTTTCTACCTAGAGATTTATAAATCTCATGCGCTTTATCGTAACTAATATCGCAAGCTAAAGAAAGAGCTCTAACAGTACAGTCATTTCCTTCATTATGTTTTGCTGCTTCTAAAGAAAGACTGAGATACTTGCTTCTAGAATCTGTAATAGGAAGGTTTTTGTTTTCTTTCTTATTCATGATAAATCCTCCTTTATTTTTCTGTTATTGTCTCCAGTAAGTATATTATACCACAGAATCTTTGCTTTGTAAATAGCTAAAAAATAAAAGGGCTCATAAGCCCTTTTATTTTGAAAAGAATTAAATCTTTTTCACAACTCACTTTTTCTACATGTTTCTGTGAACTTAAAAATCATTACCTCTATCTCTATCTCTATACACAATCAAACCGTGCATCACTCTCCTTCCTAATCTTTAAAATTATAATTGTTGCTTTCTGAATCATCAGTTTCTGCTAAACAAAACAACTTAATAGAACAAACTGAAGATAGATAAGACTGTAGAATATGTGCAATTTCTTCAAAGTTAGCTAGAGAAATTGGTAGATAAAACTTAATCTCTTTACCAGTATAGTCTGTTGAGTGAAAGTAGATTGTTAAAAACTTTACAGCACCAGTACTCTCGTCTAAATTGTAAGAAAACGTTATCTTTTTGTTGTACTTCTCACTGTTTCTAAAAATATCAACATTTTCTGTTGCTACTTTCTTTTTAGACATGTCGATCAACTTAATAATGTCAGGAATTCCAAGAGATGTGATTATTTGTTTATCATAGTCAAACACTCTTGTTCCTTTTGGTACTTTACCACCCTTTGTTCCTTCTGGTAGTTGACCAGGAGTGAAAGAAGGAGACGCCGCTACTGTTAAGTTTCCACCTTTGTTAATCTTAAACTGAATCTTTGCATACTTCGGAAAAACCATTTCATGTACATCAATTGCATACTTCATTTTACTACACTCTCCTTTTGTTTTTTCCGGTTTTATTTACCGGTTATTATTTAACTTATAGAATTTTAAGAAACTGGTACAATTTTTACATTTTTCTGTGTTATAGTTGCAAATGCAAATTCTGTAAATACACCCAAACATAAATTTTGAGTAGAAGGAGGATTATTTTTTGATATTAAATTTTCATTCATTAGAATCATTGGATGATCTTTAAAGCCGCTGTTTATCTGTTCAGTGATTGATTCTTTAAAGTATGTTAAAAAATTCTTATCCCCAGCAACTTTATTTGCTTCATTTAAAGAATTTCTAATCTGATTTAATATTTCTATAATTTTTATTTCATCTTCTTTATTTATAAGAGGATATGTTTCTATAACAATACTTCCGTCTGATCTTTTTGTAATTGCTAGTGTTTCATCTTTATTTTTCTTAACAGGATATATGTCATTTTTATTAATTAACTTAACATACTCAAAATCATTGTCAGAAATACTATTCACTAATATTTCAAATATATCAAAAACATGTTGTGTAGCTTCAATATTTCTAACACTTAACTCTCCAGTATTCAATTTTTGTAAAAGTGTTGTATCATCTGTTTTACTTGAAAATAAAGTTTTTAAAGTAGACAAGAGAGGTTTGTCTTGATAATCAATAGGTAATTTTTGTTTAGCACTAGTACACATATTTTCAAAAATAGTAAACTCGTTTGGTGTTAAAGATAAAAGATTGTTAATTGCTGTGTACACTTTAACTAGTAAGTGGTAAGCTTCAAAGTTCATAAGAGCCCCTTCTGTTCCTAATCTGATGTCAGAAGAAGTATTAGGATAACACTTTACTTCATATTTTTTTGAACCTGCAGCAATATCAAAACTAACAGAACCACCTTGTACTTGAGCATCTTCAAAAATAAACTCAATAAAAAATTCACCCTCGCCGTAACCTTCAGGACTAAGTGCAGCTATAGCTCTAGATAAATCTAAATTTAAAGCACTTAACTCTTTCCAAGCAATGTTTATAACTGAACTAATCTTTTCTAAAGGTAAATCTTCTAAACTTCCATATCTGTTACTGACAAAATCAATTAATTTTCTAATTTCAATGGGGTCTGCTTTTAAATTAGTAACTAATGTTTTATATCTAGCAATATTTTTTTGGTTAATGAAATCAGTATACTTTGCTTTTGTTTTATTTATCTGTTCTCTTATTAACCTCTTTAGTTCTGTAACATTTTTTACAAGTATTCCTTCATCACCAGAAATATAACTTGCAATCTCTTTTATTTTTTCTTTATCTTTTCTATCAGGCAACATACCTTCGTAAAGCAACTTAATATAACTCTTAACGGCTTGATTAGCTTTATTTAAAGCTTCTAACTCTTCTTTTCTTGTTTCTTTATCTTCAGCAACTTCAAGATATTGTATTGCTATATCTAACAGATCAGAAAATTCAGTAAATTCTTCTTTTTTTGACATTGAAGCAGATTCAACAACTTTGTTTTCTTTGTCACTTAAATCTGATTTAATTTTCTTTATAATTGTTTCATTTTTTGTATTCATTACTGGTGTAAAAGGAGCTGGAGCAATCATAGATGTTTCTTCAGTTTCTTTTTTTAACTGATCATCTTTAATAATCTTGTATGCTTTTTCAACTAAATTTTTACTAGCAGTTCTAACTGACGTGTTAACATGTCGAATACTTTTAAGTTTATCAGAAACACTTGAAGGAAGAACAAAACTACTGTCTCTTTTTTCAAGTTTAAAGATAGAATTTTTATTCTTGTATTTTTCTTGATAACTTTTATTTTCAGGTAAATTTTCTGTATTAAAAAGAATAAAAAATTCATCAATATTAGAAAAGAAATTACTGTTCAGTCTTTTTGGTAATTCTTCAATTAATTTGTTGTGTACAGAAACAGAGTAATCTTCATCTACTGTTCTTTCTCTTTCATTAACTCTCTTTAACGACAAACTTAAGTCTGCTAGTACCCACACGACAGCTGTTTTATACCCTAATATTTTAAACTTTTCAGCGTGTGTTGGAATTTTTTCTAACGCGTTTCCTGTCGTGTCAATAACTAAATTTTTAAGTGTTCCAGGTTTAAGACCTTCTGTAAACAAGTCAAGCATCTTTGAAAAAGTTTTTTTCTCTTTAAAAAGATTATGAAGTATACTAGCGTGTTTTTTATCTTTAAGATCCGGTAGTACACCACCAAAAGGTTCTAACATCTTTTTCTTTTTTTCTTCTGGAACATTTTCATTTTCAATGTATTTTTTCAAAAGTTGAACATATAGATACCTAAACTTATCCGGGTCAAATATCTTTGCATCAATTAAAAATCTGTTGTCAACACTGTAACTCTTTCCACTCCCAGGTCCACCAACAGTAAAAATGGCCCATCCTTCTTTTGGATAAACTTTGTTGTTAAATTTAATTGAACTGTCTTCTAAAATTGGTAATATTTGAGAAACAACAGAATAAAAAAAACTATCGATCAAAATAAACTCACCACTCTAACTAAAAATATCGCTGTATAGAAACTTGTGATCTTCAGGAATTGCTTTAAAAATGCAATAACATAAATTTTGAAATTCTAAAAGAGCTCTAGAACTAGTTCTAAGTTTAAATATATGTCTCAACTCTCTAGCATTGAGAGTTATAACCAATTTTGTTGTCATAGACTCTTGAATATAATACTTTAAAACATCATTCGGAATATTATTTTGAGCAGCTTCTAAAATTTTTTCCTTCAATATACTTGAAATGTCATGAAGATCTTTTAGAATATTATATTTTTTTTCATCTTTTCTTTCAACTATTTCATTTGGAGAATATAGATGTTGATTGTCAAATGTTTTATTAAGAGCCCATCTTGTTGACTGAACACTTAAAGAAATGTGTCTGTGTCTGGCTAACTCTTGAAGTAAAGCTCTTGAAACACACTCAATAGTAAATGTATAATTAATATGTTCTATTACACTTTCATGACCAGCTTTAACCAATTTACTTAAGAATATTTCAGGATCATACTTTTCTATCTTATCTTCAGAAGCTGTACATATTAAACCTGCTTTTAATGCTACCCTTATTGGTGTGTATGCTTCTAATGTTACTTCTCTCATTTATTATCATTCCTTTATGTATTTAATTGTTTTAAAATTTCTGTGTCTTTATGATTAGTATCAACTAAAAATGGAATTAATTTTTGAGCAAGTATTAAAGCTAACAGTTCTTTAAAACTGACTACAACAATACCTTCTTTAATATTTTCGGTATTTGCACTACCGATTGGTTTAACATGATATATCACTGAAAATGCTGTTTCATTTACATCATCAAAAATACCAGCGTTAACTATAACAGCACCTTTGTATATTTTTATATCTTGTTCCTCAATAATAATATCTTTATTAACTATAAAATAAGTTTTATTATAGTTAGTTTTAAATTTTAAAAGTGAAAGAATCTTTTTAACATCCACTAACGATCACCAGTTTCTGAGTGGTAGATATTTAAGACTACATTGTAACATATATCTCTATGAATATTTGCTAAACCTATCTTAAACATAGGAAACTTTTCATCATACGGTAATTTCAATTTAATAATATCATCAGCTTTAGGATCATCTTCTAGTTTCATGACACCATTTATTGATGTGTCGCTTTGTAGAGAGTAACCGTAAGCATTTAAAACTGAAGTAAATCTGTTGTAGTCTACATAAACAAATGTGTGTATAATATCATAAAGATCTTCATCAGAGTTAAAAATTGTAGGTGCATCTTGATATAAAGGATCTAACACTGGTTGTATACCATTCCATCTTCTTAACTCACATGGAAAACCATATAGTTCTACTACTTCATTTGTCATACTTATTAAAGTTGGTTTATCGTAATTTAAATGAAATAGTTCTAGAAAATTAATGTCAGCCATTAGTTAAATCACCAGATTAAACCAATCAATTTTTGTATCTTTTTTCATGTAAGTATACATGTTGTCTAAATTTCTAAAATACAAGTAAACTCGTTTTGTTTTACTACCAGATTTTTGAAGCCAGGAAAGCCAGTATAGTTTTTCACTTCTATTGTCAACATGCATGTAACTATTCTTAGGGTTTATACCAGACTGATAAAATCCTACACCTGTAAAATATTTAACAGCTGTTAAAAATGTTTGGTAACCGTTTCTTTTATACTTAAGATAAAAATCTGCAGCTCTTCCAGCTACGTGTAAACTAGTATCACTACTTCCAATTTTTCTATTGTGAACTAAACATCTATAAGCATTGGTTAATGATACAGAAGTTCCAAGTTCATTTCTTAATCTTTGAAGTCTCTCAACTAAGTCTGTGTCTACAACAACACTACCACAGTGTTTACAGCGAAATTCCCAAGCCATAAAGTTTGCAGACAGTGAAGTATTTTTAATTACATTATAATCTTTAAATTTTAAAACCGCCATAGTATAGCGAATCCAGTTTTTTAAACCCTCCTTACATTTCTTCACTCCGTAAAAAAAGGATTGGCTTTATCACCGTCCTCTATAGGTAAGTATATTATGTTGTTTCCATATAAATTGTCTGTTTCTTTATTTTCTAAATCTAAAAGATAAAAGATAACAGGTTCATCAAAATCTTTTTCACCAACATATTCAACTTGTAACATACCATTCAGTGAAACGAATAAGTCACCACTCTTAGCATTCTCTACACTAATACTTTTTCCTGCTATATCCATAAACTTCTGTTTAGGATAGATAATAATGTCATTGTCATGTAAACCTATACCAGACAATTTAACTATTCTACCAACAGTGCTGTATATCATCTTCATGTCTTTGATAGATGATACTGTTTCTCTATGATCCTTAAAACCTGCTACTTTAAAATCACTACTCAACTGATTTTTTTCAAAAAAATCAAATATTAACTTTAAAGCTAGTGGACCATGAGTTGTATACAACTCTATATCTTCATGCATAATAAATTTTGCCAATATATTTCCTCCTCTAATATTGCTATAACTATATTAATTTTATTTTGTTTACAGTATTTTTTGTTCCAAACACATACGTTGAACTATTAGCAAAAACTTCTCTAGGTATCTCCCAACACAAAGCTTGATAAAATGATTCTATAGGTTTAACAATCAATCTTTCTTTCATTCTATCATAGTCAACTTCAATTTCATTTTCAATCAATTTCCAATACTTAGTATTCATAGGAACAGAAATAACATACTCTTTTTTAACATTTAACTCATCTTTTGTCCAATTTTTTACATATATGTAGTTAATTTTACCAGTATTTATTTTATCCATATCTGATTCAGCAAAGTAATCATTCCATAATCTCGCGCCTCTTATATGCACTGGTAAGTTTTTTTTATATGAATCTATATTGTTAACAGAAATTGGAAGAGAGATATCTCTTAAAGAATGATTGTTTTTTATGTTGTTACACTCTTCTATAATTAACTTATCTATTTCCTTTTTATCCTTAAAATCTAGTATCTCATTAAGGATCTTTGACAGAAAAGGTTTGTAAGCTTTAGGTGTACTGGATCTCTTAAGAGCAATGCCGGTTGGAACAACTTCATCAACAACATGACCTTCATTTAATATTCTATGAACTGCATATGCTTTTTTCGCAACAAACAACCCAGAGTTTGACAGCCACTCGTTTTTTATGTGTAGATAATTATTTTGTGTGTTTGCTTTAGTCTTGTAAAAAATATTTTTACAAACATTTACTATAGAATCATTTATGTAATCTTGACACTGTTTTGAGTAGTCTGCTATCTCAGATAAGATCTTAGAATCTTTAACATTGACATCGTAATCAACAATATTCTGAAGAGTAAATATAATAGAATCAGTATCATTGGTTATAACATAGTCAACATTTTTTGTCTTAGCAATTTCGTTTAAATACTTGTTACACAAAAATGTTGACAAACGAATTAGTAACTGGCCAGAAGTTGTTATCCCTTCTGCAACATGTAGATTAAAGAGTCTAAATCGTTCACTTGCTGTAGCACCGTATACAGAATTATTAATGATTTTAAAAGCATTTTGATATATTTTATACATTTTTGCTTTTTCTTCATTTTTCTTTTCTTTATTTTCAAACATAAGTTTTTTATACTTTTCTCTAGACAACATTAAATCAGCTATAACTTTAGCTACTATAGGATCTTCTTTAGACTGATCAAACACGGCACCGTTTGGAAGAAAACAGTAGTTGTTTTCTTTTAACCACTTTAGAAAAATTTTGATACTCTCAAACTGCGTTGGATTATTTTTATTCGAATAAACTGGCATGTATTCAATATCAATTTTTACATTTTTTAATGTATCACTGTTGTGTTTTATCAAGTTTGGATTATAATTAACATACTTTGGAAACATTTCTTTAACAATGTAATCATAATCATCAGTATTATACTCTTTTGATATGTTGTATAAAACAATTTCCTGAAACGGATTTACATAACCAACTAAACTTTCATTAGACATTTTAAATGTTTTAACAATAGATGGGTAAAGAGAAGTAAAGTCTAAGTCAGCTACCCACTTGTACAGTCCTTTTAATGTAGGTTTAACATACGCACCTAAGAATTTTTGTTTAAATGTGTCTAACGGTTTAGATGGAAGAATATAATTCCAAGTACCAGTGTTACGTCTGTTAACCGCTTCCATTAAAAATATGTTGTCTAGAATTCGCGTTTCATAGAAAACATCTTGAAAATTAATTTTAGAAATATTTCGAATCATTATAGCCAGATTAATATACTTTAACTTATCTTCTAAAAGAACCATAAGTCTTACGTCTTGAATGTTATATTTACAAAAAGCTTCAAAATCATCATTGTATAGAGTCAACACATTAGAATCTTCATCAATGAGTTTACTCTCACCTGACAATTCTTCTTCGCTGATTGCTTTTAGAGCGTAAGAAGCTTTTTGTGACATGTTGTATTTTTTATAAAGTTCCATCATGTCTAACACGTCTATCCCTGGAATAATAGCATCTTCTTTTAAGTCTGTTTCTTTTTCAACAGCAAATTTAACTCTTGAACTGTAGGACTTAAAGGGTGAAATATTTTTCACACCGTTCATACCAAAATAATCATACACTTTTCTAACTATGTATGGAATATCAAACTTTGAATTCCAAGCTGTTATGATGTCCGGGCAATTTTTATCTACAAACTGAAGAAATGATGCTAACAAACGTTTAGCATCAGAAAAATACAACACTTCAAGTTCACCGAAATCTTTTGTTTCTTCGAGTAATTTTTTCTCTAGACCGTTAATGTTCTTCTCAGATTTAGAAGAATTTAACAAAAACCAAGAGTAGTATTTGTTAGTATAGTTATCATATACTGTAATTGCATTGATACTTGCTTTGTTGTTTAAGAAACTGGGCATTTTGTTGTCAGGCGAATACACTTCAATATCCAAGTAAAATACTCTTGGTTCTATTGAAAGAGGATACTCATAATCACTAAAGTTGTCGACAACAAACCTTACTTCAGGTGAAACATCTGCTTCACCTGTAACATAACGATTTTCTTTAAATAGATCATAAGAATCTTTAGGAGTACTGTAAAGCTTAACTAACTCTTCATTAGTATCTAATAGTTTATAAATTTCATCTGTATCACCATATCTTCTATATGTAGAAGATATAAAGATATAATGATCAAAAGGCATCACAGTCTTGTGAAGTTTTTTTGAATTCTTCAATCTATAGTAAAGATCAATATTTTTATTGTATGAATTGTACTTTATCTTAGTTGGTAAAAAATTTAACCTCTTCATTTAAACCTCCAATTATACTTCTATTATAACACAAAATCTTTACTTTGTAAACAAACAGATAACAAGAGCCGCTGTTGCGGCTCTTGATTATTTAACTATTCTTTAACTTCTATCTTCAACTCTGGTTCTACTTCTACTGGTGTTTCCAATCCGATTCCTATAGATTCTGGAAAGTCAACATTGTCTCTTTTATCTTTATTACTAACTTCTACTTCAGTTAACTGTTCTTCTACTGGAATGTTCTGCGCAATGTGAACTAACTTAGTAATTTCTTTCTCCAACTCTTCTTGAGTTATAACACCTTTTGCTAACAACAAGTTTATTGTTGACTCAGCTCTAAGCGCACCGTGGAAAAAATTAATTTCATTACTTTCCATTCTATTCTCTAAATCTTTAATTCTTTTTGCTGAAGTAGCTTTACTAGGCGTGTTCTTAGTTCTTGATCCCATCATTTACATCTCCTTTAATTTATTTTTTACTAATATATACAAAGAGTACATCCTCATCTACATGGGCTCCATGAACAATACAAACAAATTTTGCACCCGGACATAGATATTAACTTATTACCACATTCAGGACACAACTCTCCTTCTATGAATATTTCATCATTAGTTTCTGAGTAGTAATCACTTATGTTTATCTGCGTCTTAGAGTATACTCTGTTTAAGTCTACTAACATTTTAGACACTGCGTCTGGAATACTCTTTACCAAAACTTCCTCACCATTAGCATTTTCATAAACCCAAACTTCAGAACCTGAAATATTAGCAATAGTTTTTGTAACATCTTCAACTTTAACACCGGCTCTGAGTGCTAAACTAATAACTCTTGAAAGAGCTTCAGTTACGGACTTAGAAACAGACCCGCTCTTTCCAGCTGAAATAAAAGTTTCAAAAAGAGCTCCCGTATCTTCAAAGTTAGCTGTCAGATAGATAGAACCATAAGGACTGTCACTCTTAGTTGTTACACCAGTCATAAACTTAGGTCTTTCTTTTATTCTTCCAACCTGAATTTTTTCATTTTCTTTAGTAGAAGACAGAGGCTGTTCACTTCTAGAGCCATCTCTATAAACTGTAATTCCTTTTATACCATTTCGCCAGCAATATTCATAAATTTCTTTAACATCTTTTACAGAAGCGTCCTTATGAAGATTAACAGTTTTACTAATGGCGCTGTCTATAAAAGGTGCAAATATTTTTACTGCTTCAATATGTTCTATAGGTAAAAGATCATGAGCTGAAACTAAAGTATCTTTATTTACTGTGGGATCGCTGTAGTATCTATGATAATACTTTAACTCTTTTTTCTCACTAGAACTTATGTTAACCATACGACTCCACTCATAAGCAAAGTTTGGCTCAATTGAAGAACTAGTATTCAACAGTAAAGATATAGTTCCTGTTGGAGCAATAGAAAGTCTTCTAGAATTTCTTATACCTGTGGAATTTAATATTTCATCAACTACAGCATCTCTTATATCAGATGGTATGCTTCTAACAGCTTCCTTAAAAGAAACTGGGGTATCTGCACAATTTAAAATATCTTCTGTTGTTGAGCACTCAAGAAACATAGTATTACGAACTCTATCCCACTCTTTAAAACTACCATACATTTTAGCTATTGCGACAGAACCTATAAGAGAATAAGCTGACATATACTCACCAATACTCTTACAAAATTTTAAAAACTCTTCTGATCCATATCTAATACCCAATTTTATACAAGCGTCTGCTAAACCCATTATACCTAAACCTATAGGTCTAATTGCTTTTGTTCTTTTTTCAATATCTTTGAGAGGATACTGTGTTACGTCAATAACTAGATCTAAATAAAATGTAGCTCTAAGAATCTGTTGTTTGAAATCTTCCCAGTTAAAAGAGTTCTTTGTTCCTTCTACAACAAACTCAGCTAGATTAATTGAACCTAAGTTACAACTACTCTCGTTTGGTAACGGCTGTTCACCGCACGGGTTTGTTGTTTCTATTTTATAATCTTTTAAACCATTTAGAAGGTGGTCTTTATTTGCTACATCTTTAAAAAATATTCCAGGGTCTCCTCGTTTATGAGCTGCTGAACAGATTTTATCCCACAACTCTCTAGCTTTAACTGTTTTTTTAACTTTCCCATCAGCAGGAGAAACTAGATCATAATCTCTATCATTAAAAACAGAATCCATAAACTTATCATCTATAGCAACAGAAACATTGAAGTAACTAAGTCTTCCGTCCTCTGTTTTAACATCTATAAATTCTTCTATATCTGGATGACTCGAGTTAAGCATACCCATTAGAGCAGCTCTTCTTTTACCGCCTTGAACTACAACCGCACCCATTGTGTTCCAGGTTTCCATAAAGGATATAGGACCACTAGCTGTTCCTCCACATCCTCCAGCAATCAATGATTCTTTTTCTCTTAAGTTTCCAAAGTTAGCTCCAACTCCTCCGCCGTATTTAGATATGATGGCAGCATTTTTTACACTGTCAAATATTCCTTCTATAGAGTCAGGAACACTAACAGTGAAACAAGCAAACATCATTTGATTTTTATTGAAATGATTCTTTATATAAACGTAATCTTCTTGCGTTATTATAGGATCATATAAAAGATGAGAAATTTCTTTGTCAGAAGAAATTCCAACACCCGCAGAAAATAAAGCTGGTGAGTTAAATAAAAACCGGTGTGACATCATGTCATTGTAAATATTTTCTTCTACGTTTTGAACTAATGATAGTTGATCACTATCTCTAACAACACCTGTTGCTACAACTCTAGCAACTCTTCTACACAATTCTGAAAAGGTATTTTCTTTATTAT
>Ga0265294_10004184_pt1 | contig 18113 bp, 16 predicted proteins | sample MunlanPumphouse3_FD_192504 | JGI IMG/M metagenome (GOLD analysis project Ga0265294, IMG submission 192504) | Groundwater microbial communities from a municipal landfill in Southern Ontario, Canada - Pumphouse #3 | ecosystem: Environmental > Aquatic > Deep subsurface > Groundwater | place...
TTCATACAAACTTAAATAGTGGTGCAACTCTTTTAGCGTTCCTAGTTGCAACCCTTGTTCGATGTAGTGTTTAATTCCAAGGGGAATATGCAAGGGTTCTAGCAGTTTTTCTTTTTGTGCTTGGGTGATTTTACCGTGTTCAAACAACAACTGAATATGCGATAACACCGTAGTTGTTCCCAAATCACGAATGAGTGCAATGTCTTCTATGCTTTTGGCTTCTTTTAACAGTTCATGAGTATCCAAATAGGTTTTGGTCAGTTTTCGCAAAGGGGGTTTTTCTTCCAATTTATCTTGATACGTCTCTTTAATTTCGTGGCACAATGCTAAAAAAGTTTCCCCGTATTTTTCAAATTTGACTTCTCCAATGCCATTGATTTCAAGCATCGCTTCTTTGGTTAAAGGCAGTTTTTCACACATCTGTTTTAAACTTTTATCCCCAAAAATAACATACGCAGGCACTTCGTGTTTAAGGGCAATCTCTTTTCGCAAGGCTTTAAATTGTTCAAATATTTCATCGTCTAAACTCAACTCTTCGGGTTTTTCTTCAACATTAACCACAGGTTGCATCCGTTTTGCTTCAATAAATACTTTTTGATTCCCTTTTAAAATATCCAAGCCCAATGAAGAGAGTTTTTGTACTCGAAATTCCCCTAAATGTATGGCTTCTATGTCGATGAGTTTATCGGCAATCACACTCCACTCGTTTTTAGACAACTCAGCCCCCACACCATAAACACTGAGCGTTTCATGATTGGCATCAAAAATCTTTTGATTTTTAGAACCTCTTAAAATATCAATCACATGATTGCCCCCATAACTTTGGTGGCTTCTGTAAACCGCACTTAAATATTTTTGTGCTTGTGTGCTGATATCTTGAAGTTCCACTTCCCCTTGCGTGCAATTATCACACAGATGTTTGCACTCTTCAATTTCATCATCAAAATACGCTGCAATGATTTTATGCCGACAATTTCCACTGATGCAATATCGGTACATTTGTTCTAGCTTTTGCAGAGCTGTCTGTTTGTATTGTACATCTAACGCTTCATCGATTTGTATTTTTCGTTTGATTTCATCGCTTTTTGAATACAACAAATAGACATACGACATTTCACCATCACGCCCTGCTCGACCTATTTCTTGGTAATAATTTTCCAATGTCTTAGGTAAACTTGTGTGAATAACAAACCGTATGTTTGATTTATCAATCCCCATACCAAACGCAATGGTAGCTACGACAATATCTATTTTTTCATAGACAAAATCTTCATACACTTCATTTTTAACATCACTGCTTAAGCCAGCATGGTACGCTTTGGCGCTGTACCCTTTTTCGCACAAAAACAAAGCCGTACTTTCTGCTTCTTTTCGCGTAAACGTATAAATAATCCCACACAACCCTTTGTGCGTTTGCAAAAATTTTAAAATTTGGGTTTTACCATTGGTGACTCTGGCTTCACACACAATTTCTAAATTGTCCCTTTGCGTTTTGGCTCGAAAATGTTTGGGATTTTCAAGCTGTAAACTTTGGGCAATATCGGCTTCCACTTTTTTAGTTGCCGTTGCTGTAAATGCAGCGACACACGTAGTTGGAAAAAACTGTTTGAGTCGATTTAAGTTTCGGTATTCTGCTCGAAATTCATGCCCCCAAGCACTCACACAATGTGCTTCATCAATTACAAAATAATTAATCTCAATACGGTGCAACACCCCAATAAAATCATTGGAACTTAAGCGTTCAGGAGAGACATAAATAAATTTCAGTTCCCCTTGCAAAAGCGCTTGCAGTGTTCGAGCATTTTCATTATTGTCTTGCGAAGAACTTATCATTTCAGCACGAATATTTAAATCTTTTAACGCTTTTATTTGGTCTTGCATCAAGGCAATTAAAGGGGAAATGACAACGGTTGTTCCACTCATAAGCAGTGTTGGGAGTTGATAACAAAGCGATTTTCCACCACCTGTGGGTAAAATGGTCAGTACATCTTGTTTGTTTAAAATGGCATCAACGACTTCTTCTTGGAAGCTTCGAAAATGGTCATGACCGAAAATATCTTTGAGGAGTTTTTGTTTGGTATTCATAGTGTGATGGTAACATAGTTTGGATAAGGGGTTTGTAAATTGCCCATTTTATCTTTTCATTTAGTAATATTACAATAAATGAATTTGATAACTTGATATCGCAAAATGAGACATCAAGTTGTAGGAATTAAAAAGATTGGGCTTGTGTGATTTTAGTTAAAAGCAGAAATATATGACAAAATGCAATATTTTTAAGCTTAAAAAATATTTTGTGTTATTGTTATATAAAAGATTTATAGGGGTACTTATGTCTGATATAGTGGTTTATACCGATGGGGAATTAGAACTAAAAATCTCAGTTAATGAAGAAAATATTTGGTTAAATCAACTCCAAATATCTGAATTGTTTGAAACAAGTTCAGATAATATTAGTCTGCATTTAAAAAATATCTATAAAGAAAAGGAGTTGAATGAAAACTCAACTACCGAGGATTTCTCGGTAGTTCGTCAAGAGGGTAATAGAAGTGTTAAAAGAAACATAAAACACTATAATTTAGATGCTATTATCTCTGTGGGTTACAGAGTAAGCTCCTTAAAAGCCACCAAATTTAGACAATGGGCAACAACCGTTCTCAAAAATTATATTCAAAATGGTTATGCTATCAATACTCATAAAATCACCGAACAAAGATTAACTGTTCTTGAAAATGATATGCAGATTATTAAATCCCATATCAAAAATAATACAATAGAAATCAAACACGGAATATTTTTCAATGGTCAAATATTTGATGCTTATCTACTTTTATCAGATTTAATAAAAAGTGCAAAGGCTTCAATTATTTTGATTGATAACTATATTGACGAGTCAATATTAACTCTATTTTCAAAAAATCAAAATCTACAATATACTCTTTTTACTCAAACTATATCTAAGCAGTTACAACTTGATATAGAAAAATACAATAAACAATACAACAATCTTGAAGTCAAAATCACTAAAAATTTTCATGATAGATTTTTGATTTGTGATGAAACTGTCTATCATTTTGGAGCTAGTTTCAAAGACTTAGGGAATAAAGTATTTGCAGTGAATAAGATGAATATATCAGTAAATGATTTGTTGAAAAATACATAATTAAAGATGTGTAGTGGAGATTCAACCTTTGGAGTGTAGTTTTTCAATATATTTAACATAATGCAGGTTTATCACGATATTGTCCTAATATACATACATTATGTACTATTATCATCTAAATATCGATATAAAACATACATAAAAATCATATCATAAACTTAAAATTTATTTAGAAAGTATAGTATTTTTTATAACCAAATGAGCAAAAATACCTTATTTAAGTATTTGTAGGTGTTTTGATATACGACATATTTTGTGTATGTTATTTGTCGTTTTTCAGTGTGTTTTATATATAATGTATGTTTAATAAATAGTTAGTATAACACCACGCTAAAACCCTCGTATATAAAGGCTTCAACAAGTATAAAATTCAAAGTGTGCCCAAAATTGTGTCTATTTGTGCCACTATGAAGCGGTTAAAAAAGTACCTCTTTTTTTCTCTTTGTTTACAATATATTTTGCATATTTAGTTAATGTCATAGCAGATGTTGTATGACCTAACATATTACTTACCCATAATATATCTTCTCCATTATTTATCATCATACTTGCAAATGTATGTCTCATTTGATAAGGATTTCTATACTCTATATCTAGCTTTTCAAATAGTGGTTTCCAATATCTTGCAAATATTCCCATACAATCATTATATGGTTTTTGAAAATTGCTAGTAAAAAGATAATCACTTTGAGGTATTTTAAACTTTAAATGATTTTTCAAATATGGAATTAAAATATCAAGTATATCTACATCTCTAATACTAGCTTTAGTTTTAGGTTCACTTTCTATTCCTTGACGCTTTGAACGTCTAACTTTAATAATTCCATTTTCATAATCTATATCAGACCACTTTAAAGCTAGGATTTCTCCTGTTCTCATTCCCGTAAAAAAACCAATTGCAAAATAACATCTTACTTTTTCATTGACATTATCTAAGAGTTTAAATATTTCATCTTGTGAAAATGGTTTGATTTCACGAGTTGGAACATTATGTGGCTTTTTAATTACTGATAAAGGATTTTTTAAAATAATCTCATCTGCAATTGCATCATTAAAAACTACATTTAAAACAGCTCTTGCCATTGATAAACTTTTAGTAGAAAGTGTTTCTAATAGTTTATTTTGCCAATTAGCTATTTGAGAGGGTTTTATCTCATCAAGTTTTTTATTGCCTAAATATGGCTTTATATTGTTTATGTAAACATATAAATGATTCTTTTGAGTTAAAAATCTTCTATGGTTTTTATGTATTTCAAACGATACTTGAAAAAACTCATCTATTGTTGGTACTTTTTTAACATTGTCATTTTCAAAGAACTCTCCATTGTTCAATTTATATTGAATCTCTGGAATTAATTTTGTTTCTGCGAGTTTGCGATTAGCTTTTGTATCATCAAGATTTAAAGACTTTCTATGCCTTTTTGATTGATGATAAAATGTTATCCACAATTTGTTTTTGCGATTGATTAGTTTCATTTGTTTTTTCCTTACAAATTACCCAATCATCAATTGCAATTTTATCAAATAATATTTTACCTTCTTTTTTATAAAAGTGAATATTCTCAATAAAAGATAAACTTTTAAATTTATAAATTCTATCTCTTGAATATCCTAGATAATCTGCTAACTCACTTGTAGTTAGCCATCTTTTGGTTTGCATTGTCGATAAGGCTTTTTTAATTGTTTCAATGTCATTTGCTATTTCTTTAATTAGGTTGATATTTTCCATTTCAATCATAGTCATTCTCCTTTCCCAAACAATCGCTAATACTAAGAACAGGAATCAACCCTCTTTTAATCAACTCTTTTTGAGCCACAAAATAAATATCAAATTCCTTTTTCCCTAAATGCTGTTTTCTCATAGCTTTCTCATAATAAACTTGCAAATCATAATCACTCAAAGTTGAAATAGAAACAACATCAACAGGCTTAATCAAACTACCATCATCTAAAAGTCTAAGATTTTCTTTAGTATTATCCTTTTCATGCATAACTTCAACATCAATATATCTTTTCTTAATCTCTTTATTTGTAGTAACTCTTTTAAGGCTCTCTTTTGCCTTATAAAACAATAATTCCAAATAACCAGTATCAATGTGTAGATTATTAATAAAAGCACGTCTTAGCAATGCTATATATTCAGTTTTAAATTTATAATCATCATAAATACAAACTGCTCTTTTGACTTTGATAAGTGGTAATTGTATTTGTAAAAAATCATCTAGTTTATATGATTCTTGTATTACTTCCCATATAGGTAAAGTATTTGCTCTTGATTTAGAATTATTTTTTATGTCATTGTCTGTAATATTAGATACATCAACTAATCTAATTTGATTCATAGAATCTCTAAAAAGATTTTGGGCATTACAAAGTAGTTCTTCAATTGTTGATATATTAAAAGTCTTTAAATAAGTTCTATGTATTTCAAACTCTATATTAAATACCTCATTATCCATATCAAAGCCATTATTCATAAAGTATTCATACATAAAATCTTTTTTCTTAGATTTTTTAAGTTCTTCTTTTTTATCATAGATTCTAAGTTTAAAAGGCTCTTTCCCTATGTAAAGAGTTTGTGTCTTAGTTGAACTTCCTATTTCACTAATAGTTGAGTATTGTCTTTTTCTTGTTACAAACATATCTTTAGTTATAAAAGAAAAGTCATATTGAATAAAACAGTTTAAATCTGCTCTTGTAATTGGATAGTATCCTGTTACATAATGTTTTAAAAGCATATTGTTTATAAAGTCAATTAAACTCTTTATTCCAATAGTATAAATTCCAACTCCCATAAGTTGAACTCTAATATCATTTAATCCTCTATTTTTATATTTATCTTTAAATCCTATTTTAAAAAACTCATTAATATCTTTAAACCAATAAAAGCCCTCAGCCTTTCCAAGATAGTTAAGAGGTATATCATTGATTGTAATATTTATATCGTTGTTTTCAAACTCAATATCTTTCTTTTGAAAAGAGCCTTTGAGTTCTTCTATTTGGTCTAGGATTTCTATAAATAAATCATCATAGTTTTCGTTTGATTCTGCAAAGTAGTAAAGTGAATCAATACCATGAAGTAATTTTATATTATTCATTTTTTTACCTTTTTCCGTTAAGTAACGGGTGTTACTATAAGACCCGTTAAAAATATTGCTTTCCACCCTTAAAAAAATCAAAAAAACATCCGTTTATTTGATTTTTTGTAAGTGTGAAAAACTTTGATTAAATACCGTAATATTTAACATCACCAATGATTGCAACATCTACTTCAATTGTTTTTCCGATTTTATCTTTAGTATAAAGTTTTACTTTAGAATCAGGAATGCTAATATCTAGTAATGTCATCTTAGTTGACCCATCTTGCATATTCTGATGGCTCATTAGCTGTAACTTTGTTTTTCCAAGTGTTACAGCACCAGTTTTTTTATCTATAAAATCATTTGCTTTATAGATTCCTAATAGCTCTGCTTTTAGAACTAACATTTTTTATCCTTTGTTTGGATAATCGATTATCTTTGTTTGAATTTGTAATTACATGAGGGAAGTTTAGAGGATTTTATTTTTTATGGATAGTTTGTTTGGCTAGTAAGTGACTAGCTAGATTAGACATTTTTAAATATTGGGTTTTCTTTATAGTTCTTTTTGGTTTGGTATTCATAAATAAGAGTGCCATTAAAAGAGCTTTTGAATTGTATAGGTTTTGTAATATGTTTTCTAGTTAAGGGTTTATCAAATACTTCATCAAAAAATATTTTTAAAAGCTCATCAATATAGTTTACTAACCTTTCATTTAAGATTTTATCTTGTTTATAAATTGAAAAAGATGTTATTTGACAACTGGTATAAATATGATAATCTTCAATTTTTGTAGCACTATTTAAATAAACTTTTTGATTAAACAAAGTATCTAATATTTCACTATTTATATTTTTAAATACTTCTTTTCCAAAGAGACTAATAATTGTAAACATAAGATTTATTTCTTCAGGATTATTTTTAAATTCATTATATATTTTTAATTGAAGTTCATTTGATGCAGTTGGATTGTATTTTATTGATTCTTTTATATGGTTAATTCTAGGAGTTATTGCATCTTTAATTATTGGATGTGGAGTTTTTGCTATTCCTTTTTTGTGAAGTTCTTTATCTTCTAGGGCATATAATTTATCTAATGATTCTAAATGTAAAGATATATTTGCTAGTAATGAATTTAATTTATAGAATATTTTTTTATTCTCACAAATACTGGAATAATCATATTTTATTAACTCTTTAAATATTTCTATTTGCTCAGTTTGGAATTGATAATTGTAGTTTGATAGAGTATTGTTTAGAGTGTCTTCTATTTCTTCTTTGTTTGTGATTTCGTGTAAGCTTTGTTCTATAAGTATTTTATTGATGAGTTTATCTATATGAAGATTCTCTGAGAAGTCGCCTAGTTGGATTATAAGTATGTTTTTTAGGGATTGTTTTAGGTCATTTGTGACTGCTAGGTCTTTTATGACTTCTTTAAATAGTTTGTTTAGGTTTATTTTTTCTGTCATTTTAAATTATAACAAAATTATTTTATTAATATAATTTATAAATAATATTATGATATTATTCTTTATGTTTAGAATGCAAATATCAAATAAATTAACAAAACTGTTAACAAAAAAAGTAGATAAAAATTTTCTTCGTAATCTATCAAGTTTTTTAAATAAAGTTAATGATAAAGATCTAGAGTATACTTTAGATTTATTATTTAATCATAAAAAACAACCATATATAATTAATCATAAATACAAAAAAAATAATTTTAATCAGTTGTTATCAAGTTTACTCTTATCTGATTCGAAAAAAGAATTACTATGGTATACCAAATATTTTCAAAAATTTTCCAATGAAATTAATGTGTTTTTGAAAACTAAAAAAGATTTAGAACTATCCATACTTAATTCTCAAGTTGATAAAAGTTTTGAAATTATTAGTAATTTAGAAAACGAACTAACAGTTTCTTATTGGTCAATTGAAATGTATTCTAATTTACTTAAAGAATTTAAAAAAGAAAGCCCTGCAAAATATATAAATGAATTAAAAAAAAATTGTGAACAAAGTAAACTCACATATTTTTTCCTTAATCAAATTTTAATTAAATCTGAAACAACAAATAATTTAAATTTTTCTGATATTTTACTTGAGACTTTAAATAAAGCTAGAAAAGAAGCACATCAATCAAAAGGTAATATTAGAAATGGCTTAGGAATTGTAGATTTAATTTCTTCTTATTTAATTCCATTAGAATATGATAGTAATAGAAATATTAGTACAAGATCTTTATCAACATTCTCTTCCTTATCCATTGTCGATCAATATTTATTATTTAGAGAATTTTTAATTAGTAAAAAATTATATGGAGATAGTTTTAGTGAAGATGAAAAATTTATAATTTTAAAATATATAGATTCATCAGAAGATTGTGAATTAATAAATGTATTTAATCAATCAGCTGATATTAATAATATTAATGAAATAGGAAAAGAAATAGTTAAAAAATATTCATATGGAGAATATAAATTTGTAATTGATAAATTTGAAGAGAATATAACTCAAAATTCTAATTACTTTGCATATTTAGATATGTACGTAAAAAGTTTAATTTATTCAGATAAAACGTTACACAATGATTCTTTATATTCTAAAATCGTAAATTGTTTTATTGATATTTATCTTGTTAAAGATAATTCAAATGAATCAATAAATTATCTTTCAAATATTATATTAAAATTTCATCATTTATCTTGGACAAAAACTATTACATATTTTTTATATAGCTTTATTGAAAGTAAGAAAGTAGAAAATAAATTTATAGGTAAAATACTTTATTCATATGGTGAGTTCATTACCCCTAAAGCAATTAATAATTTTTCTTATAATGAATTAATCAATAAACTCAATATTAATGTAGATTTAATGCCTGAATATCGTAAGAATAAATTTACTGCAAAAAAATTAAAAATAGAGGGTAAAGAAAATGATTCATATTTTATTAATTATAAAGAGACAGTTGTAATAAAATCTGAATACATAAAAGATAAATGTGGATATTTAATTACTGAAAATGAAATAGAAAAATGTATTGAATTTGTAGTGGATTCATACCTCAATAATATGAATACATTTATTTTTCTTCCAATAGAGAAACTTGTAAACTTAATTGATGTAGATTATTTAGATGAAGTTTCATTAAATACATTAATTTTATTTGATATTTATAGAAAGAATATATCTTTAGATAGAGAAGAAGATTTAAATGATTTATACTTGGAATTCTTATCATACTTTGGAACTCATAAACCATCAGAAATATATAATGAAAAAAATGATTTAACGCAAAAAGAGTTATATTTTTTACAAAAAATTTGTATTACATCAATTATGGATTCATCATCAAAATTTAATGGTAATGAAAAACTATTAAATGAAAGGATATCTATTTTAAATATTATAGAACCAAATGTTAGTGATAAATTAGTGATTTCAAATGAAAAAAATAGTTTGTATTTAGAATTATCTTCTGAAGAATTAAAAACTTCGTATAATCATGGAAGAATATTTGTAGATGTTACTAGTTTTAGACAATTAAGGGAAAATACTTATAGAAGACTATTTGAACGTTATTTAATATTATGTGAAAATGATATAGATGTAGAAGATTTAGAAGAATATGTTACTTATGAGCACATTAATAGTAGTAAATATGAAGATGGATTTATTCCTTCAACAGATCTATTTAGTTTTGTGCATGAATTGTATCATGACCATTTAATTAATGATTTTGTGAAAAATCAGAATTTTGGATTAGAAAAATATTTAAGTGCTGAAATAAGACATGGTAATTTGAGAACTGAGTTAAGATCTACATTTGAAAAATATCATCTTATTACTGATGAAATTGAAGAAAAGAATTCAAATAGTGAATATGAAAATAATGAATATTGGCTAAAAAAATATGAATATTTAGATAGCCAGACAAAATTAAATTTAAATACAATTCTAAAAAAATTTAGTTATAAAGTAGACAAAGAGTTAGAAAAAGTTGAATCTTGGTTAAAAATTATAATAGAAAAAGAAGAAAATCTAAAAGATAAGTTTGATTTTTCTCCTTCTCCTGAAAGATTAAAGAAACTAAGATTAAAAATAAGAGGAACAAATGACTTTGAGAAATTCTTTTCTAACTGTATAGATTTTATGTGGGCTGAAACTTATATTTTGATTAGTAAATATAAAATTAAATTAGAAAATCAATTAAAAATTAACATACTGGAAATTTTTAAAGAACTAAAAAATGAAATTTCTAAAGATTCATTAATACAAGGATTTAGAGATATTTTGAACGATATAATTAAAGCTGAAAATCTTTTTACAGAAGAATTAAATAATGTATTAAAATGGTTTAATCGGGTTGATGATAATATTGATAAAAAGTTTAAATTTTCAAATATTATATCTTCGACTTACCAACTTTTCCAAAAAATAACTAATAATGATGTTTTGGAGGTGATTTACAATAAGAAAAGAATTCCAACTGAAAATGATTTTGATCTTTTTTATCTTGAAGCTAGAGCTTTTATGACTTCAATATTAATTTCTTTATATAATGCAAAAGAGTATGGTATAAAATCTGAAAATAAAAGTATAATTATTATTGATTTAGATATTGAAAGAAATGAAATAATTATAAAAAATGAAATAGAGATTGATGAAAATAAAGTTAAGTCTTTTATTGAAGAATTAAAAGAGAATTTTTCCGATGATAAGTCAGAATTGATGATAACTGAGGGAGGTTCTGGACTACATAAAATTTATAATTTATTAAAAAATACAAGTAGTAAGTTCTATGTTGATATCAATATAATTAATGAAGAAAATAAAAAATACTTTTGTGTTTATTTAGGAGTGGTTAATGAAAATTCTTGTTGTTGATGATAGCGAATATAAGATTAAAAAAATAGTTACCTTATTAGATTCTATCAGAGAGAAAAATATTACATATGATAAAGCTTTTTCTTATACCTCTGGATTAAATAAAGCTCTAAAAAATAATTATGATTTAATAATTCTTGATATGAGTATGCCCACTTATGATAAAACTAAAAATGAATCTGGTGGTAGATTCCGTGTATTTGGAGGAAAAGAAATAGTACGTCAATTAAAAAGAGAAAAGAAGATTGCTCCTTTCATAATTCTTACACAATATTCCCAATTTGATGATACTGATAAAATTAAAACATTAGAGGATTTAGAAACTTTTTTTGATGAAAAATTTTCAGAGTTTCATATTAGTACTATATTTTACGATACAAGCAGTAGTAAATGGAAAATTTTGTTAGAGGAAAAAATATCTAAATTATGATAAATATTTTAATAGTTGATGATAATGAAATTAGATTAAGTAAAATAAGAAAAAAAATTTTAGAGTTAGATAATTCAAAATTTTGTATTATTGATGAAGCATCTTATTCAAATGAAGCAGAGGAATTATTAAAGCTTAAGCAATATGATTTAATTATTCTAGATGTTGTTTTACCAAAAAAAAACAAAGATATTGCCAGCCCTAAAGTGGGACTTAATTTATTAAAAAGAATGAATAAATCAGCACATGGTATTCTTCTACCTAGAAAGATTATTGGTATAACTGGATACATAAATGATATTTCTGAATTTAAAGAAGATTTTGATAGTTACACCTCAAATATCCTTGAAGCGAATATAAGTAGTCAAAAATGGCTTTCTAGTATTGTAAACTACATTGATTCATTAATAAATTCTTTAATAACATCTGATAGTCTAAGTACAGATAAATTATTACTATCTTTTCATGGTATAAGAACATTTGGTTTATGGCAAGATAAATTAGAAGAATTAGTAAAACGAAAAGCAAATAATTTCGCATTTGAACAGTTGAAATATAATTATTTTACTCTATTCTTTTTTTTTATTCCATATATTAGAAAAAGAGTAATTAAAGAATTAAAAAAAGATTTTGAAAGAATATTAAGTCAAAATAGTGATAAAAAGATTTATATTGTTTCTCATAGTTTCGGAACCTATGTTGCAGTTAAGCTTTTAGAAAAAACTAGTATGAATATGAAAATAGAAACATTGGTCTTATCCGGTAGTGTTTTACCTGATAATTATAATTTATCTACAATATTAGATAAAAATGTAAATAAAATTATTAATGATTGTGCAAGAAATGATTTTATATTAATTTTATGTAAATTATTTATCCCATCTTTTAGTGATGCGGGAAGAATAGGCTTTATAGGAAGAACAAATAATGAATCAGAAATGTTAAATAGATTTTATAGAGGAGGTCATTCTGTGTATTTTGAGAATTCAGATTTAAGTAATAATATAATGAATAAGTATTGGGTGCCTATATTAGTTAATGATAATTATATACCTCAAAAACCTGAAGAAATAGAGAAACCTGAATTTCTTGCAGATTTTACAGAAACATTTATAACATTAATTAGTAAAATCAAGAATCTACTATATATTTTAATAATATTTTATATCTTATATAAAAGCTTTTTATAATAACTTACGAATAAAAATGAAAAAGATTTTCTCTTCATTTTTGAAAAATTATATCTTCTTGTGAAATGAAAAGCTTCACAAATTCCGAGGATACTTATTAATCAAAATAGGCAATACAATAAAAAAATTAGTATATTATCCCCAGATTTTATATTTGATATACTCTATAATAATAGTTATTGTGTCCAAATTGTGCCAAATAATACACAGATAATTATTAGTTTATAATTTTGATAAAAATTGCAATGACGATTTTATAGGTACGGTTAGTTATTATTAACTATAAAACATTAATAAATAGTTAGATTACTAGGAAGCACATGAGAGTATATCATTTTTTAAGTCCTGAATATGGTCTAAAAGATCTTAAAGAAAAAAGATTAAAAATTTCAGAGGCAATGAGTCTTAATGATCCATTTGAATTTCTAGGTGTTGATTTATCATGTAAAGAAACTAGAAAGAAAATAAAAAATCTAAAACAAAAATCTTCTAAATATTTCGGTTTGATTTGTTTTAGTAAAAATTGGAATAGTCCAGTTCAATGGGCACACTATGCAAATAAGCATCAAGGTATTTGTCTCGGTTTCGAGATACCGGATAAACGATTAAAAAAAGTAAAATATGTTGATAAAAAACCTTTTTTATCATCCACAATGACAGACGATGAATTTCGTAAATTATTTTTAACAAAATTTTCACACTGGTCTTATGAAGAAGAGTATAGAATGTTTTTGAATTTGACAGAACAAGAAGATGGATTTTATTATGAAAATTTTTCTGAAGTGATGATATTAAAACAAGTTATTATTGGAGTTAAATCAAGTATTACTAAAAAAAATGTACAAGATGCTTTTGGAGACGAAAAAATTGAAATTTTTAGGGTTAGATGTGCATTTAAATCATTTTCAATGGTTCGTAATCGAGCTACTGACTCAATAATCTAACAAAACATTGGAGAGAAATATTTGACCCTGCGGCTCAAATATTTCTCAACTCAAACGTTATATCAAATTACACCCAAGTTGAATCTCCACTTTAATGTCCTCTAAAAATAGGAAAACAAATATACAAATAAGAATGATAAAATCATCAAAAGATTAAAAATACCTCTCTTAAAAACCTAAAGGTTTCCGCTCTCTTACTTTGTGTGGACAAAGTAAGCAAAACCACCAAACGGCTTCGAAGCCCATTGGGGTTCCTTCACTTATTGTTTTATCTTTTCTGTCTTGCAAAACTCCTAAATAAATGTGCGTTTAGCACATTTATTTACTCAAACAATTGCAAGCCTTTTTCGAAAAGATAAAACAAACGCTCAGCTTCTGTAGATGTTTGGAAATAGGGGATAAGGACATTTGCATATTTGATTTTTATATTCCTAACTTCTCTTAACTCAATTCAAAAAAGATAATTTGAACTATAGGGATTTCTTCGTTCCCAACTTTTAGTTGGGAATGCATACTTAAACTTTTCACCTCTCTTAAAAACTTAAAAGTTTCCGCCTTCTTACTTTGTCTGGACAAAGTAAGCAAAATCACCAACGGCTTCAAAGCCCATTCGGGTTCCCTCACTTATTATTTCTCTTTTCTGAGTCGCAAAACTCACATAAAAATATGCTCCCAGCATATTTTTATGTTCAAACAGTTGTAACTCTTTTTCGAAAAGAAAAATAAACGTTCGGCTTTTCAGATGTTGGAATAAAGGGGATAAGGACATTGTCATATTTGATTTTCTAAGATTACTATTTTTAATATACTCAATTTGCACGAGATAGTTTAAACCGCTTGAATTTTATTCCCACATCTGCAGGTGCCGAGTGTTTATTTTCTTTTTTTGAAACCAGCTTTTTAACTGTTTGAAGCGTTAAGAAATGACCTAAACGGTCATTTTAGCAAGTTTTAAAAAGCCAAAAAATGAAAATAATAATCGAGGGGAGCTTTGCCACCGAAGCCGTGGAGAGCTTTCTTTGTTACTTTCTTTACGGATAAAGAAAGTAAGGGCGAAAAGCTTTAGCTTTTCAAGAGAGGTATTTATCTGTAGATTGAAGGTGTGTTTTCACACACCTTCAGTGCTAAAGCATTATTTCATTTTCTTTTGATTTAAAAGAAACTCATCTTTACTGATAGCACCATCGTTGTTTTTATCATCACATTAATCAGTTTTTAAATTTATCTTTTGCATCACTAAAAGCTGATGTCATTGAATCCCATGCCGATTCTACACTTGATTTCATAGATTCGTATGTTTTTTCTGCCGATTCTTTTAGCTCACTAAGTTTTGATTTACCCTCATCAAACTTGTGTTCAAGTGTTCTAATATGCTCATTGAGTTTGATTTGTGCTTCTGCACTCATCAATGAAGCTTTCGCTTTAAGTTTATCAATATCTGCTTTCCATTCGTCTAACTGTGCTTGTTTTTTTTGTTGGTAAAGTTCTTTATCATTCATCGTAAATCCTTTTTTTGATTTTTTTTATGTACAAAGACCTGTAGTTTTAAAGTACACGTCGCCCAGAGATAATTATTCAATGGTCATGGTATTGACAACGCTTTTAACACCATCAACATCCTCAACCACTTTGGTTACAAGCTCTTTTTCAGCACTATTACGAGCTATTCCACTGACAGTAACTACAGCATCATTGGTCGTAACAGACGTTCTTAGAACTCCCGTTGAACGATGTAACACCAACGCCATTTTTACTTTACCAGTAAGCGCGGAATCCCCTATTTTTTCACCAATAGTAGGAGTCTCTTTGGCTATTGTCATCTTATTTTGGATACTTTTAACGCCGTGAACATCTTCAACAATTTTTGTAATCAACTCTCTTTGGGCACTCTTTTGAACAGTACCCTCAATAACTACAACACCATCGGTTGTTGTAATATCTGTTTGAAAACTGCTTGTTGAACGATGCAATAACAATGCCATTTTTACTTGGGAAGTAATAAAAGTGTCATCAATTTGTTCTACAACAGTAGGTTTGGGTTGGGTTATGGTCTCTTTTGCAACTTCAGCTGCGAAAACAGGAACACTATGGACAATCAAAACACTTGCAACAATTGCTGCTTTTAGAAATACAGTTTTTCTCATAATTCATATTCTCCTTGTGTCTATCATAAGACAATTTATTATCCTCCTATTCACATTAAAGGGAAGCAATGAATAAAAACTAATTTATCTAAAAAGAGTGACAATCTGCCCCTCTTTTGGCAAAAAATTTTATTTCAATATTTCCTCCACACTCACAACTTTGGCAAAAATTGTTCCTAATGCTGACATAAAAGCGTGATGGACTTCATGCGCATTGATTCTTTTATCTGAAAAAATTAAATCCTTTGTGGCACAAGCATCGTGTGCAACAGTACAATCAAATCCCAAATCAAAAGCAGCTCGGGTGGTTGAATCTATGCACATATGACTCATCATTCCACAAATAACTAACTCTTTCACATGGAGTTTTTCTAATTCCCATTCCAAATTTGTTTCTAAAAAACTGTTAGGAAAGTTTTTTTCAATACGTATTTCATGTTCCAGTGGTTTTACATTTTCATCTATCTCCACCCCTAGTGTATTGGGCAAAAGATAGGTTGCCCCTTGTCTTAGATTGATGTGTTGTATATGAAAAATTGGCATGCTGTTTTTTCTAAAATGCTCCAACAACACTTTTGCCTTTAAACTGGCTTCTTTCGGATTAACCAATTCACACTTTCCACCTTGGAAATAATCATTTTGTATGTCTATTATTAACAATGCTTTACTCATCTTTTATCCTTTTTATTAATCAATATAATTCCAATGATTACAGTACCAATCCCAATAAATACACTCCATTCCATTGTTTCACCCAATAAAAAATACGAAACAATAGCCGCACTCACAGGAACCAAATAAAAAATTGAAGAGACTTTTGAAACTTCTCCGTTTTTTATCATAATATATAAAAGCGATAAAGCACCAATACTCACTCCAACTGCCATATAAAGTAAGGCAATAGTAAAATCACTGTTCCAAGTTATATGTATATCTTCAAAAAACAGAAAAGGAATTACCAAAATTGTGGAACTCAAAGTCTGTATAGCACCACCTGAGTATAAATTCATGCCCGTGCAATATTTCTTTTGATACAAACTTCCAAAACTAAGTCCCAATAAAGCAACAACAGACCAAAAAACACCGATAATAGAATCATAAGAAAAATCAAGTTTTGAAACAACCACAAAAGCAACTCCAATAAATCCTATAATTAGTCCTAACCATACTCTGTTATTGACTTCTTCCTCTAAAAATCTAAGAGCCAAAAAAGCCACAATAATTGGTTGAAGTGCTATTATCAAAGCATTTAATGCCCCTGAAACACCATATGAAATTGACAAAAAAACACCTATGGAAAATGTCCCAACGGTCAAACCTCCAGCAAATGCTATTTGATAGAACTCTTTTTTACTCTTGGGGAATGGCACTTTTAAAATATAGGCAATAAAAAGTAAAATCCAAAAAGCAATAAAAAAACGAATGGCTAAAAATGCCATAGGTGAGCTGTTTTGTAATCCATATTGCGTAAATATAAATCCACTTCCGTATAAAAATATAAATCCAAAAGGTAAGATTGATTTTTCGATATAACCACTCATACTGTTTTACTTTGTATGTATCGGTACTCTTGTGTCAAACCTTCATATCCCCAAGAATCAGCGTCGACTTCATGGATTACACTGTAACTTGCAGGGGTTATATCACCTAATATTTCACTAAAATCGGTATAACATTTTTTTAGGTAGTTTGCTTTTTGCTCTTTGGTATTCGTACCTTTTGTAATTTTAATCTCTAAATAAAACGTTGGCAAATTTTCACTGCCAATGCTCCAACTGTTTTGAGGCATAAATTCAACTAAAACAGAAGTAACTTCAGATTTTTTATTTAAAATTTCGGTGGTATTTTCCAACACCCTATTAACAATCTTTTGTCTTAATTCATCGCTTTGTTTTACATTTAATTTTACATGGACATAAGGCATTGAAAATCCTTTAATTTTTTTATTGACTAATCAGTCAAGTAAAACTATAGCAAAATCTTGACTGATTAGTCAAGATTTTTGAAATTTATTTTTTAAGGGAATTTAAAAGAAGTTCAAGTTGGGAAATACACGTTTGAAAATAACTTCCATCTTGCGATTTTTTGGCGGTGCCTAAGCACCCTTCAATGGAAGCAACGACAAACATTGAGAGCGCTTTGGTATCGTTGTGTACGATTTCATTTTTTGCTACAGCTTTGTCTAAAACTTGTTCGATAATATTTTCAAATCGTAAATAGACAATCTCTAATGCCTCTTTAAAATCTTTATCCAAAGGCGATAACTCTTGCATG
>Ga0265294_10004188_pt1 | contig 18095 bp, 21 predicted proteins | sample MunlanPumphouse3_FD_192504 | JGI IMG/M metagenome (GOLD analysis project Ga0265294, IMG submission 192504) | Groundwater microbial communities from a municipal landfill in Southern Ontario, Canada - Pumphouse #3 | ecosystem: Environmental > Aquatic > Deep subsurface > Groundwater | place...
TATTCCTGTTATAGCTATTGCATCATTATAATGAGTTTTTTCTAAGCCTAATTCTTTTCTTCTTATAGTTGTATAACTGCCATAGACTATATTGGCTTCTGGGTATTTTTCAAAAACTCTACGTCTCATAATATTCATTAATGAAGTTTCTTTATAACTTGGCATCTTTTTCTTTTCCATCATCCATTTGTAAAATATGCCACCTTCTTGATGATTTTTATGTGTATGACAATCTGTGCAAACTGTTATTAAATTACTTGGTCTATCTGTACCACCTTTAGACTTATATACTATGTGGTGAGTTTGCAAAATCTTGCCTTTCTTCTTACATACTTGACAAGTATAATTATCTCTTGCAAACACATAATATCTCACATCATAGTAACCATAAGTTTCCCCTTGCTGGTATTCTACACCTTCTATGTCTGGATTCATCATTTTTTGAACATCGAATTTGCCTACTTCAATGCACAACTTAGGGCTTGGCAGTAAATTTATAAAGTTGTCTATCCATCTAAATGTATTATCAATTCTACTTTGAATTGAAGGTGGTAGCCAATCTTCTGGTCTCTTTCGGTTATTAAATCTAGGTTTTCTATATCTAATTTTTCTATATCTCCTACTTCTTCTATACTGCCTTCTTATATCTAAATTTTTCTTTACATCATTTCTTAGTTCAATTTCTCCTTTTATAAGAACTTTATCTTCACTTGTTACTGCTATTCCTATGTGTTTAGAGCCTAAATCTACACCTAAAGTTACAGGTTGTTTATAGCCACTACTTCCGTATAAAAGCTGAATTGTAAAAGGTTTATAACTAATTATCTTAGCTTTCTTTTGTTGTAGTAATTTTCTAGCTTTACTAGGTTTACATGGCATTAAATTTTCACCATGCTTATTTTTTACGAACACTAACATAAAGTGCTCCTCCTTTCAGGAGTTGTTGCCCTTCGCCAATGTTATCTATCCTTACATGTGAAGCCGACTATCCCTACCCCTTAGGATTGTTTACGTACTCCACGACAGAGCTTGGAACTAGGGCATCATTCCAATGTGTCATAAGATAGATAACGTAGCTTTCGCTTAGGCTAGTCAACTAGGGCTTACAAGCCCCCACTTCAAGCACCTATGGTGCTAAGTGGTGGGTAGTTGACAGCAGCATTAGAATTTTTATTCCGAATCGTATTTGTGTCCTTCACTTACTAAATAACAAGCAAAAACCAAACCTGGAAAGCCAGAACTGTAAAATGGATCTATCATTTGTTCCATTATTTTAGCTATTGATAAGGCAGATAAACCCGTACTTTTTAAAATAGCAGTGTTACAGTAACCCAATATCGAACGTCTTATGGTTTCCGGGTCTTCATCTTTTAGACCGGATAGAATAAACGAAACTTTTTTCCATCCTTCTCCATTTACTAAAGCACGACACAACTCAATTGTTTGGGATTGTACTTCAGCTGATCTTTTCGCTACTTCCAATTGCTTTTCAGGAGGAACAGACAAAACCTGTTCCAATATCTGTATAGCATTTCTCGGATGTCCTAAACTGTCTTGTATTATCTGTTCGTAAACTTTTTTATTTAACTTTTTACCTTCAGCTTTCACAATACGATGTAGTAGTTTCTTCATTTGAATATCCGATAACGGAGAAACCTGAAATTGAGCACAACGTCCTTTTATTGTCGGAATCAATTTTTGCGGTTCGGTTGTAGCTAAGATAAAATAGACATGTTTGGGAGTATCTTCGAGGATCTTAAGTAAGGCGCTCTGGGCATCCAATGTCAAACGATGTGCCTCGTCTATCAACCAAACTCGTACTTTGCTTTGAATAGGTTTAAACTGCGCTTGTCTCCTAATTTCCCGTATAGTATCTATGCCTCTAAAGTCAGCAGAATCAATTTCTTTGAAATCATCTCCTTCGCATCCTAAATGTTTTGCAACAATCCTGCCAAGTGTAGTTTTTCCGCAACCTGTTGGGCCGAAGAACAAAAAAGCATGAGGAATATCCTCTTTTTGTAAAAGTCCTTTCAATGCCAAAACTGTTTCTTGATTTCCTACAATCTCATCTAATGATGTTGGACGGTACTTATGATAGAGCGCCATTTCAAACGTCCTCGCTACCGAAAAGAGTTAGCTGTTCAGGTTCATCCGAACATGTTCTCATATCTATCCTGTCAAGGGCTTCTGTAAAATCCAAGTCCATTTTTATTGACACGTTACCCACTAAGTACTTTGGGGTGCCTTCCTGCCAAGAAACATAAACCATTTCGATGTCAATATATTGAATTCCTATGCCTGTTTCTTTTTGAAATTTGATAATTGGTTGTTTTATCCTTTCCATTATTTTTCTTTCTGTTTCTAATTTTTTTCTTACGAGTTCTTTAAGCGTAATATCCGTCATCTTCCTCACTCCTCTTTTTTACGGTTCGAATATTAATTTACAAACACTTATTTCGCCGCTTAAAACGGCCTCTAAGCTGTGTAACTTTTTTAAACGGTATATTACTATTGTTGGGAAAACCCAAACTTAAAATAAGGCCTTATAACGTTAGTTTCAATCTGTTTTTTGTAATGTGGATATTGCTCTTTCAAGTTTTTGCTTTAGCCGTTCATGTCGTTTTTTAAATTGGACAGGATTACCATAGTACCAATCGTAATCTGTTCCCGTGTTTTGGCCATTAGCTTTAAGATGAACTAACAAATGATTTATTTCTGCTTTAGACAACTTCACTGGTACTTCCTTCATTCACTGTTTTCTCCCTATTTCGTTCCAATGGTTCTCCATAAGTGTAAAGTGTAAAAATATATTCTCCAAAAGGATCAACTTCTACTTTATACAACCCTTTTGTCTTTCTTATCACTTCTGCAAATTTCTCAACTAAGAAAAGTGTCAAGTCTTTGTCTGGTCGTTCGCTCTTATGTATAGCACTCGTAACGCATAAAGCTGGTGTTTCCTTTTCCCATGGGTTTCCACTATCGACTAAAAAAGCCATTAAAAATTCTACCCCCTTCTATCCTTCTTCTTCCTCTTCCTTTTCCTTCTCATACTCCTCTAACGTTTGAGCATACGTATAAAGAGTAAAGATATAATCCTTATTGATATCAATTTCGATCCTGTACAAACCTTTACTCTTTCTCATAATGTAAGCTAATTTTTCTATTACAAACATATCACTATTTTTTTCAGGAAGCTCGCTTCTCTGTACGCAAGAAGTGATAGACACTGCAGCTGCATCAGTCCTGTCCGGATCACCACTTATAGCCAAGAACGCCATCAGTTATCACCCCCATGCTTCAAACCAAGTTTTGCTTCAGCATAATCCGGTTCTATAGGTAAACCCTCTAACGTTCTCCAAGCAATCCATAAATCTTTCAAAAACATCTTAATCATATATCGCATTGCCATATTTTTACGATGGTTACGAGTTTTGTCTTTATGTTTGGGATGATTTTCGAGACGGTTTCTGTAATCGTAAAATATAGTACTGTATGGACTTTTGCTCTTTAAGAACGATGGACCTAAAACCCCAATCAATTTCGTTTTCAAAAATGGATTAAACGTTAATGATTTACGAGTAGCCAGTTCGCCATTTTTATTTACGTATTCAATTTCAGTAAGATGTTCCTTTTTACGGCTTCTACCTTCGCCATTAACTACATCTAGCCCAGCATATTTCCAAAAACTGGAGACATGTCTGGCCTTATGTGGATCTAGCTCCGAAATGATTACGGCAGCCATTATTGGTCCGCATCCTTTTACATTGGATAGAAAATATTGCCATATTGGAAACTGTTTAACGGCTTTTTCGATCGTTTTTGTGTAACGTTCCTCTGTTTCTAGCAAAACCAAATAATCGATCACAAGTTCATATTCAATCTCGTCATCGATTATTCCTTCATGTTTTTTAATTACCGTATCCACATGGCTTCTTTTCTCCGCAATAGCTGTGGTTATTAGTTTCGCCTCATCAACCAACTGTTCGAGTATCTTTTTGCTTTCAGCATCCATTTCCTCAATTTTTTGTCCAGGTTCCCTACCTAACTTAGCATGGAAGTTGGCAACGATTCTGTTGCCTGTACTAATTCTTAATTTCTGAACATCGTAAAACCCTCTTATCAAATTTCTAATAACGTTCCTATTCATATTTCCTCCTCCTTTTCTATACGCTCTCTTGCTCAGGTCTTCTCACTCTTAGTGGCACGCTACGGAATTTCGGTTTGCTGTTTTTTATTGACACGCTCACCACATTTGGGTTTCTAGGGTTTACTGACTCGCTTCGTGCTTGTGGTTTGCTTCTGGTCAACGGCTCGCTTCGTTGCTATGGTCATCTAAATGCGTATAGCTCGCTTCCCTCGACTGGGTTTCTGGTAATCATATGACACGTTTCTCTCTTTTGGTTTCCTAGCAAGCAGTGACCCGCTTGTTTTCCCTGGTTGCCTCAAAGCTTATGGCTCGCTGTATTTTTATGGTTAGCTAAAAACATACGGCTCACTGGAAACTGTTGGTCGTCTTACCGATCTTGGTTCACTGGACATGTACGGTTGACTAAAAAGTGGTAGCAAAAGACTTAACCCAAATATTCAGCGTACCCTACAGTAACAATTCCATCCTTTATCAATTCGGTGAATAAGCGTTCAGCTGCCTCCGCTATGTTATGAGATTTCTTATAATATCTTCGCCTCAAACCTTGCCTATTGTCTTCGGTTTCGTACCCCACTATGAAATCAGAACCATCTTTCCAAATTTTAACTAACTTGGCAAGAAGTCTCCCATCTTCTACAAGTGGGAGATGAATTGCCAATTATTGTTATGATTTATCATAAAGTGCAAGAAGACACCCACCTCTATAGGTGGTGGGTAGTTGACGTTTTTCATTTCCATAAAAATTCTTTCTTTTCGCTCCAAGGTCGATCTGGTTCGCAGATATCCATTTCCACTTCTAATGATACAATTATCCAATCCCAAGCTTTTCTAATATCTTCAGTCATTACACGTTCAATAATTGGAACAACATAATTCAATTCTTTGGGATCCGCGTCAAATAGTATTGAGTCGTGGATTTGGCCTATCAATTTAGTGTTCCATCCTTCCTTCTCGCTTATTTCGTCTAACTGAATAAAAGACCATAACAAGCAATGGAATGCCGATCCTTGGATAGGCGAGTTTATAACCTCGTTCTTTCTCATAAGCCCACCTATACGAAAGCCAGTCAACGTATCAATATAACCTTTTCTCTGATATTCTTTCCACAGTTTATCTTTCCATTTCTGATAAACTTTAAAACGACGGTACCAAAAATCGTACTCAACCTCTTTTATATGTTCTTCAAATTCACTGTATGATTTAATACCGACTTTGATAAGATGATCGGACAAAAAACCTTCTGGCATCGGAACCCCCTGTCCTTTTTTCCATTTGCTTTTTGGAAGATGTCCCCATTTACAAGCTAATCCTTCAGCGCAATTTACGTAATAATCTCCGTAAAATTGCGGAAAGACAAAACTGTTCTTAGCTGCGTTGCGTAGATATTTGTGTTCCGGTATAGATTTATCGAAGTTTTCTATCTTAAATATTTGTTTGGCCATATCGCCGTGCATATCGCTTTCTGGATTTTCAATGTATCTTTTCATAACGGGATCTTTATGATAACATTCACCTATTCTAACTTCGATGCCTGAGTAATCGACTTCGAGCAATTGAAAACCTTTTCTGGGTAGTATTGAACCCCGACATATTCTCATAGCTTCCTCATCCCGTTTTGGAATGTTCTGGAAGTTAGGACGATCGGAACTTGAGCGGTAGGTACGTACTGTATGAAGATTGAAAAATGGATGTATCTTACCATCCACTTGTTCTCTAGCAAAAGCATCCAAATACGTATCTCTTAGTTTTTTAAGTTTCCTCAATTTCAATATTATCTTTACTTCCGGTATATCGATTTGGGATAACGCCTCTTCATCGGTTGCTCCTTTTCCCGAAGGCGTCAATTTAACAGGTTTTATTTTTTTAACTTCGTAAAGAAATCTGGCCAGTTGCCAGTTAGAGTAAATATTTGGATTTTTCATAACGTGTTGCCAATGTCTGTAAAACTTGGTTTCTTTCAATTTTTTTTCAAGTCTTTCTATCTTTCTCGTAAGATGTTTCTTTTTACGTTCGCAATATTCGCTATCTATTCTCATTCCTTGAGCTTCTGCCTTAGCAAAAGCTAAAGCCCCTTTATGTAAAAGTTCGTATCCTTCCAACCGGTTAGGTTTGATAGCCATTTCTATTGCTCCTTCTCCTTTCCAAGTATCTTCATTTGTAATTGAGCTAATCTAAAGGTGAAAAGGCTATCGAGAGCGCAATATTTCATTAAGAGGTTTCGGCCTGATTCCGTTTTTATTAACGATTCTACTTTGTTAAAAGCGTTCGAATTTTTAGGATCATGGCTTTGAAGGTATTTGGAAACCTGATCATCATAGCCTACTTCGCCGAAATGAATGTAAGTCTGAAATTTCAAGCCAGTTATATCGCTTCTGTTATCGATAACATGAGCGGCTAACATGGAATCCCAAACCCAATTACTGACTGGTTGTTTCAGATACCCCCTAGACCACATTTCTTCAAATTTCATGTTGTGAGCAATTTTACCAATCTTTTTTGAGGCTAGTAGTTTTCTGAGAGGCTCCCATCTATTACTATCTTCGGGAACCATAAATACACTAACGCTATATTCGCCACTAGCTACAGAAGCGCATACAATTTTATGTCCTTTCAGATACGGTTTCAATCCTGTTGTCTCATAATCTATAGCAATGGTGTCGCCAAAATTGATATTTTCTAAATCTTCTATATCGATAAAATGTACAGATTTTTCTTCATCTGGTTTGGTGGGCCATTTAGGTTCATCTATCTTTTTGATTGCTCTTTTAAGATCCTTCATCCATATAGTTTCCAGTTCAGGAGAATCCTGTTGCCTTTCGACATAAGAAGGATGAAAAGTGGGACAAAGCCAAGCTTTGAAATGTTGATCGGGAATTGTGAAACCTCTCCATTTTGATATGTTACCCAATTGCTTAGTCCATCTCCAACCGATTACGCTTTCTAAAGCTGCTTGGCCAAACAAAACAATAACTTTAGGCTTGTACTCTTCAATAACTTTCAGTACGCGTTGCCTACAGCAAAGTATCTCATTGTTTGTTGGAGAACGGTTGTTTCCCTTACCATCAACAGGTCGACAATTTACAGCGTTGAAATTCAAACAATCTTCAAACAGATCTATCCCGAGTTTTCTGTACGCTTTTTGTAGTCTTTGACCTGCTTTTCCTTGCCATTGCCTGCCTTTTTTGTCTTCATGTTCCCCAGGAGCTTCCCCTAAATTCAAAATACCTTTCTTAAATTTCCCAAACGGTTGCATTCTGGGGGATAAAACGTATTTGTATAATCCGCAGGAAGCACAAGAAGCAATTTTACCGTCTTGCATATTTACCGATTTAACATCTTCGGAGGAGAAAAAACTTTTCATACTATATGGTTACTCCTTTCACTATTTTTTTCAAACCAAAATTTCATCAGATATAAGAAAGGAGTATCTAACAGCGCAATTACAACTTTTATTATGTACTGACCTAAAATCATGCCTATAATAACTTCTTTTGGCAAGACTCCCAAAAATGCAACAGTACTGAAAATTGCAGTATCGATAAATTGACTTGTCATCGTAGCCACATTGTTTCTCAACCAAAGGTATTTACCGTTTGTCTTTGATCGTATAAAATGAAACATATGCACATCGCAAGTTTGACTAAAAAGATAGGCAGTTAAAGAAGCAATAACGATTCTCCAAGTGGATCCAAGCACCGTAACAAAAGCCTCTTGATTTTGCCAAAATTCAGGGGCTGGCCAAGCTATAACTATCTGTATTCCAAGTACGAGTAATATCGATCCTATAAACCCACAAGCTACTGCCTTAAGGGCTTCTCTTTTTGAATAAAATTCTGATAAAACATCAGTTATTAAAAAGGATATACCATAAACTACCAAACCCGCAGGCATTGACCATGGACCAAACAACACCAATTTGGAAGCAAATATTTGCGCCATAACAGTTAGAGCGGTGTATATTCCTATTAAAACAGCGCTTCCATACAATGCTCCAAACATCATAGCGGCTGTTGCAGACCCTAACGATATTAAAATCCAAAACAGAATACTAATCATTATTTCTCCTCCTTATCGTTTGAACTGAGCGCTAAAACATGAACCCATCCATCCCCTACAAATTTCATCTTTTCGTTTCCTATCGTACACTTTTGAGTTAGAGTTACTATATCTTTGAGAAAGTGCGGATTTGTGGAAAAGCGAATAGGATCTTTGTTGTAGTTTATCCTACATTCCTCTTCTACCCAACCGTAATCGCTCTGTCCCCTTACGGTAAATTTTTTGTCTGCTATCTTAACAGATACTTCTGCGCCCAATAACTCCTGTTTTTTGGCAAAAACTGCCACTCGTTCGACCACATCGCTTAGCTTGCTAGGAAGACGGAGTTCTATTCCTTGCACGTTCAATATACCAAGTGATTCTATATCTGGGTAGTTTTCACTGAACACACGACAGGACAAGACAACCCCATCTTCTGTTTGGAAATGAACCCATTCTTCTTCTGCATATATGTTTTCAGCATCATAGCGTACAACTTGTTCAGCTGAAGATTTCGGAAGGAGAAATGCATGAGAAATAGAAAGTTTATCGCTTAAGTTTCTTCTTGTTACTCGAAAACCATCAGAGGCCTCAAGGTAGAACGGGGTAACATTTACGCAAGTCAATACCGGTTTGGTCATGTCTTCGGAACAGGAAAACATTACAAATTTCAAAACCTCAAGAAAATCATTCGGAAGACGTTGCCATTTCTTTATTTTTGTGTTACTTTTTATGGGAAGTTTAATTTCCTTTTCAATAGCCAACCCAGCTCTTACTCTTTCCCCATTTATGCGAAATTCATTTTCAACTATGTCGACTTCGATTTCCTCATCTTCCATTTTTTCAAGCAAATCGTGCAACTCTTCTGCTTTAACTGCGCCTTCAATATCTTTCAAAGCTTCAAATGGATGAGTAACACTTATCTCATCGTTGTACGTAACAATCATGCCATTTGTAAACACAAAAGAAGATGATTGTTCTATCATTTCTTTACTGGCAAGACCTGGTTTCGTCTTTTCTAATGCTTTTACAAGTTCCGTTCTGTTAATCCGCTTTACCATTTGTTTAAGCTCCTTTCTACAGTAAACTTGGTCGTGGCCGAAAAGTTTTGTCTTTCCTATATTCGTTCAACCATTTTTCAAACTCCACAAAATATCTTATATTCACTCTACATCTAGTCTCCCAATCTTGCAGATCTTCGTAAGTGTATCCATCCTGTTCTAACATTTTAAGTTTTTCTTTTGTCAGTTTGCCCAGCCCTTTACTACTTAAACGTGCAGAAACATCTAAATAGTGGGGTATTTGACTGTAATCTGGGTTAGAAAATCCCCCAACAGGATAGTTTATGCCCCCCATAGCTGCAAGCAGTCTCCAACTAACAGCGTCGCAACTGGTAAAAGGAAGCGATTTAAGTATAGGGGGCATCCAAACTCCAAATCCATGCGTATCAACCTCAATATTATGTTTGTACATATATTCAAATACGGATACTATCCATTTTTTCCTGGCGTCTACACATAGATCGTTTGCTGGTGATATTCCGATATAATCTGTTAGTTCAACCATCTTATGTAACCATTTCCAATCTTCTCCCTGGTGAAAAACATGGATCGGTTTGAGACCCGCTTTGATCATCTTTTTAAGGTTTTGATATCCTTTTTCTGCAGCCTCTTCAATAACCGAAATATTGGCTGGGGAACGTATTTTGCTTAGTGAACGGGTTTGTCCTTTCTTTCCCGGTATAACATCAAGGTTGACGACTAACACTTCTTTTCCTTCCTGTTTTCCACGGTGAATCATTTCCTGGCAATATTCAATATACTTTCCTAAGTCAATTTCAACTCCTCTGGTCCATGCGCTATAGGCACCTGAGTCAATCATTACACTTCCTTCTATTCCCTTACTTATCTCAAACCAACTTTCTAACTGTTCAGAGTAGAAATAGGAAACTAATTTGTTTCTAACCCCCAATTCCACTTCCTCTTTAGCTGATTTTCCTTTCCAACCACCTGAAAAATACAACTTAATAGGTTTCATTGTTTCCCTCTTCCTACTAAGTTATCGCTATTTCGTATTCAATAGGATCTTTAGCCCCATTTAACCTAAAAGCCTCTAACCTTTCCACGCAAGCTTCACATTTACCGCAAGCCTTTTCCTGTTCCTTATAACAGGATCTTGTTAGATGGTACGGTGTACCGTGTTTCAATCCGTATTTAACAATTTCCGCTTTGTTTTGAAATAAAAATGGAGCGATTGCTCTTACTTTACCGTCAGTACCTAAGTTGATTGCTTTTTTCATCGCATAGAAGAAAGGAGGTCTACAATCAGGGTAAATTATGTCATCTCCTTTATGAATGCCTATAGCAACAGTATCAGCTCCATTCGATTCAGCCAAAGCAGATAGTATGGAAAGAAAAATAATGTTTCTGGAAGGAACGATGTTTTTCTGCCTCATTGACAGGTTATTGTAATCGCCATCTGGTACAGGATCTTGTCCTTTCAATAGATTGGATTTCACATTTTCAAAAGCAGAAGAGATATCGATACTTAAATAACCTATTTGACCATCTGGGTAGTTGTTTTTATAGTACTCATATATTTTTTGAACTGCTTGTAGTTCATGCGGATTGTTTTTACTTCCGTAAAGAAAAGAACAGCCTAAAACCTTATAACCGTTTCTTAACAACCAAGTTAGAACTGTTGCGGAATCGATACCTCCTGAAAGTGAAAGAAGCGCTTTTTTGTCCTTTTGCATCATAAACACCTCCGTTTGATTTTGGTTTATAAGCCGCTTGATTTTTTTGAACAGTACTTTTTTGTACCCCGATTTAAAGATCACCGCTTAGCAAACCTTATAGCCGCTGATTTAGCCGAATCAAATACATTTACTGTTCCGTATTTTCCTCTACTTTCTTACCAGAGTTATCTGATACGAAATATAACACTCCTCTTTCATCTTCGGCCACCAATCTTTTAAGCTTGCGGTATTTTGGATTTTTAGCATCCGAAAGCATAGTATGGATTGAAGATTTGGAAGTTCCTGGAAACTGTTTTATTGTTTTCTCTACCAATTCCTTTCTTGTGTATTTCCTTTCCTCAATTAGTGATGTCAAAAATGCTAAACGGCTCATTTTACGTTTCTTTTTGTTTTTGGTTCCTTTTTCTTTCTCTTTCACTGCTTCCTTTTCTTCTTCCAACTCACTAACATCTTCATCTTCATCTTCATAATTTTTGGCTTCTGTTTCCAATTGAGCTAAAACTTCTTCGACCTCTGAGCTAAACTCATCTTCCTCTTCACGTAATTCCAGTGCTTTGATAATTTTTGCTTTAATCGATTCATCATCGTCTTTTGTATCAATAGGCGGTCGCAACCCCATAACTTCGTTTAACTCTTCAGCTGCTTTGATCAGCAGTTCCCTCTTGATTTTCAATTTTGCTACCCTCCTTGCAAAGTTGTTTTTAATTCTGAATCTAATATATTATACTGATTTAGCCTATCAATAATTAAGGCAAAGTTAGAAAAAACTACCGATAAGTGGCCTACCTCTTTGAAGACACTGTAAGATAGTAACCTGTCTAGTTCTATCAAATTCATCATCTCTCACAACTAACTCTGATAATCTCATTACACCCAATTTCTTTTCCTCGTCTGTTTGATTTAAAGCATACATAGCCGTTACATGCGCATATTTTCGCTTGTCTTCAGAAAAATCCGTTAGTTTGATTTTCTCTTTGTCGTACGAAGAAGCAGCAGCTTGAGTGGCTGTTACTACTAAACAATGACGTTCTTGGGACAAACTTCTAAGCCTTTGCCATATTTTGTTGTTCTGATTTCGCCAATCTAGCCTTTTGATATCCGGATCCGCTTCTAAAATATCGGCATAATCTATAACAATAACGTCCGGTACAAAGTTTTCCCTTCGCTCCCAAATATCCAGTAATGTTTTTATTTCCGATACGGTCAGCGTTTCATTAGGGTAAGTGGCTAATTTAAATTTTTTGTTGTGTCTTTTTTGCCATTCTTTTGCATTTCTGTAAGCTTCCTTCCAAGTTAGCGGTTCCGTTTCCTTTTCCCATCTTATCCATACTGCGCCTTTCATTTCTTTACAATTCCGACAGGGCACGTAATCTGGGTTCGCCTTTTTAGCTTCGATAAGTTGTTCAAGCGTAATATCTTTTTGCATGTGATTGGGAGGGAATATCCCGATATCGCATTCTCTTTCTTTTCGCGTACAGGTATCGATCTGATTGTACCAACAATCTACAACTGGAACGTACATTCCTTTACAATACCTTTTTTTATCGCTCTTTTTAGCCAAATATATACATATACGACGTAATTGTTGGTCTTCGCTCATATCGCCTGCTTGGAAAAATGCTACATTGCAGCCGCAAGCCATACCACGCATAGCGAATTCTAGCAGTATTTGCGACTTACCGCGTTTTTCTGGTCCCATTATGCCGATAAATGCATCTCTTGTTAATTGACTGTTCCAAAACTCTCCCAATGCCTTAGGAAAACGCATGATTGGTTCTGCTTGTTTTTCAAACGCTTTCTTTATTCGCGAGGCTGAATCGAATGGATCAATAACTCTGCTTTCCAAATTCTCAATAGCGGATAGCGAAACATACTGTAAAGCCGCTTTTTCCGCTTCATTGATTGCTCCTGCGTCTAAATTGGACTTAACATTATCGATTAGTTTACGAAGATTTTGGATTCTAAAATATTCTTTTGTTTGGTCCAACAAATAATCAACGTTGAACTGTTCGCGTTCGTAATCTTGGGCAAGACTATCTAAAATGCTTTCTATATCCGCCACTTGTTCATCTGATAACTGTTTCATTTCATGGGCAAAAATTCCTTCGATGTCACGACCAGGCGCCTTGTTGTATTGTTCGTAATATCGTACACACCAGCTAGCTAACAACCGAGCACTTGAGGAAGATAGGAAATCCGGGGAATAAAGGTCAATTATTTCATTAATGTACTCAGTAGAGACAACCAACCCAGTAACAATACGCCTTTCAATAAAAGCATCTACACTCATCATAACATCCTTCCTTCAAAAATATCAAATCCACCAATACTGTCTTGGTAGTAATTCCGAAACATAGCAAAAGTTCTACCGTCAATATCGAAATGGCCGGGTTTCAATTCACCAATCCAATCTTGATTATCCAACCATTTAACGAAGTCTTTCAGTATTCGGTTGGCCTGAGGGATTAATTCCCATTTATCGAATATAAACTTTCTCATTTGATAGTCTTTTTCGTTTTCTGGAGGCTTAGGACGTTTCTGTCTTTTTTCGATTTCTCTTATAAGTTTACAGATAGATTTGGTTATTTCCGTTTTATCGGAAGCTCCATTGAGTTTCGAAAACACTGGATCGAACACGCTCTTTTTAAGTAATTTTATTCTAAAATCATCCCAACCCTGTTCAGCAATTATATCGTCTGGCGTAATGGATTGTTTATGAGATTGGAATGGAGAAGTTTTAGTTTTGTTAGATAAAGTAACCATTATGTTTATGAATTTCTTTTCTCCGTTTCTTCCTTTGTTCCGGAGGGAACCCAAAGATAAAATATTTCTGGCCCAAAACTCGTCTTGAAGCGCAGCTTCCAAAGTAGGCTTGATTTCAGTTTCAAAATCAAATCCATCTATCCTTTGTAATTTATCCAAGCAATCTAAACTAGTCAATACCCTACTATTATTTGGGGAAATATCATCTTTGATAAATTTGGGAAAATTTTCTTTTTGTTTTTTAAGAAAGTACCTAACAAATTTGACTTGGGAACGACCATATTTTTCTATTAATTGACTCCAAGTCAAATTGTTTGTTTTTTTAGATTGGGGAGTATTGCTTTTTTCGTCTGTTTTTGTTTCCGGCATATTATTTTTATTTTTTTTAGTATTTTTAAAAATATATTTATTTTTAAAAATATTATTATTAGTTAGTATTTTTTCTAAGGGCCCATAGTATTTTTGCGTAGGGTCCTTAGTATTTTTACTAATGGGGGTTAGTATTTTTACTAAGGGTGGATAGTATTTTTGCGTAGGGTCCTTAGTATTTTTACTAAGGGTGATCATTGATTCCCGATATTGATTATCATCATTGTTGATAATATTTTGATTGTTTGTATAGTTGTTTTTTGACTCGTTATCATTTTTGTCAAATGAATTGTTATTGTCTTTCAATTGATTTTTTCCCTCTAACGTTGAATAATTGTTTGTTTCAAACAATTCATAATTTATGAAAATTCTTCTGTTTGTTTTGAATACTGTGTTGTTTCTGTAAACTTTTATGAATTTGTTTTTCTTTAGATTGGCTATTCCTCTTGAAATTACATCATTACCTACCCCCAGTAAATTTCCCAGATAGCTGTTAGATGCCCAACAACCATCTTTTCCTTGAGCTAAATTTTGTAGGAGTCCAAATAATAATTTTTCAGTATTTGTTAAATTGGGGTCGAAAAAGACTTCTTGCGGGATTACAATATCAAAGGAATCACATACCCCATTTTGCATTTCTGGTTTGTATTCTTTTCGTTTCATTTTTGTAACCCATCTGATTTTAATTGATTTTCTATTTTGACCATTGCGTCGTGGCGAATTTTTGAAAATTTTGGGTTTATAAAAATCTTTCGATTGATATTGAATCCATTTTGTTCCTCCATGGATACTTCTATAAATTCATATCTTTTCAGTTTAGCGATAGCGTTTGAAACAGTTTGACTACCTACACCCAACAAATTTCCTAAATAGTTGTTGGAAGCGCGGCAACAACCCTCTTCCTCCTGAGCCAAATTTTGTAGGATTCCAAATAATAATTTTTCGGTACTGGTTAGGCTGGGATTAAAAAGAACTTGTGGCGGTATACTGATATCAGGAATTCTTAATGCTGCTTTCTCTTTTTTCGCATACTTTGTTCGTTCCATATTTTCGCCCTCCTTAGGCTTTTTATTGGGCTCGCCTCGGAAGAAGGAGACTTCCTAATAAAGGAACTTCCGAGGCTCAGACGATCCAGGCCTAGATCGTGCCCATGCTACCTATATATTGTATGTTATAGTATCATATTTTGCTCTCCGAAATCAATTTTTCTACTAACTTTTTTGCGTTCTCTTCAGATAGGCTGCCGGGATCTTCCACATTGTCAATTTCCAAAGGAACATAAGAAGCTTCTACTCCTCTGAAAAGAAGCTCGCTGACCAGTTTTTCCGCTTGTTTAACCGCTTGAGGATCCCTATCGAATAAAACCGCAACTTTCTTAAATTTTTTTGCTAGAACGTTTATTTGTTGAATGGTGTATTTTATTCCAAATGTAGCAACAGCTCTTTCGCCAAGTCTCCAAACATCAAAAACACCTTCCACGCATATACAGCTCTCTTTTTCCCATATAGATGGATGACCATACAAAATATGTTTGTGCTTTATTTTCTCTCGCTCTTCCGGACAGGCCATATATTTTGCAGGATGTTTTTCGGTTATGTCCCTAGTTTGAAACGATACAACTTCTCCTTGCCAATAAATTGGAATGAGTATTCGATTCTTATAATCAATATTGTCCAGTTTAGAAATAGGTCCTGTTCCCATTATTCCCCATGTTTTTTCCAATTTTTCCGGATCTAATCCTCTCTTTTTTAGGTAAGCTTTATGTTGGGTAGCCAAAGCAGTTGTGTTGGTTGGATATTTGAATCTTTTTTTGTTTATTTGAATTTTGTAGTTTTGGTTTTTTGTTATAGGAGTTTTTCCGCCGTAGCTTTTTATCACCTCTTTCGCTTCGTTTTCTGTCACATGGATGAGTTTAGCGATAGTTTTGATTGTTGGTTTCCAACCACAACGCCAACAAACAAAAAATTCGTTTTGGATATTAAAGCCGAGGTGGTAGTTTTTTGACCCCTCACAGAAAGGACAATGAGTGTTTACCCACCCCGGCGTACAGTGCTTATTTCCCTCAGTTAAATAATCTACCCCGAAATCTTCATACAATCTAATTATATCCATATTGTTTTATTATACTGATCATCCCCTCCTTTATTTAAGAGCTGCTTTTATTTCCCTGAAGCTTTTCCATATTTTTGGCCAGCTCCATCCCTCCTTTCGTAATTTATCTATTACATGTTTTCTTGCAAGTTTCCGGGATTCTTCTAAAAACTCTTCCGGACTGGAAAGTATCATATCGCATACATATTTAGCCTCCTCACTTAAAGAATTGAAATTGTAGAAGAAAGAACTATCCGGTTCGCTAGTTTGATAACCCAAAGCATTTTCGTCAATGAGATCCGATGCCGGAACTATGTCATGGTATCTTTTTGTGAAATCTATTAGATGGTTTGTTAAGCATTTTTGTAGGTGCGTAGATAGCTTGCCTTTTTTTGGATTGTAAGTTCGTAAACTGATAACAAATGATAGGCATGCTTCCGAAAATAGTTCATCCCATTCAACTCCTGTTGTTCGATGAAATGACCAGGCTATCTTTCTTATAAGGTTTATGTTCTCTTCGAATAAACGGGTTTCTTTTTCTTCATTCATTGTTTCGTCCCCTCCTAATCTGAATCTTCTTTTCGTAAACTTAATTCAGCCTCAAGTTCCACTACTCTCCAATCCAAATAACGTATGATATTTATTGCTTCGTCTAAAGCTTTTCGCAGTTCGTCGTTTATCTGTCTTACTGTTTCCATCGATTTAATAGCATCATCAATATGGGAACAAGAGTAGGCTGGAACTTCTGGGGCCCATTCACTGAGAGATTTTATCCAGTACTTGGTCATAATATTATCTTCACCTCCCTTTTTAACCCAGCCAATCTATCCGCTTCAGCTAGAGTTTTAACAAGTTCGATAAATTGAGCTTTCATTCCGCATTGATCGCTGCCCAAATCAAAATTGGCCGGACAGTAGTGGTAAGGTTGAGTGATTTCCCCAGTAACAATATTTTTTCGGTAAGGCTCGTACGTGTTCCATGGACATTCCCCACAGAACGCTTGTACGACCTCGTCCGACTGGAGGTAACTTAACGAAGCATCCGAAACCCTAATTTCTTTTCTTGTTACTGTCACTTTAATCGCCTCCTCTAATATGTGGGAACATCTCTTACAAACCTTATTAGTGATTTCCCCTTTCACCAACATTCCTACCTTTTCAATTTTGTTGTTACATATGAAACATAGCATTCTATCCCTCCTCTTTTTGATTTTTTGCTGCTGAAACAATTCTTTCTCCTATACTTTCAGCTTTGCCTTTTGGAACTAATATGTTGATAGTTTGGTGAGCTAAATCTTTACCCTCCCCTTCAGATATGCTAATAGTTTCAAATAGTTTGTTTTCTGTTCTGCGCACTGATATTTTTATTTCGTCAGGATAGTATGTGGTAATATCTATTGAAGCTTCATCGTCGTTTTGATACGTATATGGAATGAATTGATTTTTGACGATATTCATATGTTGTACTACTCTTTTGCGTAGTTTCTGTAGTTTGATTATTGCATGGTCGATATCTTCTAAGCTTGAGAAAACAATATGTAAAGCCCCAGCTAATTGAATGGCAGCATTCACTAAACTTTCTCCATCCCCGTATATGAAAGTATCATCCATTGTTTTTTCAACCCCGTCACGTTGTATTGTATATTTGATTTCAACCAACATAATCTATCCCTCCTTCGCCCATTCAGCTTCTGTCATTTCGATGTCTGGGGTTACGTAAAGCATATATTTGTCAAACCCTTCTAAAAACCGTTCAGGATGTTTACGAAGCTTATTTTTTTCACGTCTTCTGAACGAATTAAAGAAGTATATTTCGACCATCGGAACTAAGGACAACCAGGCGAGATAAAAATGATACACTTTGATGTCGCCGTCTTGGTCTTCTATAACAGAGACGTAATCTTCAGTATCCTCGTCGGCTTTGGCGGCTTTG
>Ga0265294_10004189_pt1 | contig 18090 bp, 18 predicted proteins | sample MunlanPumphouse3_FD_192504 | JGI IMG/M metagenome (GOLD analysis project Ga0265294, IMG submission 192504) | Groundwater microbial communities from a municipal landfill in Southern Ontario, Canada - Pumphouse #3 | ecosystem: Environmental > Aquatic > Deep subsurface > Groundwater | place...
TGTCGATATCCTTCCTCTGCGTCATATATCTCCCCTTTTTGGCCGATACGCGTCTCTATGCGCCTCGGCGGTTATGAAGGTTCCTGTGGCGGCCGGGTTTACGGCGACGCAACTCGCGCCTCCGGTGCCCAGGCCCCGGAATCGGAGACACTCGGTCCGCCACTTTAGACAAAAAGAGGTCAGTAGGTCGCCAGGTACCGGTCGAGTTCCCAGTGGTGAACCCCGACCGGCTCCGGGGCTACATGCTCGACGGGGGCCTGATGCAGGTGCTCGACGTCAGAACGGTGGGGGCGTGAACGCCCTCACGACGTCGCGACCTCGACGCACTCCTTCCTCGTCCCTATTCGGGCGAGCGCGCCGCACATGCCGGGGACGTAGGCGAGGGCCTTGCCGGAGTCGACCATGATTGATCCGAACTCGTCCATCCGGGGCGAGACGACCATGCAGGTGTCCGGGATGACCCGGGCGCCGCTCTTCTCGATCGCGGCGACGAGGTCCGGGTTCGCCGTTGCAACCCCCCGGGCGGCGAAGATGTAGAAGGGTTTTGTCGTCTTCTTCCCCCGGAGAAGGTCCGCGATCTCCCGGAGTTCGTCCGGCGAGCAGTGCGGGCATCCGACCGCGACCGCCTCGACCTCGGTCTCCACAAAGAGGTCCTCGACCTCATCCGCGGTCACCGTCACCCGGTCGAGGCTGTCGGTATCAAACGAGAAGACCCGGGCTTCCGGGGTGATCTTATCGACATGGAAGAGGGCAACCGCGCCGGTCGCCGCCATCGCGGCGCCGAGGGCCTTGAGGTTGTCGCGGGCGGGCCGGATACCCGTAAATATCGGGATCCGGTTCCCGACCTTCTTGCCCGCCACGTGGCCGATCCCGCCCCAGTGGTCGGCGTGCAGGCCCTCCCCACCCTCGACCTCGACGACGACCTGCGGCCGCCGGTTTGCGACGATGTGGAGGCCGTAGTACGGCGTTTTCCCTATGATCGCCGCCGCAAGGGCACTCGGCCCTCCTTCCCGGTTGGTCCGGGCACCGAGGACCGAGTTTGCGTAGGCGACCGCCGAGGACTCCGACCAGGCCAGGTGTTCCCCGTACTCCGTGATGCGGAGGTAGTAGGGCGTGCAGGTGCACTCGAGTTTGATTCCGAGTCTCCGGTAGGCCTCGACGACCTCCGCCTGGTGGCCGGCGAACTCCTCGCCGATCCCGAACTCCTGCCACCCCTCCTGCGGCATCCCGATGGGGTTCAAGACTGTCGGGACCGCCACCCGGGTGTCGAGGCTCTGGAGCCAGGCGAGCCCCCACTTCCCTATGGTCTTGTAGGACGCACCGCTCACCTGAGCGCTCGCGATCGGGACGAGTTTCTCGGCCTCGTAGACCCCCCCGAGCGCGACCAGGATCTCCATCATCTTCTGGCGTGTCTCGCCGAACTCGCCGGCGAGCACCCTCTCGTCATCTTTCTCCAGGTACATAGTTATGGCCACTCCGCTCTCTTGAATTCGTGCTCCTTCCCCATAACCATCGTGGCATCGACCCCGACCTTCACGTTCGTCCCGTCTCCAAGGCGTGTCGGGTCGAGCGAAGAGCCCCGCACGCCGGTGATGACCATGATATCGGTATCGCCCCGCACCCGGGTCGCGATAGCGTATTCGACGTCGTGGGGATCGTGGATATCGATGTCTTCGTCGACCACGACGACGTGCTTCAAGGAGGTGTGAGCAGCAAACGCCGCCATGATAGCGTTCTTCGCGTCACCTTGCGTGTTCTTCCGGATCTGCACCACACCGTGGAGGTAGCCGGCGCCGCCTTTCGTGAGGAGGACGTCACACGCCGTCGTCACCTCGCTGACCGCGCGGTAGATCTTCGGCTCGTAAGGGGCTCCCATCAGGAGTTTGTGCTCGTCGCCGGCGGGGAGGATGCCGTGGTAGATGGGGTCCTCTTTGCAGTACATCCGGGTGAACTCGATCACGTGCTGCTGCCGCACCGGGTCGTAGGTCCCGGTGATATCGACGAACGGGCCTTCCGCCGCCGTCTCCGCACTGATGTAGCCCTCGAGGACGATCTCGGCGTCGGGAACCCGGACACCGTTCTCGCACTCATGGACGGCGAGTTCCCCGCCCATCAGTTCCGCTGCGTAGGCGAGTTCTTTTCCCTGCGGGACCCGGGTGCAGGCGGCAAACGTCACGAGCGGATGGGTGCCGACGGTGACCGCGACCGGGAGCCGTTCGCCCCGGGCCAGGGCTGCTCTCAGCAGCGTGTGGGTGTGCCTCCCCTCCACCAGGCGGGCGACGACCCTCCTGTCATCGAGGACCATCATCCGGTGGATGGAGGCGTTCTCCACGCCGTCGTAGCGCGAGAAGACGATCCCGGACGTGAAGTAGCGCCCGGCGTCCCCGGGGAAGTGCTTCATGACCGGGAGGCAGGAGAGGTCAGGCTCGATGCCACCCTTGAGCCGGCCTGCATCCACCACACGACCGCTGTAGGTCGCGGCCGCAAGGTGTTTGACCAGGTCCTGCTCTTCAACCCCGAGTGCCGCTGCAAGCGATCGCCGGTCGGAGAGAAGGTTCATCACCGCACGGTGGCCGTCGAGGTCGTGGAAGAAGAGGATCTTCTCGGTCTGGCTCGAGAGCCGCGGTGCCTCGTAGACGGTCGAGCAGGGCCTCTCGATATCCTCGACCCTGCCCTGCTCCCGCATCATCGCTATGAAATCACGCATCGTATCCACTCCATCGTGCTCCAAGGCGGTGGTTGACGCCCATGTGGTCGAGCACCCGGGCCACCACCATATCGACCAGGTCGTCGATCGTCTCGGGGTTCTGGTAGAAGGGGGGGCTTGCGACCATCACGGTCGCGCCGGCATCGTCGGCAGCAAGCATATTCTTTAAGTGGATCCGGGAGAGCGGCATCTCCCGGAGGAGGAGGAGGAGGGGCCGCCGCTCTTTGAGACAGACGTCCGCGGCCCGGCCGATCAGGTTGTCGGCGAGGCCGTTGCTGACCCCCGCAAGCGTCTTCATGCTGCAGGGCACGATCGCCATCCCGTCGTAGCGAAACGAGCCGCTCGCGATATCGGCCGCGAGGTTGCTGTTCTCGGCGTATATGGCGTCAAACCCGGTGAGGTCCACGCCCTCGATCCCGGCGATCTGCCGGGCGGTGTCGGATATGACGATATGCACCGTTGCCTGATCGCAGAGCACCTCGAGCAGGCGGTGGGCATAGATAACCCCGCTTGCCCCGGTGACCCCGACAACAAATTCCTTCTTCATCTTAAATGGGCAAGGAGACCCCGGTCTTCAGGCCGGGGAGGACTTGCCCCTCCATAACATTCTTTCCATAGCATTCTTTTGCTCTCCTGTCGATACCTGAGTAGACCTCTGTCCGCATACCTCGTTCGAGGATGGGCACTCCGAACCGGAGATAACGGCTGAAGTTGCGGGGCACAGATGTTTGCGGAGAAGACATTGCTCCGGTGGGCATGGGGGTGGCAACACTCCGGGATGCACAACGTATGCCCTCTCGCCGGAGAAGGCTGCCGAATCCTCTGGATTCTAAGGGTCGTTCCCCGATGTCAACCAGCCAGCACTGCGGTGCCAGCACGATCCGGGTATCAGGGTTGTGGGGATGTGACATGGTGATCCTCCATAGTTACAAGCCCCGTCCTTCAGGGCGGGGTAGTTGACGCGCTCTCCCATCTCTTATATCACTACGAGTTTATCCTGTTTTGTCACCCGTTTCACCCGGAGGACCTCTGTTGCTGCCTGCTCCACCACGTGGCGGTGTTCCCCGGTGGTGTAGATGCCGAGGCGCCACTGCTGACGCCGGGTGTCGTTTAAGGTGTTGATGAGGGGCGAGACCTCCTCGATATCCACCATTGCGTGGCTGTTCCTGACCCGGACCTCCATCGAGAGGGTGCCCGGAAGCCGGGGGATATCCACGAGAACTTCGTCCCCCGGAACCCCCGCGGTCTCGGCGATGGCGAGGGCAAGGCTCCGTTCCCGGGCGGGGCCCAGGTCCTGCTGGAGGGCCGCGGCGTTCACCCGGTCTTCGCCGACGTAGAGCGCCCGTTTGTAGAGGTCCCGGGCGTAGACCCGGCGGGCAAGGTCGCGGGTGATCGCGTGCTCTGAGTGCTTCAGCCGTTCCATGCAGGCGGCATCGTCCATCTGCACGAGTTCGCGGGCATCCGCACCCCGAACGTTCTGCACCTCCTCCCGGAGAGCGTGAACGAACATGCTCGTCGCGATCCGGCTCACGTGGTGGAAGTAGACCGCCGGGCGCATCAGGGTCCGGGCGATCAGGAGCGACTCGGCGGCGTTGATCCCGCCCTCGGAGAGGGCGATGCCGGACCCGGTGAGGATCGCACACCGGATCAACCGGTGGGCGTCGACCGTCCCGTAGGGCACACCGGTGTAGTGAGCGTCCCGCATCAGGTAATCCATCCGGTCGACGTCCAGGCTCCCATGGATGATGCTTGCGAGGCGGTGCCTGCCTTCGACGACGGCGCAGACCTCGGCGGGATCGATCCCCTCTGCTTCGAGGGTTCCGGCGATCGTCCCCTCCCTGACGAGACGGTCGATCTGGTGGTGGCTCCTCCCCGTGAACTCTTCCATCACCGATTCGGTGACGTGGGAGAAGGGGCCGTGGCCGATGTCGTGGAGGAGGGCGGCCGTGGTGACGAGTCTCGTCTCATCCCTGTCGAGCCCGAGCTGGCCCGACATGAGGGCCGATAGATGCATCGTCCCGAGCGAGTGCTCAAAGCGGGTATGGTTTGCCCCGGGGTAGACGAGGTTGGCAAACCCGAGCTGGGTGATGTGGCGGAGCCGCTGGAGTTCTCCCGAGTCCAGCAGCCGGAGCGTGAGCGCATCCGCCTCGACGTAGCCGTGCACCGGATCTTTGATGATCTTCATCCGTTCTGTTAAGATTCTTGGGAGATGAGTGATAAAGGTATGGAGCGATGATCACCTTCCTCTCGGGCGGAACCGGAACGCCCGCGCTCATCCGGGGCGTCCGGCAGATCCTCTACGACAGCGAGATCACCGTGATCGCGAACACCGCTGAGGATCTCCGGGTCTCCGGGAGCCACTGTGCGCCGGACATCGATACCGCCATCTTCCTCTTTGCGGGTATCCTTGATACCGGCCGGTGGTGGGGGATCAAGGGGGACACCTATGCCACCCACAACTACCTCCCGAAGGTGGCGGGCGGCGAACCCTTCCTGGTCGGCGACCGTGCCCGGGCTGTCCAGATCGCACGGGCAGCTCTCCTCGGCGAGGGCCTCACCCTGACCGAGGCGGTCGAGCGCCAGTGCCGCTCACTCAATATCGGGGCGACCATCCTCCCGGCGACCGACGACGATGCCGCCCTCTTCGTCGATACCGGCACCGAACACCTGCCGCTCTATAAATACTGGATGGCCGCCGATGCCGCGACGGAAGTGCGGGAACTCATCCGGACGGCCTCTCAGCCGCCCGCGATCACGGACGAGGTGCGGGTGGCGGTCGAGGCGAGCGACGCCGTGGTGATCGGCCCGGGGAATCCCGCCCGGAGTATCCTTCCCATCCTCGATTGCGCCGGCATGCGCCGCCTCCTCCGCGATACGTTCGTCGTCGCGGTCTCTCCCTTCCGGGGCGGCAGTGCGCCGGACCCAAAGGATGCCGCCCTCATGTATGCCATCGGCGAACCCCCGACCGCTCCCGCGGTCGCCCGGCTCTACGGGGATATCGTCGACGTCTTTGTCCAGGACATCCACGACCCTGATGTTGTCCCGGGTTCGCTCCGCCTGGAGACCCGCCTCCTGCACGAGCAGCAGGCCGAATCGCTCGCCTGGGATATTATGGCGGTCATACGCCACGCGGTTTCGTGAGAAGGTAATCCACGTTTTCAGGCCCGATTGACAAAATTCATATATGGTCGCATATGATACGCTGATCAATCAATGATCACCTTTCTCTCGGGCGGAACCGGGACCCCGAAGCTCCTCCGCGGCATGCAGGAGTTGCTGGACGAGCGTGAGATCGCGGTCATCGTCAACACAGCCGAGGATACGTGGCTCTCCGGCAACCACCTCTCCCCCGATCTCGATACGGTCATGTACCTCTTTGCGGGTATCCTCGATACCGGCCGGTGGTGGGGGATCCGCGGCGACACCTACATCACCCACGACCTCCTTGCGAGACTCGGCGTCGAGGAGTTCATCGCCGTCGGGGACCAGGACCGGGCAGTCCACGTTGCGCGTGGGGAGATGCTCCGGGACGGGATGCGGCTCACCGAGGCGACCGCGGCGCTCTGTGGGAAACTGGGTGTCAAGGCCACTGTTCTCCCGATGACCGACTCCGTCGTGACGACCTATGTCCGCACCCGCCGGGGCGAGATGCACTTCCAGGAGTACTGGGTGAAGCACCGGGGAGAGGTGGCAATTGAGGGCGTTTCGCGGCGGTTCCAGGAGCCGCCGGTCGCGACCGCCGAGGTCATCCAGGCTATCGAGGCGAGCGATGCCGTGGTGATCGGACCGAGCAACCCGGTCACGAGCATATCGCCGATCCTCGAGTGCGCCGGGGTGAGAGAGGCGCTCCGTCGGCAGCACGTCATCGCCATCAGCCCCTTCATCGGCGACGCGCCGGTCAGCGGCCCGGCGGCGGCCCTGATGCGGGCTTTCGGAAAAGAGGCCTCATCCACCGGTACCTACAGTCTCTACGAGGATTTTGTAGATCTCTTCATCCAGGATACTCGTGACGCGGTCGAGCTTCCAGGGGCTCTCCGCCTGGACACCCTCATGGTGAACCGGGGGAAGAGCCTGGATCTCGCCAAGATCATCCTGACGCTGATTTATAGGTGCTGAAGGGCCCGCTTACTTCTTCTTCTTCTGCTGGTAATCTTCGATCGCCGCGTGAAGCGCGTCCGCCGCCAGGTTCGAGCAGTGCATCTTCTTTGGAGGCAGCCCCTCGAGTTCGGTCGCCACGTCGTCGCGGGTGATCTTCAGCGCTTCATCGAGCGTCTTTCCCCGTGCCATGTCGGTCACCATGCTGCTCGTGGCGATCGCCGATCCGCATCCGAACGTCCGGAACTTGATATCCTCGATGACGTCATCCTTGACCTTGATGAAGATCTCCATGATGTCCCCGCAGACGGGGTTGCCAACCTTGCCGTAACCGTCCGGGTTCTCGATCACCCCGACGTTGTGCGGGTTCATGAAGTGCTCCATCACCTTCTGGCTGTAGCCGATCTGATCTGCCATGTTTCTCTACCTATAACGGTGTAATAGCCTGCAGGCGTTTAACAGTTTCTCCGGCGGCCCTGACGATCGGGGGCACCTGGCAGCAGATCCCCCGGGCACCCACGTAGCCTCTGGTATCCATTCGGTCACTTCATTTCGACCGGGGCCACCCTTCCCTTGCGCATGATGATGGTCGTCACGCCCGAGGTGACATGCTCCTCCTCGATGGTATGCCCACTCTCACCGGCCCAGGACCTGACCATCTCGACAAGGTCGGGTTTGTCGGTCGTCACCTGCAGGACCTGCCCCTCGTTGAGCGTCTCCATCTCTGTCTCGATCGAGAGCATGGGCGACTGGCAGATGCCGATGCAGCTCACCGTTTTATCCGCGTACATCAATTTGATCACCTAACTTCATCTTCCGGATGTAGAACCGCATGACCCCGTCATCCTTCCTGGAGATCACGATCTCGTGGACCACCCCGGTCTGCCCGGCGCGGGCTCTCCTTCTCTGCGGCAGGCTCGTCCGCCTCGACCATGAGCATCTCCCCGATCTCGAGCCCCTTGATCGTCTCTTTCATCATCGCGATCGGCATGGGGCATTAGAGCCCGATACAGTCCACGACAGCCATGGGATGCGTCTTCTGTTCCATCCCCCAGCCCTCCGTTGCGGGTGCGTGGAGGTCCGGGTGCCATGACGTACACTACACTCCCGGTCGCACCGGATCACGCACCCTCCCTTATAAGCGTTCCTCAGGAAGGGACGGGGTCGGGCGGGACCGAAGAGATTGCTCGGAGACACCCGGCGGGAGGAGTTCCGGACCCCGCCCTCGAAGGTGCGCCCCTGCGCCTGGCCCCACCTCTCACTGCAAACTCCCGGGCGATCCCGGATGTGGATGGTTTCGGTGACGATCCCGGTTCAGGCCGCTCTACAGGGGACGATCGGCGGACTCAGGCTCAACCACCATCACTACAACGCACAGGAGTTATCTGCATATTTTCTCGTATTTTACGGTTTATCTTCATTCTATCGGGCTAATGTCAAAAAATGCCGAGATTTTGCTCAATTTTCAATTTGTGGTTGTTATCACCGAAAATCTTAAAAAAGCCAAACGATAAGAAGATCCTTAATGTTCGTTCCGACCAAGTGTTTCTTTACGAAGGGTGTGGGTATCCACAAAGACAAACTGGCATCGTTTGAGCTGGCTCTCAGGGAGGCGGGTATCGAGAAGTACAATCTGGTCTACGTCTCGAGCATCTTCCCCCCGAACTGTCAGCTGATCTCGCCGGAGGAAGGCTTGAAGGAACTCTCCCCGGGCAGCATCGTCTACGTCGTCATGGCCCGCGCCGAGACCAACGAGCCGAGCAGGCTCGCTTCCGCCGCCATTGGCCACGCGATGCCGAAGGAGAGCAATACCTACGGCTACCTCTCCGAGCACCACGCCTTCGGCGAGACGGCGGAGGTTTCGGGTGAATACGCCGAGGACCTTGCAGCGACCATGCTTGCGACGACGCTCGGCATCGAGTTCGATCCCGACAAGGCGTGGCAGGAGCGGGAACAGATCTACAAGGCGAGCGGCCGGATCATCAACACGACCCATACCTGCCAGGCGGCGGAAGGGGTCATGGACGGCCGCTGGACGACGGTCATCGCCGCAGCAGTCTTCCTCTGATCCTGCCCCTCGCCGGGCCAACTCATTTTTCTCTCCTTGTGTTGGGATCGTGTCAATCCGGCTCTCTGGCCGAAGCGCTCTCCGGCGTTCGAGCGCAAGACAAAATACCTTCCGGGGCCCACACTGTACCCAGGTTTTTAGTATGCGCATACCAATACAGGCCGTAACCCCAACAACCGAGTCTGCCGAGATCATCGGCTGGGTGCATGAGGTCCGCGATCTCGGAGGACTCGCGTTCTTCCTGATCCGCGACCGGACCGGCATCATCCAGGTGACCATCCCGAAGAAGAAGGTCCCGGCGGAGATCCTGGAAACCGTCCGGAACGTCTCAAAAGAGTCTGTGGTCAGGGTCCGGGGCAGGGTAAAAGCGATCGAGAAAGCCCCCGGCGGGCGCGAGATCGTCCCGGACGAACTTGAGATCGTCAGTATCGCAGAGAGCCCGCTGCCGCTCGACGTCGCCGAGAAGGTGCCCGCCGAGATGGACACCCGGCTCGATTCCCGGTTCCTGGATGCGAGAAAACCGCGCGTCCGCGCCATCTTCTTCATCCGCTCGGCGGTGACCTCGTCCGCGACCGCGTTCCTCGCTTCCCGGGGTTGCATCAACATCACCACCCCGAAGATCGTCGCGGCGGCGACCGAGGGCGGCACCGAACTCTTCCCGATCGCCTACTTCGAGAAGGAGGCGTTCCTGAACCAGAGCCCGCAGCTCTACAAGCAGATGATGATGGCTGCCGGGTTCGAGAGCGTCTTCGAGCTCGGCCCCATCTTCCGTGCCGAGGAGCACAACACCGTCCGGCACCTCAACGAGGCGACGAGCCTCGATGTCGAGGTCTCGTTTGCCGACCACAACGACGTCATGGAACTCCTCGAGGACCTGATCGTCCACGTCTACGAGTATGTCCGGGAGAACTGTGCCGAACACCTCGCAGAACTCGGGGTCGATCTCAAGACCCCGGCACAACCGTTCCCCCGGATCCCGTATACGGAGGCGATCGAGATAGCGAACCGCACCATCGCGGAGAAACTCACCTTCGGCGACGACCTCTCCCCGGCGGCCGAGCGGGCGATCGGCGACACGGTCGGGCAGCACTACTTCATCGTCGACTGGCCGACCGATATCAGGCCCTACTACGCGATGCCCTACCCGGAGAGGCCGGAGTTCTGCAAGGCGTTCGACATGATGCACCCCCGGATGGAACTCTCCTCCGGAGCCCAGCGTATCCACGATTACGACCTCCTTGTGGAGCAGATCCGCGCCAAGGGTCTCGCTCCCGAGAGTTTCGAGTTCTACCTGAAGACATTCCGCTACGGCATGCCCCCGCACGCCGGGTGGGGGCTCGGCATCGAGCGCCTGGTGATGACGATGCTCGACCTCCAGAATATCCGTGAGGCGGTGCTCTTCCCGCGTGACCGGCACAGACTGACCCCATGATATTCATGAACAAACGCCTCCCGACCACGGTGGTCGGGAGCTACCCGGTGGTGAAAGGCTCGGGGCTCTTTGCCCTCATGGACCCGCTGAAGCACGCGGTGGATACAGCAGTCGCCGACCAGATCAGTGCCGGGATTGATATCATCTCCGACGGCCAGGTCCGGGGCGACATGATCCACGCCTTCACCTCCCACCTCGCCGGCATCCGCGGTTCTTCAGTCGTCGGGAAGGTCCAGCCTGCCCGACGGCCCATAACGCTCGCGGACACGAAGTATGCCCTCTCCCGGCACCCGGCGGTGAAGGGGATCCTCACCGGCCCGAGCACGCTTGCCTACGGGCTCTCGATCGAGACGACGTTCTACCGGAACAAAGACGATCTGGTCCAGGATCTCGCTCAGGCGCTCGCGGTCGAGGCGGGCTACCTCCAGGACGCCGGGGTCACGCTCCTCCAGATCGACGAGCCGATCTTCTCCACGGGCGCGGCGAACCTTGCCGTCGGCCGCGAGGCGGTGAGCGCAATCGCCGGGCAGCTCCAGGTCCCCGTCTGCCTCCACGTCTGCGGAAACCTCGGGGCGGTCATCGACGACGTCCTCAAGACGAACGTCGCTGTATTCGACTTTGAGTTTGCAAACAACCCGGAAAATCTCGAAATACTCTCCGGAAAGGATCTGCGCGGCCGAATGGTCGGCTACGGTTGCGTAGACTCCGCCGATCCCGTTGTCGAGAGCGTCGAGACGATCGCGAAAAGGATCGAGGCCGGTGTCGACGTCTTCTCGCCGGAGGCGATGCTCATCGATCCCGACTGCGGCCTCCGGATGCAGACACGTGAGACGGCACTCGGGAAACTGAAAAATATGGTTGTTGCGGCGGGGCTCGTCCGGGCCGGGTGCCCGGACTGAGCCGTTACCGTCTCACGCGACGGCGGGTCCCGGCCTAGACCACCCGGCTCGTCGTCGAGAGTTCAAGGCCTCGTGCGACGATGTGATAGGGGATCACCCGCTGTGGGACGTCTGAGCCTTTGATCTTCTCGATGGCGAGCGTCCGCTCGAACTCGTTGCCGTGGACCTGGTGCCTGAGGGTGATGAAGATGTCGGCGGCACGCATCATCCGCGCTTCCTCGAGGGGGCTGTGGAGACCCGTGTAGAAGAGGTAGACGATGGTTGCTCCCGAATCAACGACCTCGCGGGTGTCATGCAGGACGAGATCCGCGACTGCGTCAACCCCCCACGCGGTGATCAACGTAGAGAGGGAGTCCACGACGATCCGCTCTCCCTGCATGTTCCCGGTGAGCGTTGCGGCATCCATCCCCCGTGCATCGATCATGCCTTCGGCCGGCACGGCGTCAAGCATCAGGTAAGTGCCTCCTCCCGCCCGCCAGAACTGCTGTGCCAGGAGTTCAAGGCCGCTCAGGGGAGATCCAGAGATGATGACACGCGTCGCCGGCGGAAATCCTCCGTCGAGTGCAAGGTCAAGGCCCGCAATTCCTGTCGAACGTCTGGTGGAGTCTGCCACGTCTGTACCCCGGGTATCTCTCGGGACTATCTATGCACGGTCCTTTTCTTAAAACTACCCGTTGGGTACGGCCTTATACGCCGCCGGCGGTGCAGTAATCTTCCCTGAGGCGCTTCCTGAGGAGCTTCCACCCGTTCACCCGGGGGATCTCGCTGGCGAAGATGATCCGGCGGGGAACCTTGTAGCCCGCGAGGTGTTCGCGGGCGAAGGCAATGATCTCGTCGGGCGTAACACCGCTTTTAGAGGTGACCACCACGGCCACCGGCACCTCGCCCCGGTGCTCGTCGGTGCACCCGAAGACCGCCGCGTCATGGACGTCCGGGTGCTGGATGAGGACGTCCTCGACCTCGGTCGGGTAGACCTTCCAGCCCGACATGACGATCATGTCCTTCTTCCGGTCGGTGATGTAGAGCATCCCTTCGGTGTCTAGGTGGCCGACGTCGCCGGTCAGGAACCAGCCGTCGGGAAGGAATACAGCGCGGGTCTCTTCGGGCATCTCCCAGTAGCCGAGCGCTACCGCCGGCCCCCGGAGGGCGATCTCGCCGTCCTCGCCGGGCAGAAGTTCCTGTGCGGGATCGTTCGCATCGACGATCTTCACCTCCGAGAACCCGACCGGGGTGCCGACGCTCTTGAACTCATCGGCGGTCGAGTAGTGTTCGGGACGGATGGCAGTCCCGGTTCCGACGACGATTGTCTCGGAGAGGCCGTAGGCGTTGACGATCGGGACCCTGAATCGTTCATTGAAAGGTTTCCAGACGCCCGGCGTCAGGGGGCCGCCGCCGCTGATCATCGCCCGGGCGGTGGCAAACGCCGCTTCAGTCCCCGGCGGGGTCTGGATGAGGGAGTGGATCACCGGCGGCATCCCGGCGACGATCGTGGCCCGGTATTCCCGGATGAGGTCGAGGTAGTGGTCAAGATCGAACCGCTCCATGACGACGTAGGTCCCGCCGGCCCGGAGGGTGGCAACCCCCCAGCTCACCCCGACGTGCCCCATCGGGTAGATCCCGAGGTAGACGTCGTCGGCAGTGATCCGCAGAACGTCGCGCTCGGCATCCATCGCCGCGATCCAGTTCCCGTGGGTGAGCATGGCGCCTTTCGGCTTTCCGGTGGTGCCGGAGGTGTACTGGATCTGGCAGAGGTCGTCGAACCGGCAGTGGGCGGCACGGAGGCCTGCCGGTGATCGGAGGAGGTCGGTCCAGGAGGTGGCGCCGTCGACCTCCCCCCCGACGGCGATGACCTGCCGGAGCGCCGGAGCCCGGTCCCGGATGCGGCCGATGAGGGCCGCACCCTCCGTGTCGGTGATGACGGCGACGGCCCCCGCGTCGCGGACGGCGTAGAGAACCTCGTTCTCCCGGTAGACCCGGTTTGTCGGGACGGCGACGGCGCCGATACGCCAGAGGGCGAGGTAGCCGATGAGGTACTCCGCCGAACTGTCCAGGTAGATGCAGACCCGTTCTCCGCGTCCGATGCCGAGGTCGAGGAGGCCGTTTCCGACCCGGCAGACCCGGTCAAGGAGTTCGGCGCGGGTATAGGATTCTCCCCGGGAAGGGATGATGAGGGCGGTCTTGCCCGGGTTAGAGGCGTTGGCATCGAGGAATGTGGTACAGTTCGGCATGGGAGGGCTCCGTGCAGCATGCGTGCACTTTGATGTACTTTGTTGTACATGGCCCCGTAAATAGATTGCCCCGGGATGGATCGCGGGGCAGGTTCCCTGGAGGCGATCCTCTCTCGTTGCAGGCGAAGTCTCGGTGGGGCGGCAGAGCGGGCATCTTCGCCGGTCTTCGGGCTTCGGGAAAATATCCGAAGTCTGTTCGGTTACTTAAATTGATTATTTCAAAAAAGTAGTGTCTTCCGGGAATGCTCCCGGAGAGAGCCGCTCACTGGTATTCCGGCGGCTGGATATCCTTCGGGAGCCCGCCCTTGAAGTGCTGCTGGATTCTCTGGTAGTACTGCCGCAGCCGCTCGTTCATCGTCGCGTGCACCTTCTCCTGTGCCCGCTCGAAGTGCGACTGGTTCACGAGGGAGGCTTCCTCCCGCATGGCAAGCATCGCCGCCTCCCGGCCGAGCGCTTCGAGATCCGACCCGACGAATCCCTCGGTATCGGTCGCGATCTTCTTGAGGAGCCGGTCCCGTGCGGGGTCGTCGAGGGTTATGTTCTGCTGGGCGAGGAGGTCGACCAGTTTCTTCCTCCGGAGATGGCGCCCGAGCCCCTCGTCTTCGCTTGTTGGAATCACGGCACGGTGGCCCCGCAGATCCTCGACGCTCACGCGGTGGTTGGCCCCGACGGCCAGGATCAGGTCCTCGATCCCGTTCTCGGACAGCCCCTCCGTCAGCTCCACGAGATCCTCGATCGTTGAGCCCTCGAGCGGCATATACCGGGTGTGGATCGCGAGAATCCTCTCCCGGTCCTCCCGCCCGGGCTCGCCGATGTAGACGAGCCGGTCGAACCGCCCGGGACGCAGTAGCGCCGGGTCGACGATATCTGGGCGGTTCGTCGCTCCCATCACCACCACGCCCCGGAGTTCCTCGAGGCCGTCGATCTCGGTGAGGATCTGGTTCAAGACGCTCTCGATCACGTGCGACTCGGTGCCGCCGCCCCGGGCAGGGGCGAGGGCGTCCAGTTCGTCGAAGAAGATGATGGACGGCGCCACCTGCCGGGCCTTCTTGAAGATCTCACGGACCGCTCGCTCGCTCTCGCCAACCCACTTCGAGAGGAGTTGCGGGCCCTTGACAGGGACGAAGTTCGCCCCGGTCTCACTCGCGATTGCCTTCGCGATCAGGGTCTTTCCGGTCCCCGGAGGTCCGTAGAGGAGGACCCCCTTTGGAGGCTCGATCCCGAGGTTCTCGAACCGCTCCCGCTGGGTGAGTGGGTACTCCACCGCCTCGCGGATATCCTGCTTCGCCTCTTCAAGGCCACCCACATCCTCCCAGGTGGTGTGGGGCACTTCAAGGAGGATCTCCCGCATGGCGCTCGGGCCCACGTCGCGGAGTGCGTCGCGGAAGTCCCTGCTCTGCACCTCCATCTTCTCCAGGGTCTCCGGCGGGATCTCTTCGGCCTCCAGGTCGATCTCGGGGAGGTAACGCCGCAACGCCTTGATCGCCGCCTCACGGGCGAGGGCGGCAAGGTCCGCCCCGACAAACCCGTGGGTCTGCTGGGCGATGGACGAGATCGTCACATCGTCCGCAAGCGGCATCCCCCGGGTGTGGATGTGGAGCACCTGGGTCCGGTCGTCCTCAGACGGAACCCCGATCTCGATCTCCCGGTCGAACCGCCCGGGACGGCGGAGGGCGGGGTCGATGGCATCGAGCCGGTTCGTGGCCCCGATCACCACGACCTGTCCCCGTTCCTCGAGCCCGTCCATCATCGTCAGGAGCTGGGCCACCACGCGCCGCTCGACCTCCCCGGTCACCTCCTCGCGCCGGGGGGCGATCGAGTCGAGCTCGTCGATGAAGATGATGGCAGGCGCATGCTGCCGGGCATCCTCGAAGACCTCACGGAGCCTTTGTTCGCTCTCGCCGTAGTACTTCGAGATCACCTCCGGCCCCGCGATCGATATGAAGTGGGCCCCGCTCTCGCTTGCGACGGCTTTCGCGATCAGGGTCTTTCCCGTCCCCGGAGGGCCGTAGAGGAGGACACCCTTCGGGGGCTCGATCCCGAGCTTCCGGAAGATCTCCGGGTGGCGCATGGGGAGTTCGATCGTCTCGCGGACCCGCTGCAGCTCACCCTTCAGGCCGCCGATATCCTCGTAGCTGATCCTCTTCACGCCCTCAAACCCGGCAGCCGGCTTCTCAGAGAACTCGATCTTCGTGTTCTTGGTGATGATGACCGCGTTCTCCGGTTCGACCACCACAGCTTTGAACGCGACGAGCTGGGGCTGCATGAACGGGAGCCCCGCCTGGATCGGCACGGAATCGTTCTTCATGATCGGAAAATCGATCAGCTTGTTGACGACGCTGCCGTAGTTGATGGGGAGCTGTTTTGGGAGGTCTTCCGGAGGTGCCAGCACCACCCGTTTCGCCTCGACCTCCTCGTCCAGCGTCTTTATCTTCACCCGGTCCCCGATGCTGGCGCCGGTGTTGAGCCGGGTAAAATTATCGATTCGGACCTTACCCTGGTGCCAGTCGTTCACCATGGCACGCCAGACCTTGGCCACGGTGCGACGCTTTCCCTCGATAGCAACGAGGTCTCCGGGGCTGAGCCGGAGCTGCAGCATGGTGTCGGGGTCAAGCCGTGCCTTGCCCGCCCCCTGATCCTCCGGATAAGCGCTATCTACCTTCAAGTATATCTCGGGCATTACCTCTAGTTCTTATATTTCGGGGATTTATAAGTACTGGAGGCGCATGAACACACTTCTCTTCGACCCGTTCAACGGGGCCGCGGGCGACATGATCATCGGCACTCTGCTCGATCTGGGAGCTGATGAGGAGCTTGTGCGGGCAGCGATGCGTTCTGTCGTCGGCGAACCGACGATAGAGCGGGTTGACCGTTCCAGCATCCGGGCCGTCCAGGTGAGAGCGCATGCTCCGGTTGACCACCGCACTCTCGATGAGGTGCTCGACCGTGTGGCGGAAAGCGACGCCCCCGCTCCCGCACGGGAGATGGCCCGCCGGGTCTTCCTCCGGATACACCGGGCCGAGGAGAGTATCCACGGGGTCGGGACGCACTTTCACGAGGTGGGTGCGGACGACGCCATTGCCGATGTGGTGGGGGCCTGCACTGCCCTGCACTCCCTTTCCCCCGACAGGGTCGCCGTCCTCCCGGTCGCCCTCGGGAGGGGGTTTGCGGTCGGTTCACACGGAACCTTCCCCATCCCGGCTCCCGCGACCGTGGCGATCCTTGCCGCATCGGATCTCAAGACCGCCCCCGGGGAGGAGGAGCGGGAACTCTGCACCCCAACGGGGGCCGCGCTCCTTGCTGAGTTCTCGACGGTCCGGCCGGAGGACCTCGGCCCTGTGGGTATCCGGGCGGTCGGTTACGGGGCGGGGAGCAGGAACCCACCGGGAAGGCCGAACGTCCTCCGGTCGATGCTCGTCGAGACGGAGGATCGGGCTCACGATGATCGGGTCGACATCCTCGAGACGAACGTCGACGACGTCACCGGGGAGGCCCTCGCCTATACGATCGGCCGCCTGATGGAGGAGGGGGCGCGAGACGCGAGCGCTACTCCCATCGTGATGAAGAAGGGACGGAGCGGCCACCTCGTCCGGGTCGTCTGCTGTCCCGACGCGACCGACCACCTCGTAGGGGTGATGGCCGCGGAACTCGGGACACTCGGGATACGGTGCCTGCCGATGGTCCACCGGGCGGTCGCCGAACGGACGATCGAACCGGTCACGGTGACCCTCCGGGGCCGGGAGTACACGATCGACGTCAAGTGCGGCTGGTCGGAAGGGAGGATCACCTCCTTCAAGGCGGAGTATGAGCAGGCGGCGGCGTGCGCGAGAGACCTCGGCGTCCCGTTCCGGGAGGTTGCCGGGACGGTCGAAGCGGCTGCACGAGCACTCTTCATCGAGCGGGGTGTGCTCGCGCCATGAAGCCGGAACGGGTCAGCACGGGGAGCCTGCCCCTCGACGACCTGCTGGGCGGCGGGCTTGAACGGCGGACGATCACCCAGATCTACGGCGAGCCCGCGAGCGGCAAGAGCACCCTCTGCCTGATGGCGGTGGTGGCCTCTCTCCGGGCGGGGAACTCGGTCGTCTACATCGACACTGAAGGGTTCTCGGTGGAACGGTTCAAGCAGATCGCCGGGGAGAACGCCGGTCAGCTCGCAAACCGGCTCTATCTCTTCGAGCCGATCGATTTTGCCCAGCAGGGGACGATGATTGCCGATGCGGAAGGACTGCTCCGGAAGAGCGACGGCGCCCCCGTCGACCTCCTGGTGATGGACTCGGCGACCGCCCTCTACCGGACTGAACTCGACCTCGGGCGGGAGGCGGTCCGGAAACTCTCGCACCACATGATCAGACTCCTCGGCCTTGCAAAGAAGTACGACATCCCGGTCCTGATCACCAACCAGATCTATATGGATGTGGAGCGGGACCGGGTCGCGGGCCTCGGGGGGACGGCGCTTGAGCATATATCAAAAGCCATCATCCGGCTCGAAAAGAAGGACAGCGTCCGGCGGGCGATGCTCCGGAAGCACCGGTCCCGGCCGGAAGGGCTCTCGTTTGATTTTGTGATCACCGAAGACGGGATCAGAACTGTATAAAACCCTCAAAGACCATCTCGGCGGGGCCTTCCATGGTGACGGCCTCCCCGAAGCGGATGACCAGCGG
>Ga0265294_10004193_pt1 | contig 18083 bp, 15 predicted proteins | sample MunlanPumphouse3_FD_192504 | JGI IMG/M metagenome (GOLD analysis project Ga0265294, IMG submission 192504) | Groundwater microbial communities from a municipal landfill in Southern Ontario, Canada - Pumphouse #3 | ecosystem: Environmental > Aquatic > Deep subsurface > Groundwater | place...
CATCAAGGCTAATGCTTCATCAATTTTTAATAAATCTGTATCTTTTCTTCTTGTATTTTGTGGGGCACCAGTATATATCATGAGTGCATTAGCTTTATAACTTAATGCCTCTTCGATACTCCCTAAAAAGTTGTTTGGGTCTTTCATAGAAACATGAGATCCTATAAACATTACTTCTTCACTCCTTTATTTTTTCTCATTTCAGCTAACATTTTTTTAGTTCTTACATCCGTTAGAGCTTTTTTAACTTCCCTTTTATTTTTCTTTTTATAATTTGGTTTAACTCTAGCCGGTTTTTTAATTTTTCGGATAGCACTAACTTCTTGTTCAGTTAAAGTTTTTATCTTTGTTTCTTGCTTAACAAGTTCATTCCCTTTAATAGTGTATTTTTCAAACTCTATTCCAAGGTTTTGAATTGAACTTAATTTTCTAGAGTACTTATCTTCATAAAATGTATAAACAATGCCTTCTCTACCCATTCTGCCTGTTCTACCACTTCTGTGGATATAAAACTCTGTCTTATAAGGTAAGTCATAGTTAATAATATGGCTAATCCCTTCGAAGTCTAGTCCTCTAGATGCGATGTCGCTACAAACCACATATTGGTATCTTAGTTGTTTAATCGAATCAATAATGTTTTTTCTTTGTCTAATTGGTATTTTAGAAGTAAGTTTAACTGCGTTATACCCTTCTAATAAAATTTTATCAAAAAGTGGATCAATATCCTCATTTTTTGATACAAAGATAAAACATAAGTAAGGATTAATCATCTTTAGTAACTTAAATAATTTTACATCTTTATCGCTACTCCCCATAATTAGGGCATGTTCAATTTTTAATTCAACGGAATTGCTTAAATCTAATAATTCGGCTTTCCCAAAATATTTATTAATCCAACTAACAATGTTTTTAGGCATGGTTGCGCTAAAGACATAGGCTAATCCTTTGATTTTTGAGGTTACTGGATCCATTTGGCTAACAAAGTCATAATCAAATAACATGTCTGCCTCATCAATTATTAAATAAGAAGCTGTATGTGTCTTTAAAACATTTTCTTTAACCACCATGTCTAATAATCTACCTGGGGTAGAAATTATAACTTGAGGTTGTTTAAATGCTAGAGATTGAATGGTTCGGTTTCTATCGTCCCTAGTCGTTAAGGCTTTATGTGTTATTTCACTATTCATACCTTTTAACATATAACTAACTTGCATGACAAGTTCGTTGGTTGGAACAATAATTACAGCTTGCACTTCATCTTTATTTACGTCAATCTTTTCAACCAACGGAATTAAATAGGCATGAGTTTTACCTGTGCCTGTTGGGGATAGAATAATCCCAGAAAGACCAGCATTAAACAGCCCATAAGTTTTTTCTTGCACCAATGTTGGTTTATCAAATCCGATTGATTGAATTTTATTTATCAAATTTATATTAATATTAATCACCTCTTGTATTATACAAGATTTATATTTATTTTCCTAATCATTTGGCTAATCTTTTTAATCGTGTATAATACTTTTAGGTGATATAAATGATTGTAAACGATTTGCGTCCTAGAGGTTATTGCCACGGGGTGGCAAGAGCCCTATCTATCGTTAAAAAAGCGATAACTGATGAAAATGTTGTTAAACCTATTTATATTTTAGGTTTAATTGTTCATAATAAGAAGATTAAAGAAGCGTTTGATTACTACGGTGTTGTTTCCTTAGAACAGGCTGGAAAAACTAGAGTAGAACTCGCTCATGAGGTTACAAATGGGACGGTTATTTTAACTGCCCATGGGGTTTCACCAGAAGTAAAAACCATTTTAACTCAAAAAAATGTTCCCTTTATTGATGCGACTTGTAAAGACGTTTATCAAGTTCATAGCCACATAAAAGAACATTTAAAAACCCATGAAGTAATCTATATTGGTAAAAAAAACCACCCTGAAGTTGAAGGCGCGCTTGGGATTAGTAAGGAAATAGCACTCATTAGTAATCTTGATGACGCTAATAATTATCAAAAACGTTCCAATAAACCCATCTATATAACCAATCAAACCACATTATCTGTGTTTGATGTTGCTTTTATGGTTGAAGCGATTCATGATAAATTTCAAGATGTTAAGTTTGACCAAGACATCTGTGCGGCAACCCTAAACCGTCAAAAAGCGGTGATTCAACAAGTTGAGGCAGATTTATTAATTGTGGTTGGTGATAACTTATCGTCTAACTCCAATAAGTTAAAATATGTGAGTGAAGTTCAAACCAACACAAAAGCTAAATTAATTGAAACCCTTGATGATTTAAACATAGAATGGTTAAAAGACATTAAAAGTGTTAATGTTACAAGTGGTGCATCAACACCAACTGCGGTAACCAATGAAGTAATAAATTTCTTAAAACAATTTGATTATAATAAAAAGGAAACGTGGGACCACGTTTCCAAATTAACACATTTAGATATTTTATCTTAAGAACCTGTAATGGGTTCTTTTTTTATGCTTCTGCTTGCGCTATGATACCTGCTGGGGTTCTTCTCATTAATAAAATGACCGGTAATGTTCCAAAGGCAATATTGAAAACATAAATAATGATGATTGCGATGATGGATGTAGGTAAGGTTGATGTTACCATATTTAAAGATTGGAAGACATCCATACGAGACATATAAATGGTGGTTGCAATAAAGCCTATTACGGTGGATACTGTTGTTAAAACAAATACTTCTACCGCAAATATTTTTACAATTTCAAAACGTCTAATACCTAAAGCTCGATACACTTTAATCTCATCAATCCTTGAGAATAGATTGGATCTAATAATAAAGAATAAACTTAACCACGTTAACCCTGCGACAACTAATATTACAGTAAATATCGTTTGATAAACTGTTCTTAAGGAATTATCTAACATTTCTTTTTGTTCGACATACGTCCAAGAAGCTTTAATATCCGGATTATCTTCATCATCACCAACGAAATACTTATAAGCCAGTTCTGGTGTCGTTGAATAAACAACTCTACTTCCAGTTAATTTATTATAATGATCAAGTTTTTCTTCATAAGTTAAGACTTTATAAGTATTATAGTTAAAATCATTTTTATTATATAAGTTGTTGATATAATCGGCTTTCCTCATTGTAATATACATGTAGTTATGATTGGTTATGCCAACGACAGTCAATTCTATATCATTGAACGTAAATTTTTCTCCAATAATATCTTTTTCCTTATAACCAATGGCAATGTAGAAGGTATTATTAATTAATTGTTTAACCGTGTACATGTCTAATAAGATTTCACCACTATTTTCTTCATTAATTTCCCTTCCATAGATGATATTGGCTTTTCTTAGACCACTAAATACAAGATTACTGGAAGCCACAGGTATTTCATTTCCCCAACTTTGGCTATAAATGTTTTGATCGAAAACCGCACCTGAATATTGTAAGGTTATATCATACTCTGGTAATAAATCTTTAAAGCCTGGTGCTAAAGTAACATCTTTAGACTCAAACCCATTAAGAAATACTGATATTTCTTCTGCAGGATTGCTTAATTGCGTATTTCTTTCATCGGTTGCGATAACAAGTAGTGATGTCATGACCGCAATTAGTGCACCAGCGAATAAAAATCCAATGATTAAAAATCTTCGTCTTCTAGAAAAATTAATTAATTGATTGAACGCTAAAACAAGCGCACGCTTAAAAGGAATAAAGGCGCGGTATTTCTTATATTTAGGTTCTTCATAATACTTATCGTAATCAAACTCTAACTTCTCGTCTGTTTTAAAATCAGTAGCGCTTTGATCATAAATCTTTGTTTCTGAGTTTTGATCTAATATGATAACTCTTTCTTTTGAATCCCCAAAGTCTATATAGATAGTGCCTGATTTACTAATTAATCTAATCTTCTTGTTTTCAAAATTACCATATAAATTTATATTGACATTTTCATTGGATAAACTTTGAGTTGGCATATCTTTTAAATAGATATCTGACTCATGGGCAAAATTAAATGTTTTGCTGCCGGCATTTTCATTATCACTAATGACTTTACCATCTTTAATTTCTAAGATTCTATCCGCATAATAATTTGCCACATCTCGTTCATGGGTTACCAATAAAACGAGTTTATCTTTCGATATCGTTTTGATGATGTTCATAATTTCAACCGTGTTTTTACTGTCTAAGTTACCAGTTGGTTCATCAGCAATAATTACTTTAGGGTTTTTTGCGAGTGCTCTTGCGATAGCAACTCTTTGTTGCTGTCCACCAGAAAGTTGACTGGCTCTTCTTCGCTTATAATTTTTTAGTCCTACAGCTTCTAAAACATATTCAATTCGAGAATCAATCATTTCTTTATCGGTCATCCCAATCATATCAAGCGTTAACTTGATATTTTCATATACCGATAACTCTTCAACCAATAAGTAGTTTTGGAAGACATACCCTATATCATAGGTTCTAATCTTATCCCATTTTCTCATACTATAATGGTTAAATTCATTGCCGAAAAACTCTATTTTCCCATCAGCACGATCTAGACCACCTAACACGTTTAGTAAAGTGGTTTTACCACCACCGGAAGGACCAAATAAGGCTATTAAACCTTTATCTGGTAATTCTAGTGATACTTCATTAATGACATGAATTTCATTTTTCTTACGTCTAAAGAAGTATTTGTTAAGATTAGTTGCTTTAATCATTTTCACTGCCCCCTTTTAACGTAGAAATTACGGTTCTACCAAATAGTTTGTTTAAATACCTAAATATAATATATAGGCCTAAAATCAAGAATAAAACATAAATAATCATGACATTGAACGTTCCTAGATAAGTGAGTATGCTTGTCTTAATGCCGTACACTTCAATAATTCTTACAATAATTAAAGCTAAACTAAAAGCAATTGATACAGTTAAGATTTGTTCAAAGAAATAAATTTTTCTAACATCCCCTTTAGATGCACCAATACTACGCATAATCGCAATATCTTTGTTTTTAGCACGATAAATATTTTTCGTAATAATGTTGATAACTACAAATGCGAACCCAAACACAATAAACATTAATATTAAGAATAAGAAACTGAATGGGTTGGATTGATTCGGTGCTTTATAAACACTTGGATACATCACCAAATACGCATCGTTATTTGAAAGCCTATTATAAAGCTTTGTTGCATTAGCGGCATCTTTACCTACTAGGGTAATTTGTGAAGAACCATTTGATTTTGACATCTTAAAAGCTTCCCCTTTAACCGTATCCGGATTCAGTTTAATTAACCCTTTATATGGGTCTTCATTAATAAACTTCGGTTTTAACTCAGGTATTTCTTCAAAGGCTGACTTACTTTCAAGTAATAAATGAATCGTTGTATTAAGAAATTCTTCTTCAGTCATACCAGTCATTAAAAAGACTGATTTCTCTACATCATTTATTTGAATTTCACCAACCGGAACATCCGTAGAGTAGACAAAAACACTACTGTCATAATATCTTTGTGCGGTTGCTGCGTATAAGGAAATATGAAAATAATTTTGATAAGCACTTTCAATAAAATATGAATTGGTTATTGGGGTATTTTTAACAGAGGTTTGATTCATGAAATCCGTACTAACACCCACAATATCATAGTTTTCTTTATGAAAGCCTGTAATCTCAAAAGGATAAGGACTTTCTGAGATGGAATTATCTAAACTTAAATAAACCTGATCACCAATCCTATACCCATTTCTTGCCATAAGACTGCTAAGCAAGATTTGATTAGCTAAAGTCGGCATAGACCCCTCTTCAATATCATCTACGCTAAAAGAACTAATAGGTCTTAAATAGACATTAGCAAATCGATAGTCTTCTTCAATATCAGAATATAATCTATAGTAAACTTCTTGAACCATATCATAGTGAACTATATCTTTAGTTTCACTATAATTTAAGAAGGTATCTAGTTGATCCGTTGTAAAGGGCGCATTACTCTTATTTTTCACAATCACTCTTGTATCATAAATATTATTGGTTAATGGGTGGTAATTATAAAAGCTTAAATTTGTAAATGAACTGGCATAAACAAATATAACTGCCACCATCAAAACAATAAAAGCCAATAACATCGTAATGGTTTTCTTTGGTTGTCTTAAAACGTTAAGACTAGCGAAATAAAATTGACCTTTTGACCCCATCAACTCATTTTTAGTCGGTTCAATCGTATTCGGTTCAGCTGGCTTAAAGATTCTATCTTCCATAATTTCACCATCAGCCATATGAATTCTTCTAGTGGTGAAAGGTTCTGCTTGTTCATAGTTATGGGTTACCACAATGACTAATTTATCTTTAGAAATCTCTTTTAGTAGATGCATTACCATTTCGCCTGATGCTGTGTCTAGGTTTCCGGTTGGTTCATCGGCAACAATAATCGGTGAATCTTTAGCGAGTGCTCTTGCAATAACAACCCGTTGTTTTTGTCCGCCAGATAACTTAGAAGTTTTTTGGTTTCTTTGTTTAGAAAGTCCAACCGCATCAATTAATTCTAAAGCCCTAGATTTACGTTTCTTCTTATCATAGTTTTGGATAACAAGTGCAGCAATGACGTTTTCATAAACCGTATAGGAATCAATGATATTATAGTTTTGAAAGACAAACCCAACATATTCCTTACGGAATCGTTCCATATCAGCAACACTAAAATAGGATGTTTCTTCCCCGTTTACAAAATATTCCCCTTCATCGTATTTATCAAGACCACTTATTACGTTTAAAAGAGTCGATTTACCACTCCCTGATTCTCCCGTAATTGTGACAAATTCGCCAACATTTAATTTTAAGCTGGCTTTTCTTAATCCTAAAGTAACATTACCCTCATTTTGGTAGTACTTGGATACACCTTTTAGTTCAATCATTCTTCTTCTCCCTAGACTTACTGTCAACATCTTTATAATTGAAAATAGTCCTATCTATTTTAAAATCTTTTTTTTCTATAATACCACCAAACCCAAGTCCCAACAATCTAACCGGCGTTTGATTGTAATAATTTTCAAATAAGTCTTGAATTGTTTGATTCAACAAGTCCTTATCATCAGATTCTTCTAAAAAACTCTTGGTTTTAGTCATAGTTTTAAAATTACTATATCTAATCTTTATAAATGCGTTTTTACACATATAATCATCTTTAATAAGCCGTTCATAAGTTTCTTCAAACAAGTTATTAAGTTCTTCTTTTAGTAAGTCTATGATATCCATATCATATTTTAATGTTGTTTCATTACTGATAGATTGTGGTATCTCGTATTTATGTGGGTCAACAATATCGTTCGATTTACCCATTAAATTATCATAATAGGTTTGATAAGCATTTTCTCCAATGGTTTCAATGATTTTATCTTTATTAGATGGACTCATTAAATCCTCTAAAGTAAAAATATTGATTTCATTGAGTCTTTCATTTGTTTTTCTACCAATCCCAAACATTGAGCCTACTTTTAAAGGGTATAACTTCTTTTTTACATCACGTTTTCTCATGACAGTAATACCCATTGGTTTCTTAAAGTCACTACCCATTTTTGCTAAAAATAATGTTGGTGCAATCCCAATACTAGATGGTAACTTATATGTTTTGAATAAATATTCTTGAATTTCTTTGGCCAGGTCAATAGGATGTATTTCTTTAGATTTAAGCGTCACATCCATATAAGCCTCATCAATTGATGCTTGATAAACAACATCTGTATATTTTTTCAAAGTATCAATAAACAATTTAGAATACTTTTTATATTCACCTCGTGAAGGGGGAACGATTAAGAGTTTAGGATACTTCTTTAAGGCCTCAGTAATACTCATCCCACTACGAATGCCGTATCTTCTGGCTTTATAGGAGGCCGTTAACAAGACCCCACCTCTAAAATAGGATTTTCCTCCCCCTACCGCAAACACTTTGTTTTGCAAATTCGGGTCTAAAATGGCCTCAACAGAAGCATAAAAGGCATTCAAATCAATATGAAATATAATTTTAGTCGTAAAGTTCATAAGAAATTAACCTTTCATTTTAATTATATTATGTTATAATACATTAGTAGATAAATTTACTTGAGGTGATCTAAATGGCAAAACAAACTAAAAATACAAAAGCAACCCCTAAAAATGAAGTTAAACAATCAACACCAGGTGAGATTCCAGTATTAAAATCTCCTACAAAAACAACTTGGGGTAAAATTGTGATTATTATTATTGTTGCCGCAATGGTTGTATTACCCATTGCTGGTTTAATTGTTATGTTAATTAATAAAAGCTAAGCCTTCTTTAAAGGCTTTTTTTATTTTAATAAACTCTTAGCGTGTAGTATAGCCCCTTCAGTGATATTAGAACCACTTAACATATAAGCGATATGTGTGACCCTATCCTCACCTTTTAGTTCATTAATAAGTGTAACCGTACGACCCTTAAGGGGTTGTTTTTTTATGTCGAAATGCGTATCAGCCTTGGCTGCTACTTGTGGTAAATGGGTAATCGTAATGACTTGTCTTGTAGCCGATAGTTCTTTTAAAGTATCGGCAACTTTACTGGCTTGATAGCCACTAATACCTAAATCGATTTCATCAAAAACCATCAAACCTAAGTCGTGAGATTTACCGTATAAAATCTTTAAAGCTAACATACTTCTGGATAGTTCTCCCCCACTGGCAATCTTATGGAACGGTTTAACGGGTTCACCTTCATTAAGCGACAATAAGAATGTTACTTCATCAATCCCTGTCTCTAGTAACGCTTTATTCTTATTTTCTTTCACTTCAACTTCAAATAACACGTAATCTATTGCTAGTTCTTTTAAACTAACAATAAATTCACGTTCGAGTTGATTGGCGATTTTAACCCTTAAATTATGAATTTCTAACCCTTTTTGATACGCCTTTTTATAAGCTTGTTCGACGTCCTTAGTTAGTTTAAGGGTATATGCCTCAAAATTTTCTCTTCTTAAAATTTCACTTTCAAGGAAGTGTTTATAATCAATTAACTCAGAAATGGATTTTTCATATTTAGATTCAAGTTCTTTTAAAAAATAAAACCTTTCTTTTAAACTATCCAGTTCTAACATGTTATAATTACTAATCAATTCAATTTGATCATGAAGTTCTTCTTTTATATCATCTAGTTCGTAATAAGAGGCTTCTAAACGTTTCTTTATTTCCTCATAAGTAGTTTCATAACCTTCTACTTTCTCGAGTGCCTTAAAGCCTTCAAAGATAAGATTGTCTTCATCTATTTTGGTTAAATTTTGATAAGCAACATTTAAATTGCTTAATATCTTTTCTTGATGGGTTAAAGCGGTAATTTCTTTTTCTAATTCAGATAGTTCATCAGCATCTAAATTTGATTTTTCCAGTTCATCTTGTTGATACTTGTATAGATCTAAAAGCTCATCATTTTTAGTGGTTTCCGCTTTGGCTTTTTCTAAGGTTTCTAAGGCTTCATAATAGCTATGTCTAAGTAAAACATAACTATTTTTCAAGGCCTCAAAGTCTCCATAAGAATCTAAAATATCTAAATAGGTATTTGGATCTAAAAGTTTCATGGTGTCATGTTGTTCATGAATATCACCAATTAATATACTTAAATTCTTAAGTTCATTTAGGGTGGTTGGTTTTTTATTTATCACAACCATATTTTTATCTTTTCTTGAGATAACCCTTAAAATGGATAAAGAATCACTTTCAATATCTAAACTTTTTAAATAGTCTCTTGTTTTATCATTTAAATGCGTGAATGTGGCACAAACACTTGCCTCATCTGACCCATACCGAATCAAATCACTATCGGCTCTTTTCCCAAATATTAATTTAAGGGAATCAATCACTAAACTTTTACCAGCCCCTGTAGCACCGGTTAACGCGTTAAAAAACGGAGAAAAACTTATTTCCGCATCTTCAATAATAGCTAAGTTTTTAATGACGAGTTTATTTAACATATTCACCTATAAACAAAAATTCTTGGTTGCCTTTCTTTCCTTTTAAATCGCTCTTTTTATAGCCGATGACTTTAATGTTTTCATCTTCTAAAAAGACTTTAAATTCATCTACTAATCGTTTTAATAATTTATCACTCTTAATCACCCCATTTTTGACAAGACTAGGGGTTGCCTCAAACTGAGGTTTAAAGAGTAAAACGTAATAGTTCGCCCAACCTAAGACATGTTTTAATATTGGTTTAATTGATGTGAAAGAAACATCAATTAAAATAATATCTACTTCATGTTTATCCACACTTAAAATGTTGGTTTGCTCAAAAAGACTAATTTGAGGGTTGTTTTTTAATGAAACATCCATTTGAAACGACCCAACGTCATACGCATAAACATGTTTCGCCCCAAACAGTAAACTGCACTGGGTAAATCCACCGGTTGATGACCCAATATCCATAACCGTTTTATCTTTAAAATCTAGATTAAATGCCTTAATCGCATCTTCTAGTTTTTCACCCGCTCTTGAAACGTATTTTAAATCATCTGATACACTAATAGAATCTTCTTCTTTAACGTTATAAGCTGGTTTTTTTATTATTTCATTATTAACTCTAACTGACCCCAGTTTAATTAAATCTTGGGCTCTACTTCTTGTATAACCATAACTATTAGATATATACAAATCTAGTCTCATAAATTCTTCAGCTCACTAACTAAATCATCTAAGCTAAGACCAGCATCAGCCATATTTTCATCTAATGTTCCATGAGATATTAATTGATTATAGGTGCTCATTGAGACAATCTTATTATGATAATGATGTTTAGCCATAAAATCTAATATTTTTTGGTATAATGAACCACTTGCGTGCGTATGTTCATAAACTAATAGCGGTAAATCTTGTTGTAAAACACTTTCTAATATCTTTGTATCAATCGGGTTGATATATCTCGCATTAACGACCCCAAAATCTAAGTTGTCTTCGCTAAGTCTTGCGGTAATATCATCTAAAATTGGACCATAGCTAATGATGATTCCTTTTGATCCTTCTCTTAACACTTCCCAAGATACGCCAATTTCAGACACATTTTGTAAAGCCATCTTTAAGGTTTTACCTCTAGGGTATCTAATAACAAAAGGTCCATTTTGATTATACGCATACTTTAATAACCCATAAGCTTCAGCCATATTTCTAGGCATAGTAACCGTCATATTTGGCATACTTAAAAACATACTTACATCGTATAACCCTTGATGAGTTTGTCCGTCTTCACCCACAAAACCGGCTCTATCAATCCCAATAATTACTTTTAGGTTTGGTCTAGCGATATCATGTAAAATTTGGTCGTATGCTCTTTGTGAGAATGTGGAATATAAAGGTAAAAAGACATCAATTTTATTTAAGGCCAGTGCCGCACTCATATCGGCAGCTAGTTCTTCTGCAATCCCCACATCGACAATTCTATGTGGGTATTTTTGTTGGAAGTCCGTAAACTTTGCACCAACTAACATCGCTGGCATGACTACCATAATATAACGTTCTTCTTCTAGTTTTTCTAAGATTGATGAAATAACCTCACTCCAGGTTGGTCTTCCATTAGCACTACCCTTAGAAATCCCTGTTTCTTTGTCAAATGGGCTAACCCCATGGTACGACCCTTCAATATCATCTTCGGCATATTTATACCCTTTTCCTTTTTGGGTAACCACATGTAAAACGACACTGCGTTTCATTTTTTTAACGTATTCTAACGTTTTAATTAATCTTTTTAAGTTATTCCCATCAATCGGCCCCACATAAACATAGCCAATATCTTCAAACATATTCCGCGCTTGGAAAAACGCTTTAAAAGAACGTTTAAGTTGTCTAAATAAACGAAATAAAAAGTCTGGTAAGATTCTGTCAAATACCCTTCTTATAAACATATTTAATTTAGAGCCTCTAAGTCGCATCAAGAAATTGGATAATGATCCAACACTTTTAGAAATGCTCATCTTATTATCATTTAATATAATGATACCTTTATGTTTAGAATCACTTCCTAAAAGGTTTAAAGCTTCCATATTGGTGCCATTTGTGATACTTGCATCCCCAACAATACTAATGACTTCAGCGTCAATGTTATTTATTTCATTGGCGTATAAATACCCTACTTGAGCGGCAATTGAAGTTCCCGCATGACCGCTTTCCCATTTATCATGGTTTGATTCTTTATAAGCGGTATATCCGGATAACCCGTTATGTTGACGCAAGGTTTTAAACTGGTTGGCTCTACCGGTTAATATTTTATGGGTGTAAGCTTGATGGGATACATCAAAAATGAATGAATCTTTAGGTGAATCAAACACATAGTGTAAGGCAATAGATAATTCAACAGTCCCTAAGTTAGAAGCTAAGTGGCCACCTGTTTCACTAATATGATTAATCAAAAAAATCCTGATCTCTTCACTTAGAGCTTCAAGTTCTTTTAGTTTCATTTGTTTTAAAAACTTAGGGTCTTTAATTTGGTTGATATCCATAATTAATCTAAATCGAAAGCCTTCTCGCCTGTTTCAGTCATCTTAGTAGAAACAAGTTTTTCTGATTGTTTTAACAGGTCATAACACACCTTCGATAATATTAACCCCTCGTTATAAAGTTTAACAGCTTCATCTAGAGAAATATCTTTGTTTTCCAACTTTTTAACAACTGTTTCTAGTTTCTCTAAAGCTTGTTCAAATGTTAAATCCGCCATATTATAAACGCTCCTTTTTAATTACTTTTGAGATTATTTTTCCGTCTGATACCCTTGTTGAAATGGTATCGTCAAGATGAACCTCATCAATTTTAGTTAGTTTTTTTCCCTCTAACTCGGTCACTGTATAGCCTTGTGCCATCAACTTCAGTGGATTTTGATGCTCTAATGATTTAATGACTAAATTTAAATCTTGTGTCTTAAATGATACTACATCCAAATAAGATTTATCTAATTTAAGTAATAAATCCGATAATTGATCCTGTTTATCACCAATAATTCTATTTAAGTCAATTTTATTTAAATATTCTTGTTGTTTTGAATATTGTTGTGTTTTATTAAATAAAATTATTTGAAAATTTCTATTTAAATCATAGGTTGTTTTTTCATAACGTTTAAAAGCGTCTTTTAATTTTTCAAACGGGCTTTTTTGTTCCAAGCGTTGATCTATATAGGTTAGTAGTAATTCTTTATCTTTGAATATTTTAGTTAAAATACTGTTTAGGGTTTCTTGGTAAGATTCCACTAAACTCATTAACACATTCTTATCAGGTGTAGCCAGTTCAGCTGCTGCGGTTGGGGTTGGGGCTCTTAAATCGGAAACAAAATCACTAATCGTAAAATCTGTTTCATGACCTACTGCTGATATAATAGGGATTTTTGAGGTATAGATTGCATCGGCAACCACACGTTCATTAAATGCCCATAAATCTTCAATTGAACCACCACCACGCCCAACAATTAACACATCAACTAAATTATCTTCATTGGCTTTTTTTATTTGATTACTGATAGAATCTTTGGCACCTTCACCTTGTACTAAGGCAGGGTATAATATCAGTTTAGATAGTGGGTACCTTCTTTCAATAGTATGAATGATATCTCTGATTGCTGCCCCAGTTGGAGATGTTACAACCCCAATAGCTTTAGGAAATTTAGGAAGTGGTTTTTTTCTTGATTCTTGAAAATAACCTTTAATCTCTAGTTCTTCTTTTAATCTTTCATAAGCTAGATAAAGTGCCCCTATTCCATCTGGTTCCATTTGAAACACTTGGATGGAATAAGAACCTGATGGTTCATATACACTAATAGCTCCGAACGCTAAAACTTTATCCCCTTCTTTTGGATCAAAAGCCAAGTTTTTAGTCGCACTAGAAAACATAATCGCTCTAATTTGGGCATTTTCATCTTTTAATGAAAAGTAGTAATGCCCCCGACTATGTTTGGTTAAGTTAGAAATTTCCCCTTTTAAATAAATTTGTTTTAAGTGGGTATCTCCTTCTAATTTATATTTAATGTATTTTGTTAAAGCAGTTACGGTTAAGTACTGTTTTGATTGATCCATCTAATCACCAATTTGCTTTTTTATAATGTCTAATAACTTATTATTAAAACGACGTTGCTTATCATCAATATCACTATATTCTTTTGTGATTTCTAACGCCTCATCGATTACCACTTGCTTAGGGGTATCGGTAAATAACATTTCGTATGTAGCGAATCTAATAATGGCTCTATCTAAATAAGAAAGTCTATTCAATGAATAGTTTTCTAATGATTTTTCAATGACTTGATCAATGTCTTCAATTTTTGGCACCACGTCTAAAAATAGCCTTCCTGCTTCTCCGTCTAAAGGAATCTCAATATCTAAGTCATAGTCTTTTTGAAAAAGCCTAAATATTGTTTCAACTCTTATTTCTCTTCTTGTCATAAATTAACCTCACACTATATATTACCATATTTAAACAAAATTATTGAATATTTCAAGAAAAAAACCAGTGAAAACTGGTTTAATTCGTAATTATTTTTAGCCACGCATCATCCACGAATTTTTTCACTTCAGGCACATATCTAAATATTTCATCGTTTAGATTTCTCTTGACTTGGTATGCTTCTCTTAAGTGCGCATAATCATCAGAAGTAATCATATATTCATAAACATCTTTTCTTGGGCTTTGATAGAACACATATTCTGTGTTTGCTAAAGCCATTTCGTAAGATGAAATGAAGTTAATAAATTCATGGGCTAGGTCTACTTTTTCAGCATTCTTAGGGATGACCATTCCATCTACCCATACGTTTGTACCTACTTCAGGTACATAGAAGTTTAGTTTGTCATTTTTATCCATTAAGTATACCGCATCACCAGAATACGCTTGAACCAAATCGTATTTGGTTGTGAGCATATCATCTAAGATTTCATCAGTTAAAAATACCACATTATTTTTCTTAGCAATCGTTGTTAAGTATGCTTCTGCTTCAGTTAACTCAGTCGTTACATTGGAGTTCATTGAATAACCCAAGTGTTTTAACGCCATCATAAATCCATCTCTTGATGAATCATAAACTACTGCAGGTAAGTTTGTTTGATTAAATATATCCCACTCATATTGTTCTAAGTCAGCTAAACTCACTTTTTCAGTGTTATACACAATCCCCATATTTCCCCAGAAATAAGGCACCATATATTCTAATAAATCAAGTGGATTTTCATCTTCCTTTAAATCATTTAATAAACTCTTTAATTCTAGAGGAAATGATGTTTCTTTATTTAAATTGGTTATTTTAGTCCAATCAATGGGTTGAATCATATCTTCTTTAATTAATTGTTCAATGGCATAATCACTCGGGATTACCACATCAAACTTCTCCAATTTCATTTTTGTAAGTGCACGTTCATTAGAATCAAATGGAATTAATTTTACTGGCATTCCAAATTCACGTTCAAAATCTCTTAATATTTGAGGATCAATATAATCCCCATATGAAAATACTTTTAAACTGTTTGTATTACAAGCAGCTAAAGTGATTAAACTTACAGATAAAACAATAAATCCTAATATTTTTTTCATTCTTGTATCTCCTTCTTATATTGTTTTCTGGTTAATATAAAATTAAACCCAACAGCGATACTTACAACAATGATCATAATTGTAGATAACGCATTGATTGTTGGTGGAATACCTCTTTTCAAGGTATATAAATAGATTGAGATGTTGGTTCCTGTTGAACCAGCAGTAAAGTATGAGATGACAAAGTCATCAAAACTCATAGTAAATGCAATTGCAGCAGCAGCAAATATTGCAACCTTGATTTGAGGAAATACTGCATAATATAAGGCCCGCATTGGAGTAGCGCCTAAATCTTGAGCTGCTTCAATTAAACTCGGATCCAAACTTTTAACTTTTGGATATACTGTAATAATAACATAAGGGGTACAAAATGCGATGTGTGCAAGCAACATCGTTCCATAGCCACCTTGAAGCCTTAATGATTGGAATAGTAGTAATAACCCAATCGCCGTTACTATTTCAGGGTTTACAATGGGAATATTATTTAAGTTTAAAACGATATTTTTAAATAATCTTTTGTTTTTGGCTAAGGCTATTGCCGCAAATGTGCCAATTATGACTGAGATAATAGTTGCGAGTACTGCAATAATAAAGGTCCATAAAACAGCACTCATAATTTCTCTAGATTTAAATAATTCACCGTACCAAGAAAAACTAAATCCACCCCAAGTTGTTAAACTTCTATTGGCGTTAAAACTAAATAAGACTAAAGAAAATATTGGGGCATAGACAAAGAGTAAACATAAACTAATAAATACCCCACTGAGGAAGTTATTACGTTTTTTCATCATGCTCAATCTCCTTGTTTCTATCCAATTTCTTTGTGAAGAAAACCATTATCATAATGATTAAAGACAACACAATCGCAATCGCTGCCCCGTATCCCCAGTTACCAGAATCATAGAACTTTCTTTCAATTAGAGTACCAATAAGAACTCGGTTTTGACCTAAATATCTTGGAATAACCATTGTAGTTGCTGCTGGTAATAATACCATTGTGATACCAGACAATACCCCGCTAATAGAAAGTGGCAATGTGACTTTTCTGAATGTTTTCATATTAGAACCACCCAAATCAGCCGAAGCCTCATATAATAATGGATCTATTTTTGATAATACTGTATAAATAGGCAGTACCATAAAAGGTAAAAACACGTATACCATCCCAAGAATTATCGCAAAATCACTGCCTAATAAACTTGGGTTAATCATATCAAATATTTGTTTCCAAGCAACGGTTCTAATCAACATATTAATCCACATTGGTGCAGTGATTAATAATATTAAAATAGCTTGAGTAATGGGACGTCTTTTAGTGATGTAGTAGGCTAATGGGTACCCAATTATTAAACAAATTAATGTCGTAATAATAGCCAATATAATCGAGTCTGCCATAACTCTAACAAACTCTTGTTCACTAAAAAATTGAGTAAAATAATCTAATGTAAATTTATAATATAAACCTTGTTCCTGAATTGTGATTGAATAAAATATAATCAAGATTAATGGGATAACGATTAAACTAGTAAGTAAGACATAATAAGGAATACCTAAGAACGTATAAGGTTTAGCCTTAATCTTTCTTTTTTCCCTTTTCGCAATGCTTAATGGTCCTTGAAACATTACCATTTCTCCATGACATGAATGTCTTCTTTTTCAAAACTTACACTTACTTCTTTTCCTTCTGGTTGATAGTCGGTTGTGTGGATGGTGTAAATTCGATCTTTCGTTTTTACATCAATTTCATAATGAACACCTTTAAAGGCGACACTGTCAACCACACCAGAGATTGGGGAAGTCCCTAATGGAACGATATCTAAATCTTCAGGCCTTAAAACGATATCCACATCTTGATTACGTTTAAACCCGTAATCCACACAAGGGTATTTAACGCCATCAAATTCAACAATATAATCATCAATCATAATGCCTTCTATAATATTTGATTCACCAATAAATTTAGCAACAAAGGTATTGATAGGTTCGTTATAGATATCTTCAGGTTTACCAACTTGTTGGATTTCTCCATCATTCATAACAACAATCTTATCACTCATTGTAAGAGCTTCTTCTTGGTCATGGGTAACAAAGATAAAAGTAATCCCCGCATTACGTTGAATTTCTTTAAGTTCATATTGCATTTCTTGACGTAGTTTTAAATCAAGTGCAGCAAGGGGTTCATCTAAAAGTAACACTTTAGGTTCATTAATTAACGCACGCGCGATAGCAACCCTTTGTTGTTGACCACCAGATAATTTATGAACACTCCTTCTTTCATACCCTTGTAAGTTCACCATTGCTAAGTATTTCATTACTTTATCCGTTAAACGTTGTTCTCTTACTTTTGGGGTTTCGAAATCTGCTTTAATCGTTTTAATTTCTTTTTGATAATTTTCTTTTAATGTTTTATAATCAGCACTGGTTTTATCTAGTGCTTGTATCTTTTCCTTAATTGTTTTAATCTTTAGCTTAAGATGAATGTTTGGGTCTTTAATAAGTTCAATCTCATTATTAAGTTCATCTTTTAACAATTTCTTTGTTTTAGAATCTTGAGCATG
>Ga0265294_10004194_pt1 | contig 18083 bp, 17 predicted proteins | sample MunlanPumphouse3_FD_192504 | JGI IMG/M metagenome (GOLD analysis project Ga0265294, IMG submission 192504) | Groundwater microbial communities from a municipal landfill in Southern Ontario, Canada - Pumphouse #3 | ecosystem: Environmental > Aquatic > Deep subsurface > Groundwater | place...
GAATTTGAGAAGAAAAATCCGGTCGAGAATAAAGAATTAATAAATGATTTTATTAAGATGGCAAAGCGTTTTAAGGCGGCATTTGTCGGGTATTTTCATGAAACCGAGTATGATTATTCGGGGGCTTCGACTTTTGAGATGGAGCAGATAGCTTATGATTCTTTGGCTGAAATGGAAAAAGCTTTACATTTGTGGATGGATATGGCCTTAAACGATATAAAAAGTTATCGTGAAAAGATGGATAAAGTTATTGTGAACAGCCATAATTCATCTGTACTTGTTGTTTTCTTCGGATGTATTGCCAGTTTTATCATAGCATTTTTTACGGCACGTGCGTTAAGCCGGCCGCTTAACGATCTTGTTGAGGGTGCCAATAAAATAGCCAAAGGAGATTTTACTTATAGAATACAGGGTGAGGATGAAGATGATATAGGCAAACTTATTACTGCTTTTAATAATATGTCAAAAGAAATAGATTCAAATGAAAAACAAATAAGAGCGGTAAATCAGCAGTTAAGAGCAAACGAGCAGCAGCTTAGAGCTACTAACCAGCAGCTTGTCGCGGGTGAGGAGAAGTTGAGGCTATCGGAACAGTTGTTGAAAAGAAAACTGGAAGATTTGGAATCTTTTCATAAGATAACTGTTGGAAGAGAGTTAAAGATGATAGAGTTAAAAAAAGAAATAAATTCTCTTTTACAGGCGTTGGGGAGAGATTTGCGTTATCATATAGATGACAGGAAAGATTAAATAGTTTAATTATCAGGATAGATTGTCAATGGGTTCTATTATAGATGTTGATACGGGCGAGGTAAGAGTTATTTCGGGAGAATTATCTCTGCGGGCTATGGCCATAGGTTCATGTATTGTTGTAATAGCTTTTTCTTATGAAAAATTGGTAGCTGCAATGGCCCATATATTGTTGCCGGGTAAAGCGCCTTCTTATTATAAAGGTTCTAAAATAATATATGCCCATGATGCTATAGAGGAAATGTTCAATAAAACCGCCGCGCGTGGTGCTATGGCCGATGATTTGGTTGTATGTTTAGTCGGTGGCGCGAACGTTTTGCTGCAAAAGGATGATGATATAGCCAAAGAGAACATAATATCTGTAGAACAGATATTAAAAAAAAGAAGGATTGAGGTAAGGAAAAGAGCGTTGGGCGGGGTATTGAGACGATCGGTTTTTCTAGATCTTGCTAAAGGCAGGCTGGAATATACAGAAGGCGGCAGTGAGACCCATATGCTGTGGGACAGCGGAATGTCTTATTAGCTAAAAAGACTAAGGTATTATGATAAAACTAAAAGATCTTTGTTATTTATTCATAAATAATAAAATTTTTATTTTTCGATATTGTGTGAGTCTATATTCTAGACTTTGTGTGACATTTAGCGTGTGCGGGAAAACGCGGTTTTTAGACAATAGAAATTTGTTTCAACAAATCAGATGGTCAAGATTTTTTGTTTTAAGTTTTATTTTATTTAATACGTTTTTTGTGTATGCAGATGACTTTGAGGGCAAAAAGGTGCTTTGTATTGATTCTTATCATGAGGGATATGAATGGAGCGATAGTGTTATTTCCGGCGTTGTTGACGGCCTCAAAGGTTCGGGCGTTGAACTGCGGATATACAGAATGGATACTAAAAGAAATATTTCTGAAGAATTCAAAAAACAGGCGGCTATTTTAGCTAATGATATGATAAAAAAATATAAACCCGATCTGATCATCGCGGCAGATGATAATGCTTCAAAATATTTAATTGAGCCGTATTATAAGGATATTGATCTGCCTATAGTTTTTTGCGGTGTTAATTGGGATGAGACGGTGTATGGTTATCCTTATTCAAATGCTACGGGGATGGTGGAGGTATCGTTAATATCCAAATTGATAGAGGAATTATTGAATTATTCAAAAGGCAACCGCATAGGTTTTTTGGGAGGGGATGTCCTGACCGATCGGAAAGAAGCCGAAAGTTATAAAAAAATATTTCATATCACTTTAACTGAAATGTATGCTAAAACATTTTCAGAGTGGAAAAGATATTTTTTAAAGATGCAAAATGAGGTTGATATACTTATTGTATATAATGACGCGGGAGTTGAAGGCTGGGATGCTGTTGAAGCTGAGGTTTTTGTTAAAGAGAATACCTTTATACCTACAGGCTCTGTGCTTGATTGGATGGCAAAATATGTTTTAATGACTTTAGCCAAAGAGGGGGAAGAACAGGGCGAATACGCGGCTCAAACGGCGTTGCGCATTTTAAATGGTGAAGATCCGAAAGATATACCGATAGTACGTAATAAGAACGGCAAAGTTTATCTGAATATTAATATAGCCGATAAATTAGGAGTCGTTTTGAGGCCGAGATTATTGAAACAAGCGGAGATAATTTTTTAGCGAGAACAATGTTTATACAGAAAATATTTTTCAACTCTATATTTAAAAAATTTTTTTTCGGATTTATTGTTATACTTATTCTTTTCGGCTTGGTAGGATTTTTTGATTATCTGAACATCTCTTCTTTGCGTAATATTTCAAGACAGGCTATATTTTATAATAATCAGGCGAGCTCTCTTTATGAGATGTCTATATCACTTGAGACATTGGAGTCTAAAATAGATAATTTTTTTGAGTTTCGTTATTTGACTTATTATGAAGAGGCGTTTAATGAAATTGAGAATATGGAAACTAGAATAAAAAGGTTGAGTCAGGACCTGGGTGCTTATGGGGTGACGGGACTTGGGGAATGTGAAGATAACTTTTCTGATCTTAAGAAAATGATAGAAGGCGTGGGTAAAATTAATTACATGCTTTCGACAAGCCGGGAAGTAAATACACAGGTCATTTTGGTGTATGACCAGATAAATAAAGTTAAAAAAAGTGTCAGGTATTTATTAGACGGTATACAGAAAATGTTGATAAAAAATAAAACTGCGTTAGAAGAACTTGTCTTTAGGGTTGTTAGCCGCCAGGTGGCGATAGTTTTTTTTATTATGGCTATAGGTATTTTTGTTGCGTTGTTTGTAGCTAAAACTATAGTAAAACCTATATTAGTTTTAAATAAAGCCGCGCTTCAAATTGCTAAGGGAGATTTAAGCAAAGACGTAGATGTTTCAGCCAAAGATGAAATCGGTGATTTGGGCAGAGCCTTCAATTCTATGCTTAACCACTTACGGAACAGTACTACATCAATAGAAAATCTATATAAAGAAATCGATAAACACAAAGAGACCCAGGAAGAGCTCGAAAAAAAGAATATTGAGATGCGTGTTACGAATAAATATTTGGCCGATAATGAGCGGGCTATTAAAAATATGTTTGCCGATATTAAAGAGGCAAATGACGAACTGAAGAGAGCGCAGAACCAGCTCATACAGTCTGAGAAATTAGCTTCAATCGGCCAGCTTTCGGCAGGTGTAGCACATGAAATAAATAATCCTTTGGGATTTGTTAATAGCAATCTTTCTACGCTCGATAAGTATGTAAGGTCACTTGAGCGTATTTTGATAGAGTTAGATTCTTTGCAGACTTCGGTCAAAAACGGCGATGTTGCAGAGGCGCAGAGGATAGAGGAGCAGATAGCACATATAGAAGATGAATTAGATATTCAGTATATTATGAAAGATATCCATAATCTTTTAAAAGAATCGCAGGACGGGCTTGATAGAATAAAAAAGATAGTTATGGATTTAAAGACTTTTTCTCGGCGTGACGAAAAAGTTAAGACGATGGAAGATATTAATAAAGTAATCGATGGTGTAATAAATATTGTTTGGAACGAAATAAAATATAAAGCCGAACTTGAGAAGGAATATGGCGATATTCCTAAAATAGAATGTAACCCTCAGCAATTGGGCCAGGTATTCATTAATTTATTGACAAACGCCGTGCAGGCAATGGATAATAGAGGTAAGATCACAGTAAGAACTCATATTAAAGACAGAAATGTTTATGTAGATGTTATTGATACTGGCAGAGGTATGTCGCCTGAAATAGCTAAAAATATATTTGAACCGTTTTTTACTACCAAAAAATCTGGTGTAGGAACAGGCCTGGGTTTGAGCTTAAGCTATGATATTATAAAAGCACATAAGGGACATATAACCGTGGACAGCACGGTGGGCAAGGGCACTAAGTTTACTGTTATTATTCCGGTTTAACCGGTGGAGATACTAATAAGCGTGATGTTTAATCGAGGAGGTATGAATGGCCGATTATAAAATTTTATTAGTTGATGATGACGAGAATGTTATAAATTCTCTTAAAAGAGTCTTACATGAAGATAATTATAACATTATAGGTACCATAAGCGCAGAGCTTGCAGAAGAGATTGTTCTCAAAGAAAAGCCGGATCTTATTATTTGTGATTATAAGATGTTTGGAATGAATGGTATGGATTTTTTAAATAAAATTTCGGAGAAATATCCCGAAATAATCAATATATTGCTTACAGGTAATGCCGACCTTAATATGGCAATAGATGCTATAAATAAATCTATTCTTTATAAATTTATTTTAAAACCATGGGATAATGATGATTTGCGGGTGACAGTGAAATTAGCTTTAGCACATAAAAAAGTTTTAGCTGAAAATAGGAAGTTATTGAATGAAATAAAAAAACGCGATGAGTATATAGAAAAATTCGAGAGACAATATCCGGGGATTACGAGTGTCAAGAGAGATGATAAGGGTAACATTATTTTAGAATAGTTTATCGGAGAGATGATGAAAGAAATAAATGTCGTTATTTTGGATGATGAACAGAATATCTTGAATTCTTTAACCCGTTTGTTTAAGGATGAGCCTTTCGGTATTTTTACAACAACAAAACATTCAGAAGCGCTTGAGGCTATTTCTAAAGAAAAAGTTAAAGTAGTTTTATCCGATCATCGTATGCCGGAAATATCCGGCACTGAGTTTCTTGAAAAAGTGAAAGAGAAATATCCCTATATAGTAAGAATATTGTTTACCGGATATACAGATATACAAATAGCCGAAGATGCCATAAATAAAGGGGGTGTATATCGATTCATAAATAAACCGTGGGATGATATCTCTTTGCGGAGAACAATACTGGAAGCAATTGAACGTTTTGATCTGCGTCAGAAAAATAGAGAGCTTATGGAAGAGATAACAAATCAGAATAACCAGCTGTTAGCGTTGAATGCTAAATTAGGCAAGATGTATGAAGCGCAAAAAGAATTTTCATCTACTGTATCGCATGAATTAAGAACTCCGCTTGCCTCAATCAAAACGACTATAGATGTCGTCATGAGTGAAACTCCCGGTCAGTTGAATGATGATCAGAAAAATTTTTTAAATAAAGCCAAATCAAATGTAGATAGGTTAAGCAGATTGGTTAATGATGTTTTAAGTCTTTCAAAATTAGAATCGGGCAAAGAAATATTAAATTTAACAGAGACGGATGTGAATATAATAATTACTGAGGTTGCTGATATACAGAGATTTGTTGCTGATAAGAAAGGTTTGTATATAAAGACCCATTTATCGGGGGATATCCCGATGGTTTTGTTGGATTCCGATAAGATAAACCAGGTGTTGGATAATCTTATAGGGAATGCTATAAAATTTACGGAAAAGGGCGGTATAGATATTTCGACTGGCGTTATTGCCAAAGAGGAGAGTGTCGTGATAAAAATTAAAGATAGCGGCCCAGGTATAAGACAGGAAGATATAGATAAATTATTTAAAAAATTTCAACAGTTGGGTGATTATGCGACAAGAGGAACCGGGGGTACGGGGTTGGGGCTGGCTATTTGTAAGGAGATAATAGAGAAACATTGTGGTAAAATATGGGTAGAGTCAGGGCAGAGTGGCGGCAGCAGTTTTTGTTTCACTTTGCCTGCTAAAAAGAGAGAAGAAAATGGATAATGAAAAAATTACAGTTTTATTAATTGATGATGAAGCTGATCTTATTGATGCCGTAGCGTTCCAATTGAAAGCTAAAAAGGGATACAATGTTGTTACGGCTTATAATGGGCTGGAAGGTCTGGAAAAGTTGAAAGAGATAACGCCTGCACTTATCGTGTTAGACATGAATATGCCTAAGATGGGCGGCATAGAGTTTTATAAAAATATAATAGGTGATGATTACAGGGCTAAATATCCTGTGCTTGTTTTAACTGCCCGTGCCAATTTAGAGCAATTATTCATGGATCTTAACGTTGATGGATTTATGACTAAACCTTTTGATCTGGATAATTTATTTAACGAAATAGATGTAATAATACGAAAGCGGTATGAAAAAGCTCGGATTGAAGAACATAAAAAAGATAAACTGAAGCCCAAGAAAATATTAATTGTAGATAATAAAAAGGAAGCATTTGACAAGATAGCGATAGCTTTTCTGAATGAAGGGTATCTTGTTAGTTCGTCTAACAGCGGCTTGGCTACAATTGACAGAATAATGGTTGATGTGCCGGATATTATATTGATTAAATTGGGGTTGGATGATCTTCATGGCGATCTGGTCATAGCAAAATTGAAACAAATGCCTAAAACTATGGGTATACCCTGTGTTTTATATACGCCCGAAGACGAGAGGCTTAACCGTAATATAACTGAACAGATATGCAAGGACATAGGGATAAGCGCGTTAGTCGAATCTGATGACCCCTATATTTTAATACGGGAAGCCGAGATAGCTTTACATAAAACCGAATAATATATATTTAACATAGTTAGTCTTTAATATTGCGCAACTCAAGACATAGAAATTACTTGACAAATGATACCATGAAGGTATCATTATGATTATGGATTTTCTTTATACTAAGGTGTGAAATGAAAATAATTACAAGGGACATTGATTATGCGATTAGGGCGGTGTGTTTTGTCGCGTCGGAAAAAGAGAAAATAGTAACGGTAAAAAAATTGGCAGATTGTCTCTCTGTTCCCATGCAATTTTTAAGAAAAAATTTACAGATATTAAGTAAAAAGAATATTTTAAAATCATACAAAGGGAAAAATGGCGGATTTTCTTTATGCAAAGCCGCAGGCAGTATATCTTTATTAGATATTATAACGGCATTTCAAGATCCGATTATATTAAATGACCATATTGTTAAAAAGAGGCCTTGTGATAATATAAGAACTTGTAAGGTTAAAAAGGTTTTAGATAAGCTGGAGGCTAAGATTAGAATAGATTTGAAAAAAGCGACGATAAGTAAAATATTAAAGGTAAAATAAAGGTATAGATTATGAATCTATCGAAAGATATAATATTTTTTCTAAAGAATCAACATTTTGTTATTGTTTCAACAATAAGTCAGGATGGTTCTATACATTGTTCGGCCAAAGGCATTGTCGGGGTTTATGAAGATGGCAGAGTTTATGTTATAGATCTTTATCATAACAGGACTTATAATAATTTAAAAAATAATCCAATAGTGAGCATTACGCAGGTGGATGAACATACTTTTAAAGGATATACCCTGAAAGGTAAAGCAAAGATAGTGTATAAAGAGGATATTCATGATGAATATTTAAAAGAATGGGAGAGAAAAGTTTTAAAGCGAATATCCGACAGACTTATAAAAAGTGTTCAGAGGGAGACCGCATCCAATTCTCATCATGAAGCGCATTTGCCTGCTGAGCCGAAATATCTTATTGAGATAGATGTCGATGATATAGTTGATTTATCTCCACCTTCATGTTTTCGGGAGGGTAAGAAATGAAAAAGGCTATAGAAATAAAGAAAGGTATATATTGGGTAGGCGCGGTTGATTGGGATCTAAGGAATTTTCACGGATACCGTACTCAACGCGGGAGCACCTATAATGCGTATTTAATAATTGATGAAGAGATAACGCTTGTTGATACAGTGAAACATTATTTTTATGGTGAGATGCTTGAAAGAATAAAAAGCATCATTGATCCCGCAGATATAAAATATATTATATCTAATCATGTGGAGATGGACCATTCGGGGTCGTTACCCGAAATCTTAGAATTGTGCCCTGATGCCGTTGTTGTTACTTCGCCTAATGGTGAGAAAGGCTTGAGGCAGCATTATTATGGTTTGGATTGGACTTTTAAGACCGTTAATACCGGAGATGTCTTGAGTATAGGCAATCATGATATAAGCTTTGTTCTTACTCAAATGGTTCATTGGCCGGATTCGATGGTGTCGTATATAGAAAAAGAAAAACTTTTATTATCGAATGATGCTTTCGGGCAGCATATAGCTTCAGATGAGAGATTCGACGATGAAATTGATATTGATATTATAAAAAATGAAGCAGCGAAATATTACGCTAATATAGTTTTACCTTACGGCGTTTCGGTGCAGAAGGCATTAAAAGCTGTTTCTTCACTTGATGTAGAGATGATAGCGCCAAGTCATGGTATTATTTGGCGTAAACATATAGATGATATAGTCACTTTATATAAAAAGTGGTCTGAAAATCAAGTAGAGACAAAAGCGGTTATAGTGTATGACACTATGTGGGGATCGACTAAGAAAATAGCGGAGCTTATAAATGATGTTTTTAACGGAAAAAAGATAACTACAAAGTTGTTTAATCTTCGGGATATTCATATTTCAGATATTATGACAGAAGTGCTGGATGCAAAATATGTTTGCGTAGGTTCGCCTACTTTAAACAATGGAATAATGCCTACGGTTTCGGCCTTTCTTACCTATCTTAAGGGTCTTTCTCCGAAAGGCAGGATAGGGCTTGCCTTCGGCTCATATGGCTGGGGAGGGCAAAGTATAGGTCAAATTTATGAGGTATTAAAGAGTTGTGGCTGTGATATGTTAGAGGCGATTAGTTTCCAGTATGTTCCTGACAATGAAATTCTGAGAGCAATAGAAGAAAAAGTAAAAGACGACATTGTTGCGTCTGATTATGGGCAAAACTGATAGCTTTAATTAATTATCGGTTGTTGGTTGAGATTGTTCTTGAAAATAAAGAAGTTAATGGTTTTTTATAACTTTAAATTAAATATTACGAGCCGTTAGAGACTAAAATCTAACGACTAAAAAAGGGAGGTATCTAATATGGCAAGTGTGAAAGGAACAAAAACAGAGAAAAATCTTCTTGCGTCGTTTGCGGGTGAGTCACAGGCGAGAACCAGGTATACTTATTTTGCGTCTGTAGCGAAAAAGGCAGGATATGAGCAAATATCGGCTATTTTTTTAGAAACAGCGGATAATGAAAAAGAACATGCCAAAAGATTTTTCAAACATCTTGAAGGCGGGCCTTTGGAAATTACAGCTACGTATCCGGCAGGTATTATCGGTGATACCGCGGCGAATTTATTGGCAGCGGCAGAAGGAGAGAATGAGGAATGGACACAGCTTTATAAAGAAGCCGAAAAAACAGCCAGAGAAGAGGGGTTTGACGAAATTGCCGATACGTTTAAAGAAATAGCTAAGGTAGAGGAGAAACATGAAAAAAGATATCGTAAGCTTTTAGCTAACGTTAAGGAAGGTTCGGTATTTTCTAAAGATATTATAGTAAAATGGAAATGCCGTAATTGCGGATATGTTCATGAGAGCAAGGTTGCGCCTGATACATGTCCGGCATGTAAGCATCCTCAGGCCTATTATGAGATTTTATGTGAAAATTATTAATCCGAATGAAAACGGAGGTGTGATATGAAAGGTATAGTGTGTAAGGTTTGTAGTTATGTGGCGATAAATGAAATTGTTCCTGAACAGTGTCCGGTATGCGGAGCCAAATCTTTCATTGAAAAAGATGATGCGTTAAAGACCTCGGCAGATAAAGCTGAAAAAGGTGAGACCGAAAAAAAACATATACCCGACATAAAGATTCATAAAGCCTGTGGGCTTATTCCTGATGCATGTAATGATGTCCACGTAAAGATTGGAGAGATATTACACCCAATGTTAACTGAGCATAATATCCAGCATGTTGACCTTTATGCTAATAGAGAATTTATCTCGCGGGTTATGTTTACGCCTGACAGGCTTAATCCGGTTGCTTCCATCCATTTAAAATCAGGCTTTTCTGGTAAGCTTGCGGCTGTGGAGTTATGTAATGTCCATGGTTTGTGGTTCAATGAAGTAGATTTTTAAGTGATATAATTTAAATTAATTTTACGATATGGCCTTATTTAATGAATTTTCATTAAAAAGGCCATATTTTCATGATATGCATATGCAAATATGTAGTCATGACTAAAAATATACTTGACTTTAATATTTCACTGTGCTATATTTTATTTTCAGAAAAGGATGAAAATGGATGATAATAAATATTCATTAAGAGAGCGAAAATATGCCAAGACAAAAATAGGGTTGGCTAACGCTTTTATGGAGAGGCTTAAAACAACACGCTTTTCGGATATTCCAATAAAGGATGTGTGCTATAGTGTTGAGGTTTCCGAAGGGACATTTTATAATTATTTTCCTCAAAAACTTGATGTTATTAATTATTTTCAATATTTACATCTTTTGAAAGTGGAATGGGAAATTAAAAATAAATCAGGTAATTTTAATTCTTTGGATCTTATAGAACAGGCTATGGAAAGTTTAGCTGAAGCGATAAAACATCCGTATTTTTTTTATGAAATAGTCTCGGTTTTTACATCCGAACATATTAAACCTCAACAAGAGGAATTGACTTTAGCTGAAAAGTATTATGCTTTTCCCGATTGTCGGGGGATAGAAGATATTGAGATTGAATCATTGGAAAGTTTCTTTTTAAAACATTTGAAAGCGGCTCAAAAAGAGGGTATTATAATTAACACTTTACCGCTTAAAGATATGGTTGTAATTTTAAAGACAATTTTAATAGGTACGCCACTGGCTGTTGAATTGGAAGATTTTCAGAGTTTTCCGGATATAATTAAAAAACAAATGGTGTTATTTAGGAAAAATTTCGAAGTTAAATTATGAAAAAAAATATTCTAATTTATTTTTTAGTGTTTTTTCTGTCATTATCTTCTACCGTATACAAATCTTTTGGGCAAAACAACAGGATCTTAAAGCTCAGTTTAGCCAATGCTGTAGAAATGGCTTTAAATTCGAGTGAAGATTTTCAGATAAAAAATAATACTATAGATAAAACACGTTTTATTTATAAAGCGGAACTTTCTAATGCTTTGCCTCAGATAGAATCTGAATTTAGCCTTTATAATAATTTTCAATATCCTGATATCGCGGCTACAACTGCAACAAGGGATTTTGATGCGGACGCAAAAATCGAAGTTGAACAAGCATTGTTTACTTTTGGAAGGATATCTAATGCTGTTAGAGCCTCTCTCAAGACAATAAAGGCTAGTGAATATGATAGGGAGACTGCCCGGCAGGAAATAATATATAATACGAAGCTGGCTTATTATAGTTTATGTCTTACAAAAAAAGTTATGGAAATAGCCCGGGAGTCTTATCAGCATGCTGAAAAAAACAAAGAGATATTAGAAATGCGCTCACTTAACGGCAGGGCTTCGAAACACGATAATTTAAAGATAGCGTCTGATATAGCTTCGCGTAAACCTACCCTTAACAATGCTATAACGGATTACTATTCGGCTATGGAAACGCTAAAGGTTATGATAGACGTTGATGCTGATATAGAGTTGGAGCTTACGGAAGAATTCAATAGTCTTTCTTATCCGTTTGATCGTAATGCCATGGCATGGACTTTATATAATAACCAACCGGCGATAAAGGCTTTGGCAACTGAGGTTGAGGCTAAAGGGCAATTGGTCAAAGCTAAAAAGGCAGAGTATTATCCCGAGATTTCCGCGTTTGCATCATGGTCACATAAAGGAAGTAATAATACCTGTAATTTAGGAAACGATAGTTTGCGTGATTACGGGATAGCCGGAGTAAAAGTGGAGATCCCTATATGGACAGGCGGTGAAACCGCGGCTGAATTAGGGAAGGCCCGTATTGATAAAAGAAACGCGGAACTTGAGTACCGCAAAGGCAAGGAGTATTATTTATTAGAGTTAAACAAGGCGTTGAAAGAATATAACGGATATATGAAAACTTTGGAAGCGAACAATGATGCGGTGAAATTGTCCGCAGAGACTTTTTCTCTCGGGCAGGAGCTTTTTAGAGCGGGCCAGATATCTATAACAGACTTGAATGATTATGAACTTAGCCTGACAAATGAAAAATTGAATAGAGAGTTTACTTTGTTTAATATCAGTATGATTTTAGCGAAGATTGAAAGATTAACTTTGTGGGGTGGTACTGATAATGAGTAAACGAGGTTTATTATATATAATTTTTATCGTTTTGTTTGTGCTTGCGGTTTTTCTCAGACAACAGGTTGTAATACATAACGAAAAAAGAGAGATTACCAGCGTTACCGCGCTTTGGAAATTTGAGGGTAAACCCGTAGTAGTTAAGAAAATAATCCGCGATGACATAAAAAGTTATACTAAAGTCACTGTCATCAAGCTTTCGGATAAGGATTATGCGGCTTATGTTCCCAAAAAAATACAGGAAAAAATAAAAGTTGGCCAGAAAATCTTTAAAGATGATACAGGCGGCAATTCCATGGGTGTTGTTTCAGCCGTTTCGCAAAACATAGATGTTGATTCCGGGTTATTTGTCGTAAGTATGGATTTTAACAATTTTAATGACACAGAGTATGATGTTGTATATATCAATACAGAGAGTTTTGAAGATGTTATCTGTTTACCAAGAGATGTAATTATTTCTGAAAATAACGAAGATTTTGTTTGGGTGGTCGAGGATGGCAAAGCAAGAAAAAAAAATGTGACTATAGAATCTCATAACGGGTATGGCTCAATTATCAAGGAAGGTCTAAACGAAGACGACCCCGTTATTTTTAAAGGATATACCAACATTTTTGATGGAGATAAGCTGAATATAATCACTGATCTTTCGGAGGATAATAAATGATAGAGTTTTTTGTAAAAAGACCCGTGACTACTATAATGTTTGTTTCGGTTTTTTTGGTTCTGGGTATTGTTTCAATGTTTAATCTTAAAGTCCAGAAAGAGCCGGATATAGATTTTCCTATTGTTACAGTTACTATCGATTATCCGGGTGCCACTCCATTAGAGGTTGAGACATTGGTTATTGATAAGGTGGAAGATGCTGTCTCTGAGTTGTCTGAGATAAAGAAGATAAAGAGTTATTCATATGATAATTTTGGCTATGTATCTATAGAATTCTTAATGTCTTCAGACGTTAATATAAAATTCATAGAAGTAAAAGATAAAGTCGAGGCTATACGTAACGATCTTCCGGATGATATTGAACAGCCTGTAATAGAAAAGTACGATCCCTTATTAGAACCTGTAATGGACCTTATTTTATGGAGTGATACTTTAGACAGCAGAGACCTGTATGAATTTGCGGATAAAACTCTAAAAGATAAATTTTCATCGGTTGACGGTGTCGCGAATGTGGATCTTTACGGCGGGAAGAAGCGGCAGATAAATGTTATATTAGATCCGGGCTTGATGCAGGGGCATTATATTACTATTCTCGATGTCATAAATGATATAGATGTCAAAAATAAAAACATACCGGGTGGTTTACTTGAAAAGGGAGATACCTCTTTAAGCCTTAGATATTTGGGTGAGTTCCAAGATCCCGAGGAAGTAGGCGAGTTGCTTTTAACGTCAAGAGATGGAAGCCGTTTTAAATTAAAAGAGATAGGCGCTATATCGGATAGTTTTAAAAAAATTGAGACGATAGCACATTTTGATGGTAAAGATGTCGTGGGCATGTCTATTAATAAGGTTTCAGACGGTAACGCGGTTGATATTTCAAAAGCGATACGCAAACGGCTCCCGGAATTCAGAAAAGTATTGCCGAAAGGTATGAATCTTGATGTAGCGACTGATACGACCGATTTCATCATAGACGAAACTAACCAAACCTATATTAATATAATATTAGGTATTGTATTTACAATTTTGATACTTTATTTTTTTACGGGACACATAAATCTTACTTTTATTTCTACAATAGTTATTCCGACGTCATTGATTTCGGCTCTTTTTTTAATGGATTCATTCGGCCAAACAATAAACTCTTTGTCTTTACTTGGTATTGCGACAGTCTTGGGTACACTGATAGCCAATGCTATCGTAATTATTGAAAATGTTTTAAAGCATATGGAACATAAGGAAACTGCCGTGCAGGCGGCTATAGACGGAACAAAAGAAGTAGCTGGTGCGATATTTGCTTCAACAGGTACAAATCTTGTTGTTTTTACCCCAATAGCCATGATGGGCGGGATAGTAGGACAGTTTATGAAAGCTTTTGCGTTGGTAGTAATATATGCAACTTTGTTTTCCCTTGTTTCTTCTTTTACGCTTACGCCTATGTTATGCGGGTTATTGTTAAAGAGAAAAGAGAAAAGAGAAAACAAAGAAAATATTTTTGTAATGATTTTACACAATATAGTAAGACATATAGATATGTTAATGGAATGGATGAAGAAAGAATATAAGTTGATATTTGATTTGACCTTTAAGTTTCCTAAAGCCACGATAGTATTAGTGCTATTTTTATTTTATTCGACATCATTTATTATGCCTTATGTGGGCAATGAGTTCTATCCTGACTCGGATGAAGATATGATAACCGTTAAGATAGTGATGCCCCAAGGTTCTACCATAGAAAGGACTGAGCGGGTAACCGGTATTTTGGAAAATAGAATAAAAGAAATACCTGAAGCTGAGACTATGCTTACAAGTATAGGTGAGGATGGGGTGGAAAATTCAGCTATTGTGGTTAATCTTATTCCATCGGCGAAACGTAAAAGAGCGGATACGGATATAATCCAGGAACTTATACCCTTTACGGCGCATATACCTGATGCTGAAATAAATATTGAAAGGGGTGAGGCCAGAGGCGGTGTCGAAGGAGATGTCTCCATAAATTTATTGGGACTTGATTACGATAAGATGATAGAGATATCGGGGCAAATGAAAAAGATAATGGAGGATACCGGATATTTCCGGTCGGTGAAGTCTTCATACGTTACACCTAAAAGAGAGATACAATTCTTGCCTGACCAGGATAGGCTTATTGAATATGGGCTGAATGGCTCTCAGGTTGGGAGCACAATAAGGTATTCTGTGTATGGTAACGACGACAATATTTATAAAGAAAGAGGCGAAGAGTATGATATAAACGTAGAGTTGGATGAACGCTACACAGAAGATTTGGAAGACCTGAAACAGATAAGCATAATCTCATCAAAAGGTATGATCCCGGTTATAGAGCTTGGTGAAATGAATGAAACAAGAGCTTTACCGACGATACGGCATAGAGACAAAGAAAGGATCATACGTCTTGAGGGATATTTGTCTAAATCTACAAGTGGTGTTGTTTCCGGTGTGTTAAATGAAAGGTTTAGTAAAGAAATAGAATTTCCGGAGGGTTATAGTTATAAGTATTCCGGTATGGCCGAACATATGGAAGAAACGGTCAAAGAAATAATAAAAGCTTTTATTCTTGCTGTACTTTTAACTTATATGCTTTTGTGTGCTTTGATGGATTCTTTTACGTATCCTATACCTATCCTTTTTTCTGTGGCGACTTCTTTTATTGGGGTATTTTACGCGTTATTTTTCTTGGGTGAATCTGTTAATATAGCTTCTATGCTCGGTATGGTTATGCTTGTCGGGCTTGTTGTAAATAACTCAATTTTATTTTTAGATTATACAATAATAAAATTGAAAGAAGGAGTGCCGATAGTCGAAGCTCTTTGGATGGGTGTTTCTGAAAAATTCAGAGCGATTATCATGACATCATTGGCTATAATACTTGGGGTATTGCCGCAATTAGGGTCAATAATGCCTATAAAATCTGCTATGAGTGCGGTTGTGGTTGGAGGAATGTTTGCGTCTTTGATCTTTTCTTTTATTTTTACGCCTGTTTCTTTTTGGTATATATACCGATTTAATTCTAAAATAATGGGCGGTAGTAAAGTATAGTATAAATACATGTTGACTATCCCGGATGGTCACTTGGCGTAGCATGTATTCCTTGGATTCTTCGAGCTAGTCCTTCCGTTTAAAATGTTATGTATATAATATTTCCTTTCCCGATTCGTCCTTCAGGGCTTTTCGGGACCAACATTACACCTTCCCTGTACCAATTCCATCCCAGGGATGGAATTGGTGGAGAGTAGTTTTAACCCGTGATAAAAAGGTGTTAAGGCATATTCAAATTGTTGTAATAGCCGTTTGACGCTACGCTGTCTCATTTGCCCTTTTTCTCTTTCCTAATTTCGCCGTAGAGACAGGTTGTTTTTAGAACCAGAATAGTTTAGAAGTTTTTACAGGTGTCTTTTGTCCTTTAACTAAACAAAAAATATTTTTCATGACCTTGACAACAGTTAATTAAAGTGGTATTCTTATAATGAGAATGATAATCATTCTCATTTAGGAGGGCATATGAGGCACGGTTGCAGAAAAGGCGCTGGATGGTGGTGCGGAAGAGTTAAAGGGCAGGGTTATAAACTTACAATATCCCGTCAGGCGATATTAGAGGTTTTAAGTAAAACTTCAAAGCATTTAAGCGCGGAAGAAATATATAATGATGTATATAAGATCTATCCGGGAGCAGGGCTTGCGACTGTTTATAGAACATTGGAATTGCTTGTTGAGCTGGGGCTGGTTCATAAGTTTGATTTTGGTGACGGTAGGGCTAGGTATGAATTGATTGAGGGACCTGAAGGTAAAAAACATCATCATCATTTGATATGTACGAAATGCGGTAAAATTATTGATTATACAGATTTTATTGAAGATGAAGTCGAGCTTTTGAAAAAAATTGAAAAAGGGTTATCTGAAAAATATAATTTTAACATAAATGATCATTTAATTCAGTTTACTGGACTTTGTGAGAAATGCCGAAGATAGTAAGGATCGTGCTTGTTCCGGTCTGAAACAAGACAAAAAGACAATGGAACAATATAAAATATAAAGAAAAGGGCACTTCGCGACACATGCTCAGTGCCATTTGAAATCAAGGTGAAACTGAATTGATTTTTAGTATAAGAGGCACTTCGCGATACACGCTCAGTGCCATTTGAAATCAAGGTGAAACTGAATTGATTTTTAGTATAAGAGGCACTTCGCGATACACGCTCAGTGCCATTTGAAATCAAGGTGAAAGTAAATTGATTTTTAGTATAAGAGGCACTTCGCGACACACGCTCAGTGCCATTTGAAATCAAGGTGAAAGTAAATTGATTTTTAGTATAAGAGGCACTTCGCGATACACGCTCAGTGCCATTTGAAATCAAGGTGAAAGTAAATTGATTTTTAGTATAAGAGGCACTTCGCGACACACGCTCAGTGCCATTTGAAATCAAGGTGAAACTGAATTGATTTTTAGTATAAGAGGCACTTCGCGACACACGCTCAGTGCCATTTGAAATCAAGGTGAAACTGAATATTAACATTTCAAATGGAGGTATATTATGCCAGGTTTTGATGGGACAGGTCCAAACGGTCAGGGTGCATTTACAGGAGGCGGGAGAGGATATTGTGCCGTAAATTTCAATAATGGTCAGTATCCTACAGGAAGAAGATTCTTGAGAAGGGGTTTTGGCAGGGGTATGGGGCGCGGCTTTGCCGGAGGTATGGGGAGAGGTTTTGGCTTTTCGAATGCGAATTTTAATTTAGGTGTACAGGCAAATTATAATTTTACTCCTCAACAGGAAGCCGAAAGTCTAAAGATGGAAGCGCAAGCGGTACAGCAGGAACTTGATGCGATACACAATAGGATAAAAGAGCTTGAATCGGGGAAATAGGTTATAGTCATTAGCTTTTAGTAAGGATCGTGCTTGTTCCTGTCCGAAACAAGATAAAAAGACAATGGAACAACATAAAATATAAAGAAAAGGGCGCAGACAAGCGGCGCCCCTACGTATGTTAATAAAGGCACTTCGCGACACACGCTCAGTGCCATTTGAAATCAAGGTGAAAGTGAATTGATTTTTAGTATAAAAGGCACTTCGCGATACACGCTCAGTGCCATTTGAAATCAAGGTGAAAGTAAATTGATTTTTAGTATAAGAGGCACTTCGCGATACACGCTCAGTGCCATTTGAAATCAAGGTGAAAGTAAATTGATTTTTAGTATAA
>Ga0265294_10004195_pt1 | contig 18073 bp, 20 predicted proteins | sample MunlanPumphouse3_FD_192504 | JGI IMG/M metagenome (GOLD analysis project Ga0265294, IMG submission 192504) | Groundwater microbial communities from a municipal landfill in Southern Ontario, Canada - Pumphouse #3 | ecosystem: Environmental > Aquatic > Deep subsurface > Groundwater | place...
GACCCTCTCCGACTCATCGTATTGAACGAACTCATCGAGCGCCTCCGCCCCAATAGCAGCCTCGGCAGCACTGATGGTGACCTTCGCGATCTTGACAAAAACCTCAGGATACCGCTCGTAGAATCGCTCGGCGACAACCCGGCGCCTCCTGCTGACCTGCGTTGCTATAGCATACGTCTCATTCTCCTGGACACCCGACTCGCGTGCTCTCGCGAGCAATTCCTTGTGCAGTTTTTCAGCAAGACGAAGCTCTTCACGCAAATCCCGGATATACCCCTGCAACGTGTAGGCCTCTTCGAGGAGGGCATCGTCGGGGGTCTCGTCAGACGAGGCAGGAGTCTGATCCGCGGCAGCCGTGTGCTTTGGCGACAGAGCCCCTCCCGGCGCCGCCAGCTCGTGATCATCACCAGACAATGCCGTTGAATCTCCATCATCAGGGTTCAGGCTCATACCGGACCCATCGTCCGGATGCTGCCGGCTCCGATAACTTCGGACTGCAGAGGTGATAGCCTCACCGAACTGCTGCAATTTTGCATCGCCCACACCAGGGATGGTCGCAAATCCCTCAAGGGTCTCTGGATATCGACGGGCGATCTCCTTGAGGGTTCTATCGTGGAACACCATATAGGGAGGGATCTCCAGATCCTCTGCAAGGCCCTTCCGAACACTCCGTAGGTCTTCAAAGAGGGCGGTATCAAAGGGTCTCTCGCTCCGGTCCGTCTTCCCTCTGTTGCGGGCTTGCAAACCATTCGGTCTACTGAGCCGGACACCCTCATCGCCAGACAGGATGGCCCGACTGCGCTCGTTCAGAGTGACAACCGGGTACTGATCGGAACTCTGATCCAGATAGCCGTTCGCTATGAGTTGACGCATGAACGAGCGCCACTGCTCGTTCGAGTACTCACTCCCTGAGTTGAATACAGACAGATCTTGATGCCCTCTCGCCAGTACGTTCTTGCTCCGTGAACCGGCGAGAACACCTGCAATGTGCGTTATGCCAAATTTTCCCGGCAGTTGTGAGATGCAGTTCACGATCTTCGCAGCAATCTCCCGACCGTCGATGAACTCATCCGGCAACATGCAGACATCGCAGGCCCGGCATGGCACCTCGGTGAAGGTCTCACCGAAATATCTGAGCAGATGTTGCCTGCGACACCGGGTGGTCTCACAGAACGCAATCATATCGTTGAGTTTCCGCACAGCGAGCGAGTGATACCCTGGCTCCGGGTGGTTCAAACAATCTCCCTCAATAAAACGCAGACATCTTTGCCGGTCACCACGACTATAGAACAGGATGCAGTCGCTCTCTTCACCATCTCGGCCTGCACGTCCGGTTTCCTGTGCATACGCTTCCAGATTCCTCGGCATATCGTAGTGGATGACAAACCGCACGTCAGGCTTGTCGATACCCATCCCAAAAGCATTGGTTGCGCAGACCACGTCGATCTCATCTCTAATAAACAGTTCCTGCACCCTATTGCGGAAATTACCCGGCAGATCCGCATGGTAGGGCTGAACACGGATACCATCTTCCTGTAACTTCTGTGCGACCTCTTCCGTGCGCTTCTTGCTTGAGAAGTAGATGATTCCCGACCTGCTCGGGTTGCTCCTCAGGTAGTCAAGGAGTTGAGGATATGCACCCTTTTTGTCGGTAACAGTATACTGCAGATTTTTTCGATTGAAACTTCCGATATATATTGCCGGATTTATAAGGTTGAGCTGCCTCTGGATATCCTGCTGAACCTCCGGAACGGCAGTTGCCGTCAGGGCAATCATAGGGACATCCGGAAACATCTCCTTCAAGATACGCAACTGGCGATATTCCGGCCTGAAATCATGGCCCCACTCAGAGATACAGTGAGCTTCGTCGACGGCAAAGAGCGTCACGTTCAACTTGCGCAGGGTAGTCAGGAACCGTGTCTGCACTACCTTCTCCGGCGACACGTAGAGCAGGCGAAGCCGCCCCGCTTCAAGGTCCGCAAGGGTTCTGACCACGGCATCATAGGGGAGTGAACTGTTCAGGGTCACTGCAGGAACGCCTTGTGTCACCAGCGAGTCGACCTGATCCTTCATAAGAGAGATCAGGGGTGAGATCACGACCGTCAGCCCTCCGGTTACGAGAGGAGGGATCTGGTAGCAGAGGGATTTACCCCCACCGGTCGCAATGACGGCAAGAACATCCCTCTTCTCAAGGATATTGTTGATAATCTCTTCCTGATATGGTAAAAAAGTCGAATATCCATAGTATCGCTCAAGCGCTGTGTGAAGAGACTCCATCCAGACAGGAAGTTCGATCTACGTCGATATGGCTCTTTTGAATTCATCCCGATAGTTGACTGCGTGCGATCCGGCGGTGAATATTCATCCTGCGCGATGATACCACATAATTGACCGGTAAAGATGGTATCTCCATGTTTGTAGTACGGCTTCGTTGTCACCTGGATCGAGTCACGGGTATCGGAGAGATACAACGATCAGGAGTAGCCGGGACAAAAGAATTTCCAGAAGGGATCACTCCTCCGGCTCCTGCCGGGCCCCTTTCCACTCCCCTTTCAGTTCAGGGTAGTCCGCGAGGATCTTGCTGACCGTGCTCCTGCTGACATCAAACATCCTGCAGATCTGGCTGATGCTCGTCCCGGCCTGCCGCACCGTGAGGAGAGCCTCGACCTGGCCCTCGTTCAGCGCCCTCGGCCTCCCGATGGGCCGCCCGTCCTCTTTCTTTGTCTTCTTCGAGATGACCGGGGCGGCTTTCCGGGCGCTCTCCCGGTACTGGTCCATGTACGCGACGAAGTTGCCGACCGCCTCTCTCCTCTGATCCGGGTCGTCCCGAAACCCGAAAAAGTCATTGTTCACGCAGTAGATCGTGTATTTGTCGTTTAAGGCTTCGAGGGTGGCGAGCCCGGCGTCCAGATCGCTGGCAAGACCGGCGAAATCGTAGATGATAATATCAGGGCAGTTATTGGCGGCACAGTAGTCCAGCAACTCCGTAAAGCCCTTCCGCTTCTCCGGGGGAGTTGCATTCGCCCGATGATCATGAAAGATTTCGACAATTTGAAACCGGTATTTACAATAACTCTCGACTTCACTCTTCTGTGCTGCGAAATCCCCCTTCTTTCTTGTATTCAAGTATGCCACAGCATCTTTTTTCATCCGTCTATGATGCCGTACAATCATATATATTGTTTTTGAAAACACACGAGCAGCGTCGTTTCGCGGCATGCCGGGGGATCCCACGCACATTTCTGTTCTCCGCCGACGATGTATAAAAAAGCCTTCCTGAAGTATATCAGGAGGCGATCCTGCGGGCCTGTGGCCGTAAAAAAGATATGTATTATTCTTTCAGTCTCTGCGACTGCCACCGGTTCAAAACGTCTTTTCCCTCAATGAAGACGAGCCCGTGCTTCTTCGCATACTCCATCGCGTCCTCTTTTTGGAGGGCAAGCCCCGTCTCGTCGTCCAGCATCTCGCAAATCGTGACGGCCGGGGTGATATCGGCCATGGCAGCAAGCGCGATCGAGAGCTCGGTCTGCCCTCGCCGGTCGTCAAGCAGCCGGTCGGCAGCCCGGAGGAGTGCCATATGGCCGGGCGTCCGGAAGTGCGCTGCAAAGTCGTACCCACCGCCGTTAAGCGACTTTCTCACCTCATCTGCGATGGCGGTGACCGTCAGGGCCCGGTCCCGGTCCGTAACCCCGGTATAGGTCTCGCGGTGGTTCACCCAGAGGGAGAACGACGAGTGATTCTTCGGGTCGTAGGGCACTTCGCCATCCTTCTCGACAAGGCTGCAGGCACGCAGGACATCGTGTGCAAACGGCAGACCGAGCCTCTTTGCGGCTTCCGGGTGCACTGCCGTGCAGATCAGCCCGCCGCCGTCTTTGCGCATCTGCCGGATGTGGGCGGGCGTGACCGCGTCCGACCGGATTGCAAAATCCGTCTCGCGTTCGCGGTTGTCAAAGTCGTATAACAGGACGAATTCGCCCCTCGCGAGGGCCTGTATGGCTGCATCAATCATGGGTAATCTCCACCTCAATCGTATCGTTATCGTTCAGGTTCAGGGCTTTGCGGAGTTCGCATCCGGCGATGACCTCGACGATGTCCTCCGGGTAGTGGGTGCGGGATGGAACGACTATCCCGCACCTATAGCCCCTGATCCGGCATGGGAGCACTCTTGCGCCTCCGAACGTCCGCTCATCAGCAGTAAATCCCGGAATATCGATCCACCCGGCATGGTCGAGCTGCTTGCGGATCTGGATGCTCGTCGCATCGAGCCTGATGTTCAGGGTTCCGGGGAAGGGTTCAAAACCAAGAGACGCGCCGAACTGCTCCTTGTAGTGGGGAATGCTCATGTAGTAGCGTCCTTCCCCGAGCCCGCTGATAACGGTCCCGGCCAGGGTATACTGCCTACGTTCAGGGTTGAATATCCGGACATAATCTGCATACTCCCGCTTTAGCGCCTGCTCACCCTCCCGGGTGATGGCGACGTACTGGCCGTCGGACTTCATCGACCGTACGACGAACTGCTGCCGCTCGAGCGCGATCAGCCGCCGTGAGGCGGTCTGGGGGCTGATGCCCAGAACATTTCCGAGCGACTGCGATGAGAGCCAGATCGGCCCCCGGCACCCGCCAAGCAGGGCGATCGTCTTCAAGGACTGCAGGTCTTCCGCTTCAACCATTGTATCAGAATTGAGATGCATACTATATACGGGTTGCGCAACGATCCTGCAGAGGAGATCTTCGTGAAATGTCGAAGTGCCATACGCTAATTTTTTAAGTCGGAGTGTTAACAGTACCTGCATGAAATCCGGAGTGCGGCATCAGCTTGCCGAGAAAATGGCAGGAGAGATCACACTCTCGGACTCACCGGGACAGGCCCTCAAGAAGTGGCGGCAGAGTTTCAACATCCCCCAGGGGCTGCTCGCCGAGCGTCTTGAGGTCTCTCCCTCAGTTATCAGCGATTACGAAAGTGGACGGCGAAAGAGTCCAGGTACCGCCATCGTCGGCAAGATCGTTGATACGATCCTCTCGATCGACGAGGACAACGGCGGCCAATTCATCAACAAATTTGCAAAAATTCTGTACAGTGAGTTCGACGAAGACGTCATCTACGACATCCACGAGTATGCATCCCCCGTGGGCCTCTCCGACTTTGCCGGAGTCATCGATGCCACGACCATCTGCGGTCCGATGGATCAGGCTATCTACGGGTATACGGTGATAAACAGCCTCAATGCGATCCTCCAGCTCTCTTCGAGCGAGTTCAACCGTATTTACGGCTGGAGCACGGAACGTGCCCTCATCTTCACCGAAGTCTCAACCGGGAAATCCCCCATGGTAGCTATCCGGGTCACGCCGTTCAAGCCCCGTTGTGTGGTTCTGCAGGGCATCAGCCCGGAGCAGGTTCACCCACTGATCCCGGGACTTGCGGAGCGTGATCGGATCAGCGTGCTCTGCACACAGATGGATGTCGAGACGATCATCAGTTCACTACGAGGAAAGTCATGGTAGGCATTTATTCATATGGCGTCTACATCCCGCGATACCGGATAAGAGTCCCGGAGATCGCGCGAGTCTGGGGCGCCAACGCAGACGACATTACCCGGGGACTCGGGGTCTTTGAGAAGTCCGTCCCCGATCTCGATGAGGATACCGCAACGATCGCCGTCGAGGCGGCACGCGCCGCCCTCCTGCGGAGAACCGTTGAGCCTGACGCTATCGGCGCTATCTACGTGGGAAGCGAATCGCACCCCTACGCGGTCAAGCCCACGGCCTGCACGGTCGGCGAGGCGATCGGGGCGACCCCGAACATGACCGCCGCAGACTACGAGTTCGCGTGCAAGGCGGGAACGGCAGGCATCCAGACCTGCATGGGCATGGTCAAGAGCGGGATGATCCCGTTCGGGATCGCCATCGGTGCGGACGTGGCGCAGGGCGCTCCAGGCGATGCGCTCGAGTACACGGCAGCGGCCGGCGGGGCTGCGTTCGTCATCGGCGACGAGAACGTCATCGCCGAGATCAACCACACCTGCTCCTACACCACCGACACGCCCGACTTCTGGCGGCGCGAAGGGCAGAACTACCCCCGCCACGGCGGTCGGTTCACCGGTGATCCCGGCTACTTCAAGCACGTCCAGGGCGCGGCGCGGCTGATGCTCGATGCGGTGGGAACAAGCCCGAAGGACTACGATTACGCCGTCTTCCACCAGCCCAACGCGAAGTTCCCGCAGCGGGTGGCGAAGATGCTCGGGTTCACGGCTGAGCAGATTGAACCCGGCCTCGTCGTCCCGAAGCTCGGCAACACCTACTCGGGGGCATCGATGATCGGGCTTGCGGCTACGCTCGATGCGGCGAAGCCGGGTGACCGGATCTTCGTCACCTCGTTCGGGTCGGGAGCGGGGAGCGACGCCTTCGACATCACGGTGACCGATGCCATCGAGTCCGGTGAGTTCAACCGGTCGGCGGCGCCGAGCGTGGAGAAACTCCTCGCAAATCCGACCTACCTCGACTATGCACTGTATGCCAAACACAAAGGAAAGATCGTGATGCAGAAATGAGAGACGTAGCAGTAATCGGAGTCGGATGCACGGAGTTCGGGGAGCACTGGGGAACCTCGTTCCGCGACCTCTTCGTCAAGGCCGGGGCGCTGGCGCTCGAGGATGCCGGTGTCACCGGCGAGAGGATCGACGCTCTCTACGTCGGGAACATGAGCGCCGGGCGGTTCGTCGAGCAGGAACACATCGGTGCCCTGATCGCGGATTACGCCGGTCTTGCGACGAACAACACTCCCTCGACCCGTGTGGAGGCGGCCTGCGCATCCGGCGGGCTTGCCTTCCGGCAGGCGGTCATCGCGGTCGCGAGCGGCATGGAGGATATCGTCGTCGCGGCGGGCGTCGAGAAGATGACCGACGTCGGGACCGGGGCGAGCGTGGACATGCTCGCGAGCGCCGCGGACCGCGAGTGGGAAGGGTTCGCCGGGGCGACCTTCCCCGGGCTGTATGCGATGATCGCAAATGACTACATGCACCGCTACCCCCTCACCCGGGAGCAGCTTGCACAGGTCGCGGTGAAGAACCACGAGAACGGGGCAAAGAACCCGATCGCCCAGTTCAGGAACCGAATCACGGTCGACACTGTCCTGAACTCTTCGCTCGTGGCTGACCCCCTGCGGCTCTTCGACTGCTCGCCGATCACCGACGGTGCGGCGGCAGTCGTGGTGGTGCCGCTCGAGCGTGCCCGCGAGTTCACCGATTCGCCGGTACGGGTGCTTGCAAGCGCCCAGGCGAGCGACACCATCGCACTCCACGACCGGCGGGACATCTCCACCCTGGACGCCTCGGTCGCCGCAGGCAAACGGGCGTTCGCCCAGGCGCGCCTCACCCACAAGGACATCGACATGCTGGAGGTCCACGACTGCTTCACGATCGCAGAGATCTGCGCGATCGAGGACCTCGGGTTCTGCAAGAAGGGCGAAGCGGGAAGACTCACCGCGGACGGGGCAACCGCCCTCGACGGGGAGATCCCGGTGAACACGAGCGGCGGCCTGAAGGCCTGCGGCCACCCGGTCGGTGCGACCGGGATCAAGCAGATCTACGAGATCGTCAGTCAGCTCCGCGGCGAGGCCGCCGGTCGGCAGGTGGACGCTGAGATCGGTATGGCGCATAACGTCGGCGGCACCGGCGCGACGGTCGTCGTGCACATCCTGGGGGCCTGAAAATGTCAGTATCACGGTTCTGGAGAAAAATTCCGCAGCGCTACAACCTCGTCGGGACGCAATGCACGACCTGCGGGCGGCACTTCTTCCCGCCCCGGTCGCTCTGTCCCGACTGCCGGCGGAGCGGCAACATAGTCGACCATAAGTTCACCGGCGAGGGAACGGTCGTTACTTACACGGTCATTCGGTCGGCAAGTGACCAGTTCGAGCATACCACCCCCTACGCCCTCGCGGTCGTGGAGCTCGACGAGGGGCCGCGGCTCACGACCCAGATCGCCTGTCCCATCGAGGATGTTGCGATCGGGATGCGGGTCAAAAGCGTCTTCCGCCGGGTGGCGGCGGACGGCGAGAGCGGCACCATCCACTACGGCACGAAGTTCGTGCCGGTGGAGTAATTCCAACCATTTCGGACTGACAGGAGATCTCCCGCGCAAAACGCGGGATTGAACCACGCTCTATACTCTTTTTTTGTCAGCCGGGGATGGAAATACCCGGCCGACAAAAGGCAAGGTGTTCAATAACTGGAGATGCGAGGGCTGCACTCCTCAGACCCCTTTCTCCACAGTGATATCATACACCGCGTGCCACCTCCCCGGTGAGTAGGTCCTGACCTGCCGCTCGGCGACCTCGCCTTTCGTGACCGCACGGATCAGGGGGAGGTACTCCCCCTCCTGCTCCTCAAGCGCGTAGAGGTGGATCGTCCCGCCGTCCCGGCAGAGAGCGGCCGCCGCCGGGAGGAACTCCGGCGCGGCGAGGGGGAGGTTCATGACGACGCGGTCAAAAGGGGGAAAGCCGAGCCGGGGGAGGTGGGCAGCGTCCGCGAGCATCGGGATGACGTTTCCGATGCGGTTGAGCGCGATGTTCTCGATCAGGAGGTGGACCGCGGCGGGGTTGAGGTCCGCGGCAACGACAAGGGCGGCCCGGCGGGCGAGGGTGATCGCGAACGGCCCGACGCCGGCAAACATATCGAGCACCCGCTCCCCCTCCTCCATCGCCCCGAGAACCCGCTGCCGCTCGGTCGAGAGGCGGGCGGAGAAGTAGGCAAGGGAGAGGTCGACGTCGAAGGAGTGGCCGTATTCCATCACCCGGGTGCGGGTCGAGGGGATCCCGGCGAGGACGGCGAACCGGCGGGTGCGGTACTCCCCCTCGACGGCGGTCTCGGGGAAGAGCACGGTCTCGAGGGACCGGCGGGAGGCGAGCAGCCGCTCGGCGCCTTCCGGGTTGTTCTCCTGCATGATGGCAATCCCGCCGACGAGCTCGTGGCGGGGGAGGTCGAGGCGTTCCGGCACCGCCTCGAACTCGCACCGCACAGCGCCCGGGACCTCCTCTGTCACCGGGAAGAGGATGGCGCCCCCCTCCGGGCGCGGGCGGAACCGACGGTCGAGGAGCCTCTCCTCGAGCAGCCGGCGCCGCGTCTCTTCAGCCTCTCGTCTCGGCACCGCAAGGCACCACTGTTCTTCTCCCACAATGACCACCAGCCATCTTTAGGTATGCGTTCTCATACTTATTCATGGATGAGTATATCGGGAGACTGAAAGACGGATCTCTCAAACTCTACGCCCTCGAAAAGGAACTCCCTCCCGAGGAGGCCGTCCGGGTGCGCCGGGCGTTCGTCGAAGGCGAGACCGGCACCGCCCTCCCTGCAGTGGGGTCGTTCACTATCGGGATCGACCGGGTCGTGAAGCGCAACATCGAGAACATGATCGGCACCGTCCAGGTGCCGCTCGGTGTCGCAGGGCCGCTCCGGGTGAGCGGCGAGTATGCCTGCGGGTCGTACTACCTCCCGCTGGCGACGACCGAGGGGGCGCTCGTCGCCTCGGTGAACCGCGGGTGCTCCCTCATCACCCGGGCTGGAGGCGCGGACGCCCGGATTATGCGGGACGGGATGACCCGGGCGCCGGTCTTTGCCGCCCGTGACGTCCCGCACGCCCGTGATGTGGCCACCTGGGTGGAGGGGCACGCCGCCGAGATCCGGGAGGCTGCGCAGAGCACCACGAAACACGGTGAGTTTCTCGACGCCGCCACTTACGTTGCCGGTACAAGCGTCTTCGTCCGGCTCGAGTTCGACACCAAGGACGCCATGGGGATGAACATGGTGACGATCGCGAGCCAGAAGGTGGGCGAGCTCATCGAGCGGGAGACCGGCGCCCGGCTCGTCGCCACGTCCGGGAATATGTGCACAGACAAGAAACCGGCGGCGATCAACCTGGTCCGGGGCCGGGGGAAGACCGTGGCCGCGGGGGTGCACCTGACCGACGCGATGATCGCCGACCTCTTGAAGACAGACGCGGAGACGCTCACGGAGGTCAACTACAGGAAGAACCTGGTGGGCTCGGCGCGGGCGGCCTCGTTCGGGTTCAACGCCCACGCGGCAAACGTCGTCGCCGCGATGTTCATCGCCTGCGGGCAGGACCCCGCCCACGTCGTTGAGGGGAGCACCGCGATCACCACCGTCGACCGGGTGGACGGCGGGGTCTACGTCTCGGTCACTCTCCCGTCGCTTCCCGTCGGGACGGTCGGCGGCGGCACGGGGATCGACACCCAGCACGAGTGCCTCGCGATGCTTGGCGTCGCCGGGGGCGGGGACCCGCCGGGAACCCACGCAAAGGCGTTTGCGGAGATCGTCGCCGCCGGGGTCCTCGCCGGCGAACTCTCCCTCCTCGGCGCCCTCGCGGCGCAACACCTCGCCCGGGCTCACCAGGAGCACGGCCGGGGGTAAAACTGGGAGGGCCAGCCCGGCACCCCTTGCCGCTGCCGTGGTGCCGGGAACAAAGCCCACGATAACATTTAAGGCGCGACATCAATGAAACTTCTACTGGCATGAACCCAGGAGCCGATATCTATACCCTTCTCATCCAGAAGCGGGATGAGATCCTATCTCTCGCGCACCGGAGGGGAGCCAGAAACGTGCGGGTGTTCGGATCCGTGGCACGAAACGAAGCCAGGGAAGACAGTGATATCGACCTCCTGATCGATCTCGATCCCGACCGGAGTCTCCTTGACGTGGGCGGTCTTGCGATGGATCTCTCGCTCCTGCTTGGTCGTTCGGTTGATGTTGTGACCGAAGCGGGACTTCGGGAGCGTATCCGTTCACGGGTCTTACAGGAAGCGCGGCCCCTATGAGAGACGATCGCGAACGGCTGCTGGATATTATCGAAGTTATCAACGGATTGAGCGAGTGGCAGCTCAGGGCCGCGAGTACTTCTCCAATGACGAGATGGCACAAGTATGGGTGATCCACCACCTTCAGATTATCGGAGAAGCCGTACGAGGGATCTCTTCAGAGTTCAGGGCCGAAAACCCGGATATCCCATGGTCGGATATCATCGGGATGAGGAACGTCCTTATCCACCACTATTTCGGGATCGACCGCGATGCAGTCTGGAACGTGGTCAAACGCGATCTCCCGGACCTGAAAAACCAGATCCTGTCCCGGGTCGGGGAATAGGGGGCGCCTGGAGCGGTGGTGAGCTGCTCCGGGTCTACGATCCGTCGCGATTCACGCCTGTGGTGCTCCCGCTCCGGCTCGAAGCCAAACGGCTTCTAAAACTCCGGAAATTGTCCGTCACGCCGTTCCGGCAGTCGCACCCTTCGGCCCATCGCGAGTCGAAAACGCTTCGCGTTTTCTCCCGCTCCTGCCGTTCCGGCAGTCGCGCACTAGAACCTGAACCACTTCATCATAACCAGGGCATCTTCCTCGTTCGCGTAGTACGCGGTGACCTGGAAGACCTCACGGTAGCCGAGGCGGTGGTAGAACTCCTGCGCCCCGGTGTTCGTCACCCGGACCTCGAGCTGGACGGCGCTCGCGCCGAGGATGGCATACTCCCGCTCCAGGCGGCGGATGAGGTTCCGCCCGATCCCCCGGCGCCGGTACCCGGGGGCGACCGCGAGGTTCATAATATGCCCGTAAACCTCTTCCCCGGTGTCCTCAACGCCCCCTGCAACGAAGCCGGCCACGTCACCGTTGTTCTTCGCCACGAAGAAGGTCTCCGGGTAGTAGGCGAGCGATTCCTGGAGCGTCCTCTCATCCCAGGGGTCAGCAAACGCCACCCTTTCGACGGCAACGATCTCCGGAATGTCTGCGGGCTGTGCCCGGCGAATGGTAAGTTGAAGCGGCATCATACTGGCCTCTCCCTCATGGAGTGCCTTACCTAATATAGTGTCAGGAGACAAAATAGTAGGCACATACGAGTGGCGGTAATTATGGTTCAGATCTATCGTTTTGCGGCAGTCCGTCCGGGGCGGCGGTACTCCGAAAAAATTCCCTCCGTGCCCTACGATGTGGTGACGGCGGAAGAGGCCCGGGAGTGCATCGAGAAGAACACCATGAGTTTCCTGCGGGTCAGCAGGCCGGATGCCGAACTCCCCGACGTCCCCCCGAACGACGACCGGGTCTACCAGCGGTCGCGGGAGGTCTTTGACGGGATGCTCGCAGACGGCCTGATGGAGCGTGACCCCGAGCCCGGGATGTACGTCTACCGGGCGGTCCAGGACGGTGAGGAGTTCATCGGGCTGGTCTGCTGCGTGGGGACAGAAGACTACGAGGATCGGACGATCCGGCGGCACGAACTCACCCGTTACGACAAGGAGGAAGACCGGACCCGGCACATCGACGTCGTCGGCGCGAACACCGGGCTTGTCTTCCTGCTCTACCGCGACCCGGGCGAGATCTTCTCCCACATCCGCTCCCTCATCGACGGCGTGCAGCCCGACGGGAGCACCACGACCGCCCAGGGAGTGCTCCACCAGGTCTACCGGGTCGCCGACGAGGCCACCCTCGCCCGCCTCGAGGGGCTTTTTGCGGCGGTGCCGGAGACCTACATCGCGGACGGACACCACCGAGCCAAATCGGCGGTGAACGTGGCGGAGCGGCGGCGCAGCGAGGGCAGGTTCACCGAAGAGGCCGGGAAGTTCATGACGGTCCTCTTCGCCCACGACCGCGTCCGCATCCACGGTTACAGCAGGCTTGTCACCGACCTCGGCGACTACACCCTCCCGCGGCTCATCGATGCGCTCTTAACGGCGGGCTGGACCGTCCGCCCCTACGGGAAGGTCGACGCTGCCGGTTACCAGATCCAGCCGCTCGCGGCCCGGGATGCGCCGGTGCACGTCATGCACTTCTACCTGGAAGGAACCTGGTACGAGGTCTCCCGGCCGGTCGCGGACCCCGACGACCTGATCGGGTCGCTCGACGTCTCGGTTCTCCAGAAAGACGTCCTCGAAGGGATGTTCGGGATCTCCGACCCCCGGGGCGATCCCCGGCTCCATTACATGGGCGGGGCACAACCCCTCAGCGGGCTCGAGCAGCTCGTGGACGCCGGCAAATACGCCCTCGCGGTAGCGATGCAGCCGGTGAGTGTCGAGACAGTGCTCGCAATCGCCAATATGGACGGGGTCATGCCCCCAAAGTCCACCTGGTTCGAGCCGAAACTCCTCTCGGGGCTCGTCGTCCACACGATCGACTGAAAAATCCATAGCATCACCTTTAACTCTTTTTCTGCCCGATCACCTCTTATGATCACGATTGCTCTCCCCAAGGGAAGCCTTGAGGCGCAGACGCTCCAGCTCTTCAAGGAGGCGGACCTCGAGGTCAGGCGGACCGACCGCGATTACAACCCCCGGATCAATGATCCCCGGATCGGGAAGGTGAAGATCCTCCGGCCGCAGGAGATCCCGCTCTACGTTCAGATGGGCTACTTTGATCTCGGGATATCGGGGCTCGACTGGGTGCAGGAGAGCGGCGCCGACGTTGTGGAGGTTGCAAACCTCTCATACAGCAAGACCGGCGACGGTAACGTGAAGATCGTGGTTGCTGTCCACCACGACGAGCCGATCGAGAATGCCGTTGCCATCCGTCCGGGCAGCCGGGTGACAACCGAATATCCCCGGATCACGGAGCGGTTCTTTGCGGACCTCGGGATCCCGGTCAGACTCTTCCCTTCCTACGGAGCCTCGGAGGCGAAGGTTCCCGACCTCATGGATGTCGTCGTCGACCTCACCGAGACCGGGAGCACACTCAAGAAGAACGGGTTAAAGATCGTCGGGCAGATCATGGAGTCGCACACGGCGCTCCTTGCAAACCACGAATCTCTCCAGGACCCGGAGAAGCGCCGGGAGATCGATGAGATCACGACTCTTCTCCTCGGGGTGATCGAGGCCCGCCACCAGGTGCTCCTGACAATGAACGTGCCCTCGACCGCGCTCGACCGCGTCATCGAGGTCCTCCCCGCGATGAAGAAGCCCACCGTCAGCAGGCTGCACGGCATCGATTACTTCAGCATCCAGACAGTGGTCCAGAAAGGGCTCGTCAACGCCCTTATTCCACCGCTCAAGGCCGCGGGTGCCGAAGACATCCTCGAGATACCGATAACGAAAATCGTGCGGTGAGAGGGGCCCTCACCAGCGCCGGGAGTATTCCCCCGAGCAGGCATAGCAGAGGAACTTCCCGTCCTCGACCCTGACCCGGGACTCGGCGGTCATCTCACCGCATTTTGCGCACGGCACCGACGAAAAGATCCGTGCCCGCTCCGGGATCTCGACCTCGACATCCTGGATCGTGAAGAGGACTTCTGCAGGCGCCTCCAGGATAGCGTCGACGACCCGGTGGACCCGCTCGTGGAACTCAGCCTGCTCCTCTTCGGTTGCCACCCGCTGCATCACCCGTGCCCGGAGCGGCGCAAGGTCGGGGTCAAGCGAGTTGACATCGAACGACGGGTTTGCCGCCACACGGACCGCGGCCCCGGTCCGGCGGTTGATGAACGTGAACGCATGCTTGCCATGATCCTTGAAGAGGAGGTTCCCTTTTCCGGCGGTGCAGCCCGTCAGGACCTGGATGGCGTCGACACCGCAGGCGTCGGTCTCGGTGATCGTGACAAGTTCCTCGTCCTCTGAGCGGCCGGAACAAAGCCTTGAAAGGGCGATCTCTGCGGCCCGGTAGCCCGTCGCGAGGCCGGGACAGATGTGGCCGTGGAAGACGGCCGCTTCGGCGAACCGCTCATGTGCTTCTTTAGATCTCCCGGAGGGTGTGGTGCTACACATATGTTTACCTTGCGTGAGATATTGTTACGAACTGGCGGATATATGTTACGATGACGGGCCGGGACCTGCGGCCCTGATCCCGGAGCATATAAGGGCCGGCCAGCTTCGGCGGGCGAGCCGGCACGCCGCAAGAAATATTTTTGCCGCATGTAATTGGCACGTTTCCATTATCCTCTTGTAACGGCAGATCTTTGAAGATGCAGGAGAGATGGTTATTTATATGGCTTCGTGTATAATGACTGCTTTACATGAGAGTTCCCGGGGGCGTCCTGGCCCTGTTTGCCGCAATCTGTATTATCTGCACGACGTGTGGGTGTCTCGGTGCGTCCTCGCATCCGTCGGGCGGTGGCATCACCCCCATCGACCTGCCGGAGTCGCCGGAGGCCTGCACCCTCGCCGGAGCTCTCGCGGAACTGGACCTGCTTGGGGCCGAAGGCGGCCTGAACGTCACCGGCACATCGGTGCACCAGGTGCTCGGGACCGGTGTGAGCCTCGACGGCCGGGCTACCTCCTGGGCCCTCGGTCTTGAGGACGGCGATGAGGTACGATGGCTCACGTTCGGTGCTCTGGGCTGGAGAGAGATCACGCTTCGCGCTCCGTTGCCGACGGAGGAGGTGAATATCACCGGCGTCCTCTCCCCGGAGGAACTCCTTCGCGACCAGGAGGGGGTGCTCCGGCCGGTGATGACGAGCCTCGGTGCGGATACGGTTGACATCTCGCTCGCCGAAGGGGTCTATACCGTCACCGTCCGTTCGGATGCCGGAATGGAGACCTTCGTGTTCCGGGCGGATACCGGGGAGGTGATTGTATAAGGCAGGCTACCGACGACGCGGCGATGTCGCTTGACTTCCTCGCGGGGTTCACGATCTTTATGCTCGCCCTGATCATGGTGGTGAGCATGGTGCCGGGGCTCCTTGCGGGCCTCGAGAGCAGCGGCATCGACTATGACGCGGTCGCCTATCGAACGGGGGTGATCCTGGTGGAGGATCCCGGCTGGCCGGTCTACCCCCCCTGGGAGATGAACGATCTGGCTCACAAGGGCGAGATCGAGCGCATAGGGCTTGCGGTCTCGAAGGAGACCCCGAATATCCTCCTCTCGACGAAGGTTAAGAAGTTCTTTGAGGAGGGGTTCTTCGACCAGAGCGACTACCGTAATAAAGCAATCTTCGGCGACATTCCCTACTCCTACAACATCTCGCTCAATATTTCGCACCCGGATGGGAGTTACGAGCTCAAGCGGACCGGCGATCCCCTCCCTCCCGGCTACGGCTACATCCGCCGGGTGGTGAAGATCAAAGAGCCGGCGGTGGCGGTGATTGGTTCTGACAGCAGGTACAATGATACCACACTCAACTCTTCAATCCTCCGGACGTTCACCGTCCAGCTCAACTTCAATGAACTGCTGGACCCGGAGCGAGGTCCGGCCTACCGGATCGACCCGAGAACTGAGCCGGTGAACGTGACGATCACGGATTTTGGCGCGTATCTTCCCGCGAATGACGAAGCAACGCTCCAGAGCGTGACATTCTGGAAGATGGATCCGACGAGACCGATACCGCAGTTTACCCGCATCCCGTTCTCATATGATACAGAGGACTCAGATCTCTACATCCTCCTCCTTGACGAGGAATCCTGCAACCTCAAACCGGAGAAAGAGGTCGCCAATACCATCTCGCTGGTGCTGAAACCAGCGGCCACCTCGCTCTTCACCCTGGACCAGAACAGCATCCTGGATATCCGGTTTGTCTTCGATGACAGCCCTGATCCTCAGCGGACCACGCTAAACGGCACCTACCTGTACGACTACGATAACGTCCCCCTCTCTCCTCTGAAGCCCGGTGTCCTGGAGGTGGCGATATGGTGAACGATTCGGGGCAACTCTACACGATGGAGGGGGTCGCGGCCGGGGTCATCATGCTGCTCACCGCGTACATCGTCATCAGCACGACGAGCATCTACACCCCGGGGGATACCCACATCCCGGATATGCAACTCGAGCAGCTCGGGAGCGACGTGCTCGCGATGATGGATACGCCGGATAGGGAGGGGGGTACAAGCCAGCTGGTCGGGTTTGTCAAGAATGGAACCGAAACTTGCGGGGGTAATGATCTCCGAAACGAGTTCCTCACCAACTGTAAGATGCGGGCCGGAGATGAAGACACTAAACTCAGGGCGCAGGTCTACCTCTCCTACAGGAGAACGGATGGCACCGTAAACACAACCCCGCTCTCTTTGCCGGATCCAGAGTTCACCGGGCGTGAGAACGCGGTACGGGTGACGCGGTGGGTGCAACTGGACGGGATTCTCCCCGGTATTCCAGATATAGAGCATTCTTCCCGCCCAAGGGCTGTCCTCGTGGAGGTGCTGCTATGGCGTGCATGAATGAAGATGGGCAATGGATCGTGCTGATGGGCCTTCTGACCGCTCTGGGGCTGTTCTTCCTCGCATTAATCATCAACCAGTCGGCGCTCGTCGGGCAGACGACCGCGGAGGGGGTGCTCGAGTTCCCGAAAAACGATATCAGGGACCTGCGATCGGAGATTTTTGATGTCTACGACAGTTACGGGACTCTTCATGCTCAAGGACGCCTGGGCGATGTAGAGGAAGATATCATCAGAATATCACTCGAGCGAAAGAACGCCGTGGTGCATTTCGGGAACGATACGCCACAGGACGTCTCCGGGCGCGACCTGCACCCGGTGACCATCCACTACAACAACGGGGTGACGGAGTACGATGAGATCGTGTATTACTGAACCGGTGGACGAGGAGGGCGTCACGAGGCTCATGGAGTACGTCATCATCAGCGGCGTGCTGCTCGTGCTGATGATCGTCATGATGTTCACCGTTAACGCCGTCTTCATGGAGGGGCCGGCGGACAAACTCCGCTATCATGCCTTCGTGGACATCGGGAACGGGGTGAGCACCCGGATTGTGGACCTCTACGTGATCGCCCCCGGCAACGGGACAATAGAGACGAAATTCGATATCCCCGACGATGTAGCCGGGAAGGGCTACTTTGTCGACGTGGGGATGACGGGAGCGAGCCAGGCGATCCTGGTGCAGGGCGGCAGCATCCAGAGCCGGATCGCCATTGCCGGTATCGGGGCGACGAAGGGTGTTTCCGGCAACACCACCGGCGCGGGATGGAACATTATCCAGTATGATTCAAAAGGGTTTTAGGAGAGAGAACCGTGAAGATGAATGAACGGGCGGTCTCCGAGGCGATCGGGTTCATCCTGATCCTCGGGATCGTCATCAGCGGCATCGGCCTGGTTACGCTCTACGGCTATCCGGTGCTCCTGAAGGAGCAGAGCAACACCGACGTGA